>OBLT010000081.1_pt1 | contig 72023 bp, 60 predicted proteins | sample 1518721 | NCBI WGS metagenome assembly OBLT01 (sample SAMEA3539307, study PRJEB22396) | soil metagenome | biome: tundra; feature: field; material: soil | place: USA | collected 2010-05 | depth 0.15 m | reverse complement strand
CCGACTGCTCGCCTTCCAGCGCCTTGAGCGCGCTGCCGCGCACGATCGGCGTCGTGTCCCCGGGGAACTGGTACTTCGACAGAAGCTCGCGCAGCTCCAGCTCGACCAGGTCGAGCAGCTCCTCGTCGCCCTTCGCAATCATGTCGACCTTGTTGAGGTACACGACCATCGAAGGAACACCCACCTGGCGCGCCAGCAGGATGTGCTCCCGCGTCTGCGGCATCGGTCCGTCCGGCGCCGAAACCACCAGCACCGCGCCGTCCATCTGCGCTGCGCCCGTGATCATGTTCTTGATGTAGTCCGCGTGCCCCGGGCAATCCACGTGCGCGTAGTGACGCTTCTCCGTCTGGTACTCCACGTGCGCAATCGCGATCGTGATGCCGCGCTCCCGCTCTTCCGGCGCCTTGTCGATCTGGTCGTACGCCGTGAACGTCGCGAAGTTCTTCTTCGCCAGCGCCTTGGTAATCGCTGCCGTCAGCGTGGTCTTGCCATGGTCCACGTGTCCAATCGTCCCGACGTTCAGGTGCGGTTTGTTGCGAATGAATTTTTCCTTGGCCATCGTCTGATCTCCGGAAGAGCGCTTGTTTGGTTCTGTTCAGCCCACTTATCACACTTAATCGCGAGAGCCCACGACCCGGATTGAACGGGTGACCTCGTCCTTACCAAGGACGCGCTCTAGCCAACTGAGCTACGTGGGCGAGTTTGTTGTGTCTACATGCCTTCTGCTACTTCTTCCTACAACCTTTTTCAGACACGCTGCAAAACTTGGGAGGCAGCCTGCCCGCAGAGCGGGAGACGGGGTTCGAACCCGCGACGTCCAGCTTGGAAGGCTGGAGCTCTACCAACTGAGCTACTCCCGCGTTGATGCGATTCACCTATTTGATTTTCCGAATTTCCACAAAAGCTAGCGGTCGATGGTGGAGGGGGAAGGATTCGAACCTTCGAAGCCAGTGGCGACAGATTTACAGTCTGTTCCCTTTGACCGCTCGGGAACCCCTCCGAAACAAGTCCTATCCGACGATGCACCCGGCCGTAAGTGCGAACCGAACGCTTCGTTGTCTTTTCATTGGATCCCACGGTGTCTGCGGAGCTGGAGATGGGAATCGAACCCGCAACCTGCTGATTACAAATCAGCTGCTCTGCCATTGAGCTACTCCAGCGCCGGGTTTTCATCAGATATCCTGTGATTTCGCCTACTTAGTTAGTCTCGCCTTGTGGGTGCAGCTGTCTCCTCCGCACGCAGAGGCGCGAACGTATATGTCGGGATGGCAGGCCTGTCAAGCAGAATCCGGGCCGAAAGTCCTTGAATCGCTTGCAGACTACATCACGGGGCGTCACCCGAACCTACAGAACGTTCCGCCTCAGAGCATCATTGTCGCTGGGGGTTGGCTCCGTGGGCGATCCTCCGCCTCGAAAGGGAGCCTGCGGTACGGGTGGCGGCACGGAGGATGGACCAGGGGCTGGCGATGAAGGCTCTGCCTGCGGGATGTCCTCGTTCGCGCCCGGCAGTTTCGGATCCAGCAGTCTGAGCAGCTTGGCGTAGGCCAGCTTGCTCTTCTCGGCCCACTCTGTACTGACGCCGAGGCGTTCGATCATGAGGAGATTCTCGCGCTGCCAGCGCAGCGACTTCTCGAGAAGGATGCGGATCTTCTTGTGTAACTCCTCCTGGTAGACCGTGCGAGCCTCGGCCTCGAGCTCGGGCGGTATGGGAACGCTCATGAACGCGCTGAAGAGCTCTTCGTAAAGCGAGCCAACCTGGAATCCGGCGGCGGAAGCCCATGCCGGATTGCCAAACTTGATGGTATCGATGTAGGCGCGCTGGGCCGTCAGCAGCAGGTGCGCTTTCTCCTCCAGATCCTTGTCGAGCTGCGCCTCGGGAAGTCGCAAGGCCGCCTTGCGAAAGCGAAGATGGAAGATCTGGCCCAGATGGTACTGCGAGAAGGCCAGGTAAAAGTCGGTGGAGAGGCGCTCCTCGTTCTCGATTTTCTGCTTGTAGGTCATGGCCGCCCGGAAGGTTTTCTCGGCGGTGTCCAAATCGTTCAGGTTGAACTGAGCGAAGCCGCGACGAGCGATGGCCTCGATACGGTCGTCGGCGTTCAGATCGTTGCGATCGAGAACGCGCGCGAAGACCTCGGCGGAAGCTGGCCAGTTGTTCTGCTCGGCGTAGCAAGCGCCCAGCTGGAACAACGAATCCTTGGCGTCGGGGTGGCTCGGGTACTTTTCTACCAGCCCCTTGAACGAATCGATGGCCGCTGCCCACTCCTTCATGCCGATCTGGGCGAGGCCGAGATTGTAGAGCGCTGGCCGCGCGTAGGGTGATTCGGGAAAACTCCTGAGCAGCTTGCCGTAGACTTTGACCGCATCGTCGAAGCGCTTCTCGGACAGGGCAGCCCCGCCGTGTTCGAACAGCTCGGGTGCATCGTAGGCATCGATATGGAGGCCATCGGCGTCGGTGGTGGCCTCGATCTTGATCGGATCCATGTCGAGGCGAACCGCCGGCTCGGAGCCAGGCTTCGTCTGCTGGCCCGTGCTGGCGCATCCGCCGGCCAAGCCCAGCGCGACCAGCGGCAGCCAAGATTGCACTCGGATTGTAGATTGATTGGTCTTTGTCATGGTGCCCCCTGCCTTATGGACAACGCACCCGGCGGCTGGGTTCCACGCTATCTTGACTTGAGGAGGAGTCGGTTGGAAAGATAATCTCTTGAGCGCGCCCGTGCAGCCCAATCAGCTCTTTTCCGCCGTGGAAATCGCTGCCCGCGTGACCGCGCTGGGCCACCAGATCGCTAGCACCCTTCCCGAGGGGCCCATTCACGTCGTGGGGATCTTGCGTGGAGCGTTCATATTCATGGCGGATCTCGTACGCGCCATGGATCGAGATGTCCGCTGTGATTTCCTCGGCATGCGTAGCTACGGTTCCGCTACCGAGACCTCGGGTGTCGTCGAAATCACGCACGATCTAGGCATGCCCATCGCCGGCCAGCATGTGCTCGTGGTGGAAGACATCATCGACACCGGACTCACCCTTCGCCACCTGCTGGATCTGCTGCATACGCGTCGACCAGCCAGCTTGTACGTCTGCGCTCTGCTCAACAAACCCTCGCGCCGCCGCACCCAGGTGCCCTTGCACTTCCAGGGCTTCGAAATTCCAGACATCTTCGTCGTGGGCTACGGGCTCGACCACGACCAGCGCTACCGAAACCTCCCCTTCCTCGGCGTCATCGAATGACCGCCGAAAGGATTCCATGAAACGGGCCATCATTCTCCAGCACCTCGATCGGGAAGGACCGGGCACCATCGCCGACCTCTGCGAGGAACGTGGGCTAGGGGTGGACATCCTGCGCCTCGATCTGGGGACGCCCGTGCCGCCTGCTCTTGAAGACAAAGATTTGCTGGTCGTCATGGGCGGGTCGATGGGCGTCGCGGACGCGGGCGATCCCCGCTATTCATTTCTTGTCCGCGAGCTCGAGTTGTTGCGTCGGGTTCTCGCGCAAGAGCAGCCAGTGCTGGGGGTGTGCCTGGGCGCTCAGCTCCTGGCCCACGCGGCAGGCAGCCGTGTGTATCCCAACCGGCGGCCGGATGCGAGCGGGGTCTTGCGTCCCTGCCGCGAGGTTGGCTTTGGACCGGTCAGGCTGCTTGGATCTGACAGCGAGCCGGCACTGGCCGGCCTACCCACGACCATTCCCGTTCTTCACTGGCACGGCGACACCTTCGACCTGCCGGCCACGGCGGTGCGCCTGGCCGAAAGCGACGCGTGCGAAAACCAGGCATTCCGCATCGGCTCCAACGCCTTTGGTTTGCAGTTTCACGTGGAAACCGATGCGACCTTTGTGCGCGCATGGGCCGAGGAGGATGCGGATTTCGTACGCGGCGCGCTCGGACCAGACGGCCCGGCAAGAATCATCGCCATGTGCGATGAGTCATCGCGAGCGATGCACGCTGTGAGCGAACGACTCGTAGGCAATATTCTCGACGAAATGCTCGCCAGATAGGTGTCGCTGCGGCCACACCGCCGTCCAGGATCAGCCCGCGCAGAAGCAGCAGCACGCTGACGTTGCGAATCGTCATGGGCTCGCGTGGACCGGGCGGCTAGCCGGCAAGGGTAACACTTCTAATCGCCACCGGTGTTCTGCTAGGAGAGAACCCGCATGGCGGTGGATATCGAAAGCTTCTACAGGAGCTACGGACCTCTGGTCCTGCGCCGATGTCGCCACCTCTTGCGGGAAGAAGCAAAGGCGGTGGATGCCATGCAAGACGTATTCGTTGAAATTCTGCGACGCAAAGATTCCCTGGATGCGATCTCGCCCGCCGGGCTGCTGCTGACCACGGCGACCCATGTCTGCCTCAACCGCATACGTGGCGAACGGCGCAAGCCCGAGGATCGGAACGACGAGATGCTCCTCCACATCGCCGCCCTCGAGCCCCACGGCAATGCCGAGGGCCGAACCCTGGCGGGCCGCATTCTCGACCACCTGTTTGCCGGGCAGCCCGAGTCCACCCGCCTCATCGCGGTTCTTCACTACGTCGACCGGCTGACCCTCGAAGAAGTTGCCAGCGAGGTCGGGATGTCCGTGTCAGGGGTTCGCAAGCGCCTGCGCACCTTGAAAGAGCGGCTCCCCGCGGTGAAGGGAGAAGCCTAGTGGCGGCCATGTGCGATCGAGTTCCCGATTGGCTGCTCGAACGCCTGGCCGCGGGCGAGCTGCCGGATGCCCGGGCCGCCCAGGTGCGCGAGCGACTGAAGGCACTGGGCCAGGAGCACTGCTTGACCGAGCTTGCAGATTCCAACGCTCGAATTATGGCCTCGCTGCCACCTGAGAAGATCGTTCCCGAAATCGAGCGTCGAGCCGCACGGATTGCGCACCCAAAGCCAGCGGCACGTCGTTTGCGGCCGGTGTGGGCCTTGTCTGCGGTTGCGGCATGCACCGCCGGATTGGCCATCATGCTGGTCGTTCGCAACCACGGAGATGACAGGCGACCCGCGTCCGACGAATCTCAACCGGAAATCATTATCGTCAAGGGCGACCTCAAGCCCGCCTTGCGCATCTACCGCAAGACCTCCTCCGGCTCCGAGATTCTGCGCGCGCAAGCCCCCGTGCACCGGGGCGACACCTTGCAAATTCGCTACGTGGCCGCGGGCAAGCGTTTCGGCGTCATCGCCTCCGTCGACGCCCGAGGCCAAGTCACCTTCCACCTGCCCGAATCGCCGGGCACCGCCGCCGCCCTCGAACGCGACGGCGAACGCGCCCTGCCCCACGCCTACGAGCTCGACGACTCGCCGGGATTCGAGCGCTTCGTGTTCGCCACATCGAGTGCCCCCTTTGGAACGACCGAAGTTGCCCAGGCGCTGAAGAACGGTTCCCCCCTGCCCGCCTCCCTCACCAGGTTCGATTTGACCTTGAAGAAGGAAACACCATGAAATGCGCCGGTGTAGGAAAGAACCCCGGGAGGGTTCTTTCGAACTCCCGCGATGAGCTCCGTCGGGCAAAGCCCGCCTTCGCTCACGCGCTCCTCCTAGGAAAGAACCCCGGGAGGGTTCTTTCGAACTCCCGCGATGAGCTCCGTCGGGCAAAGCCCGCCTTCGCTCACGCGCTCCTCCTAGGAAAGAACCCCGGGAGGGTTCTTTCGAACTCCCGCGATGAGCTCCGTCGGGCAAAGCCCGCCTTCGCTCACGCGCTCCTCCTAGGAAAGAACCCCGGGAGGGTTCTTTCGAACTCCCGCGATGAGCTCCGTCGGGCAAAGCCCGCCTTCGCTCACGCGCTCCTCATCGCGGTTCTTCTGGCAACCGCTCTCCGAGCCCAGGCCGGTGAGGCGCCCTCCGATGCAACTGCCATCCGGCGCTTCGCCCTGGTGGCATCTTCCAACGATGGCGGCCCCGGCCGCACCCGCTTGCGCTTCGCCAACTCGGACGGTGAATCGGTCGGCCGCGTGCTCGCCAACCTGGGCGGCGTACGCGAGGGCGACCTCATCATGGTCGGGGACGCCACACGCGCCAGCCTGACCCAAGCCTTTGCCGAGCTCAAGAAACGCATCGCGCACGAGGCCCGGCCGCAACTGCGGCGCGAGGTTTTCGTCTACTACTCCGGACACTCGGATGAAGAGGGCCTGCTCCTTGGCGGTGAACGCTTGAGCTACCGTGAGTTGCGGCAATCGATTGATTCGGCGGGCGCCGAAGTGCGCATCGCCATTCTCGACTCCTGCGCATCGGGTTCGCTCATCCGCCTTAAGGGCGGCGTCCACCGCGCGCCATTCCTCAGCGATATTTCCACGCAGGCGCGCGGGCACGCCTTCCTGACCGCCAGCTCGGCCGACGAGGCCGCGCAGGAATCCGACCGCGTGGGCGCGGCCTTCTTCACCCACTTCCTGCTCTCGGGCATGCGCGGCGCCGCCGACGCCAACCACGACCGGCGTGTGACCCTGAACGAGGCCTACCAGTTCGCCTACAACGAGACCTTGCAACGAACCGAGACCTCGCGCGCGGGCGCTCAGCACCCGGCCTACGACATCCAACTCGCGGGCACCGGCGATCTGGTCATGACCGATCTGCATACCTCGGCCTCTCGTCTCGTGCTCGCGCGCGAGCTGGCCGGCCGCATCTACGTGCGCGACCATGCCGGTCGGCTGGTGGTGGAGCTGCGCAAGGAGGCATCGTACCCTGTCGAATTGGGACTGGAGGCCGGCATCTACCGCGTGGTTCTCGACCGCGACGGCAGCCTCTTCGACGGAGCGATTCAACTTCCCGCGGGTGGCAAGGTCGACGTCGCCATCAGCGACCTATCGCCCGTCGCGCCCATGGTCAGCGTTCGCCGTGGCGACGAACCGGCGGAAACACCTCCCCCGCCGTCGCCAGTCATCGGCCCCACCCTCGCCGCCAGTGCCGCTCCGCCTCGCCAATACCGCCGGGTCGGTTTCGATTTCGTGTTGGCCCCGGGCTACCGCATGTCGGGGGACACGGGCCAGCCAGTCGAGCACGGCTTCGTGCTCGGCTTGCTCGGCCACTCGGACCGAGTGCGTGGCGCGCAGGTTTCGCTGGCCGGCAACATCGCCCAGGATGGCGTGGTTGGGGCGCAGGTAGGTGGCGCGCTCGCCCTGAGCTACGGCCCCGTCCACGGCGCCCAGGTCGCTGGCTACAACATGGCCTTGGGCGGACTCCGCGGCGTTCAGGCTGGATGGATTGCCAGCGTCGCCATAGGCCCGGTTCACGGCGCCCAAGTCAGCATGATCAATGTAGCCAAGGGCCCCGTGCGCGGGGTGCAAGTGGGTTTGGCCAATGTGGAGAAAGGCGACCTCGATGGCGTCCAGATCGGCCTGGTCAACGTCGACAATCCAACCAGCGAGGGGCGCGGCGCCCAAGTGGGGTTGGTCAATGTCACGAAGGGAACAGGTCAGAGCGTGTCCACCAACGTGGGCTTGGTGAACGTGGTACGCAGGCAGCGGGGCGTTCAAGTCGGCCTGGTCAACGTCGCCGACGAAGTGGACGGCGTCCAAATCGGACTCGTCAGCGTTGCGCGCAAGAACAGCGGCGCCTCGTTCGCGCTTTTGCCGGTGGTCCTCGACGGTGACAATCGATTGACCGTGGGTTGGAACAGTACCAGCGCGGCGAACCTCGGATTCAAGCTGGGAACACGGCGCTTCTATGTCGCCGCTGGGGTCGGCATCACCCGCGACAGCGAGCAAGACGGCAACCGCACCTACGCCAGCAGCTTCGGACTGGGCGGGCATCTCATCCCGCGCGGCGGCCGTTTCTTCCTCGATCTCGATGCGCTGGGTACGAATTTCTTCACCACGTCGCATGCGCGCTATGCGAATCGATCCCTGAACAGCTTGCGTCTGCAGGCTGGTTTCGCCATTGCGAAGCACCTCGCCGTCGTCGCCGGTCCCACCCTCAACGTGCAAGTAGCCGAAGGCGACGACGATCGCCGCCCTCGTAACGTGTCCTTCGCCGAGCAGGTATGGACGTCCGGAAAGACCACGGTCCGGATGTATCCCGGTATTACCGCCGGCCTGGAGTTCTAGTCCTCCGGCCTGATAGCTTCTTGGCCAAAGGCAAATCGGCCGGCGGCATGTTCAGGTCGACCAGTCGCTGGCGCGCCACCCACGCGACAGTCTCGACCTGCAAAGCGCGCGGGCTGCCGGCGACGATCCTCGCCCGATACACGGGCATGATCAGATCGAAGTCGGGATAGGCGTGGAACACAAGATCGAGGATCTCGTTGACCCGAATCGTGCAGCCGAGCTCCTCGCGAATCTCGCGCACCAGTGCCGCGTCGAGATTCTCGCCGGGCTCGACCTTTCCACCAGGAAATTCCCAGCACAGCCCGAACGATTGGTCGGCCCGGCGCTGCGAAAGCAGCACACGTCCGCGCCGCTCGATGTAGGCCGCCACCACCAGCAGCCGACGACGTTCAGGCGTGCGCTTCGCCGGCACTGACACGAGCCTCGATCAATTCCAAAAGCTCGCGCAACTGGAAGGGTTTGTTGATGCACGCGATGTTCGGGTCTTCCAGAAACCGCCGGGCTTCCGCCGAAAATGCCCCGCCGGTGATGAAAATGAAGCGTTCGGCAAGCGCTGGCCATTGTTGTTTGACCGCGGTGTAGAGCTCGACCCCGGACATGTCCGGCATCTGCAAGTCGCACAGCACGACATCGAATTGGCGATCTTGCCCGAAGCAGCGCAAGGCCTCGCGTGCCCCCAGCTTGGTTTCGATATCGTGATGGGACACCAGCATGCGCTGAAAAGCCTTGAGCAGCAGCGCCTCGTCGTCGATGGCCAGCACGCGCCGGCGCTGGATGGCCTTGAGCGACGACACGCTACGGGTCTTGGTTTGGGGAATACCGATGGCCGCTGGCAAGCGCACACGGAAAAGCGCCCCACGCCCCGGCTCGCTTTCGGCCACCAGATCGCCCCCCGAGCGGCGGACGATGTCGAGCGAGATGGGCAGCCCAAGCCCCGTGCCGAGCTCGGGCGGCTTGGTCGTGAAGAAGGATTCGAAAATGCGCGGCATGATTTCGGGGGCGATGCCGGGGCCGTTGTCCTCGATCTCGACAATGACATTTCCACCTTCGTCGCGGCTGCGTACGTACAGGCGGTTGCGCCGCGGGTGCAGCTCGGCCAGGGCGTGTGCGGCGTTGAGCAGAAGATTCAGGAAAACCTGCCCCAGGCGCGCGGCGCTGGCCCGCACCAGCTGGTTCGAACGCAGACTCCGCTCGACAGTGGCGCGGTAGCGCAGCTCGCTGCGCAGCATGGTCAGCGCCGAGTCGACCGCCCCGTTCACGTCGGAAAGCGCGTTGGCGTCGTCGTCGATGCGCGAGAAGGAATGCAAGTCGCGCGCGATGCGATGAATGCGCGCCATACCTTCCTTCGATTCCTGCACCACCGTCATGGCATCGAAGAGCAGGTTGGCCAGGCCACTATTGCCGGCGAGGGCCTTTTCGGCGCGTATGGACTCGTCCACCTTTCGCAGGATGCCGGCCAAGGAGTCCACGTTGGCCAGAACGAACGAAGCCGGATTGTTGATTTCGTGGGCCACGCCAGCCGCCAACATGCCGATGGCGGCGAGCTTCTCCGACTGCAATCGGCGTAGCTCGCGGTCGCGCTCCTCGGTCACGTCGCGAACGTAGACCAGCGCCCGTCCCCCCGCCGCCGGGTTGGCTCGGATATCGAGCTGCCGCCCCTTCCACATCAGGGTGCGGCTATGAACGGCATTTTGCCGCTTGGCCTCGCGGGCGATCTCGGCCATGGCCTCGAAGAAAGTCCCGCCCGCGCCGCCATCTTGGCCGTCGCCGCTTGTCCGAGACTGCGGCGCTGCGGGTGGCTGGTCGAGCAAACGCCGGCCTGCCGTGTTTTCGATCAGCACCTCCCCATCCGCACCGAGCAAGAGTAAGCCGTCTTGAAAAACATCGAAGGTCTCGCGAAGAGCGTCGCGCTCGATGCGCAGCTCACCAGCCAGCGCTTCGAGCTGTTGCGTGCGCTCGACGACCTTCTCGGCAAGCTCGTGGTTGTGGCGGTGGACTTCATCCGCGTGCGCCTTGGTTCGCAACAAGGCATGGATGCGAGCTACGATCTCGATGCCCTCGATGGGCTGCACGATGAAATCGGAAGCGCCGCTTTCAAGCCCGCGTTTGCGATTCTCGGCCTGCCTGTCTGGACGAGCGAGCAAGATGACAGGCAGACTGTCCACGCCCGCATCGGCTTGGATGCGCTGGCAGACCTCGAAGCCATCCATCTCGGACAAATCGGCGTGGATCACGGCCACGTCGTACGTGCCCGTAGCGGCCTCGCGCAGGGCTTGGTCGGAACGCCCTACTGTGACAACCTCGAAGTTGCTCTGCGAGCGCACGGCCGCAGCCACCGCAGACTGCTGTTCGCTGTCCTGTGCGACAAGCAGAATGCGAGCCATGGCCAAGCTCGCGGGTTCAGGCCGTGCCCAGACGTATCTGGCCAGCGGCCTCGGGCAAACGCGGCACCGTGAAACTGAACTTCGACCCAGCCCCGACCGTGCTAGTGGCCCACAGATCGCCACCCATGCGGACAATCAGCCGGCGGCTGAGGGTCAACCCCAGTCCGCAGCCTCGCGCTTCCTTCGCCTGGTCTTCACCCTGATAGAAATCCTCGAATAGCCGGGGCAATTGCGCCACGGGAATACCAACCCCGGTGTCGACAACGTGTATCGCCACGGACCTATCGTAGAGCTCGGTCGAAACGGTGACCTGCCCGCGCTCGGTGAACTTGATGGCGTTGGCGACCAGGTCGGACAAGACCTGCGACAGTCGGATCGGATCCGCCACAACCTGTGGCAGCACGCGCACCGACGGCTCGACCACGAGACCCAGCCCCTTGGCACGCGCGGCGGCCTTCTGCCCGCGCGCCACCTGCTGGATGATTTCCTCGAGGTTGAGCGTCTTGGGTCGCAGCGCCAGCTCGCCGCCTTCCAACCGCAGGAGATCGATGTAGTCCCGCAGCCGCCGCGCGGTCACCACCGCATTGCCGGCGAGGACCTCGATGGCCTTGCGTTGCTCTTGCGAAAGTTTGCCGCCCGAACCATCGAGCAAACGCTGGTAGGTCGCGATCGATTCATCAAGCGGCCCCGCGACCTCGTCGATCAATCGATTCAGGATGAGTGCGGTCTTGGACCCGCCCTCCGGATACGCGACCTGTTCTTGGGTTCTTCGAAGACGCTTTGGAAGTGTCATTGATTCGTTACTCATGTTTCCCGTCCGGAGTGCCATTATCTTTCGAGGAGTGCCCGTCTTTCAACAGCGAACAGCGCAACAACGAGAATTTCGCTCCGCTTGACGTACATTGGCACACAAGTACAGGATGCACCACTCGGTGTATATTCGCGCCGATGTATTCGGTTCGTGAGGTGAGCGCGGTACTCGGGATTAGCATCTCGCGCCTGCGATCATACCTCCGTTCGGGGATGGTGGTTCCCACCCGCGACGAACGCGGCCAGATTCGCCTGTCGTTCCAGGACTTGGTGTTCTTGCGCCAGGCCGAGGGCTTGGTGGCACAGCGAATTCCGGCACGCCGGGTACATTTTGCACTGCGAGCACTGTCTGAGCGCATGCCTGATGGACTTGCGGTCGCCGATTTGCGTCTGCTCGGCGAGGGCCAGGAAGTCGTCGTCGAGGACGATGGCAAACGCTGGCATGCGGCATCGGGTCAAACCCTGTTCGATTTCGGCGAGCGTTCGGCCAGCCAAGCAGGAGCCAGCGTCACGCCACTTGCCCAGAAGCGCCCCGCCGCGGAGCCACAATCCTCACCCACCCAAGGGGTCAAGGAGATCTACGAACGGGCGTGCGCCCTCGAGGAAACCGCCCCTGACGAGGCCATGACCGCCTATCGAAGCGTCCTGGCGAGGGAGCCGGAGTTCGTCGAAGCCCACGTGAATCTGGGCCGGCTTCTGCATGAGGCGGGTGACGTCTACGCCGCCCTCGTGCACTACCGGGCCGCCCTCGCCATCCGTCCCAATGATGCGACGGCAGCCTTCAATGTCGGCGTTGCGCTCGAGGATCTCGGAGCCAGCGTCGATGCCATCGCGGCGTATCGGCGATCCATCGAAACGGATGCGCGCAACCCCGACGCCCACTACAATCTGGCTCGTCTGCTCGAACAGTCAGGGAAGCCGGACTTGGCCGTCCGGCACCTGCTGCTCTACCGCCAGCTCATGAAGAAACGATGAAAAAGGATTCCGACCCTGTGCAGACGACCCTACGCATCACCAGCGCCAGCGCTATGCAACAACTTGCGGCGTCGGTCGGTCGCCTGCTCGAGATCGGCGATGTCATTGCCCTGACGGGACCACTTGGCGCCGGCAAGACAACCTTCGTGCAGGGATTGGCCGAGGGTCTAGGCGTGCCCGCCGAACGCCATGTCGCGAGCCCCACCTTCGCACTGGTCAATGAGCATCCCGGGCGCATCGATTTCGTGCACGTGGATTTCTATCGCATTCGCAGCCCGGCCGAGTTGCCCGAGCTCGGCATCGAGGAAGCCTACGACCGAGCTGCCACGGCCATCGAGTGGGCCGAGCGTTTTCCAGACTGGTTGCCCGACGACACGCTCCACCTCGTGTTCGAGGTCGAAGACAGCGGCTCGCGCATTTTGCGCGGCCAGAGCAGCGGCCCGCGCAGTCAGGTGCTGCTCGGCGTCCTGGCCGCCGCCAAGCGAGAGTAGGCCACACGAATTCTAGCGAGGTCCCGCGCGGTGCAACTCCACGCGTTCGTTGCGCATGCGTCCGCCGCGCGTGATGTTGGGCGCGATGGGATCCTCGGATCCTCGCCCGGTGGCCACAAGATGATCGGTGCTGACCCCTTTGCCCACCAACAAGTACTTCACGGCTTCCGCGCGCCGCCTGGACAAGATCATGTCCTTTTTGGCGTCGCCACTGTCGGACGTGTGGCTGATGATCTCCAGCCGCACGCCTGGCTCCTTCACCAGCGCCGCGGCCAGCTCATCGAGGAAGGGCATGGAGGCTTCGGCGATCTTGCTGGTCGCGCCCTCGAATTTGATTTCCCTGGCCCGCTCCAGGAGATCGGTGACCGTATGAGTCGTAGCGGCGAGCTCCGCCGGCTCATCTTCAGGCTCAAGCGGCGCGACTTCGAAGTCAGGCGACGCCTCGACGGGGACCACCGCCGGCAGTGGAACGGGTGGAGACAGCGCCACGGGCGCCGCCTCAGCGGGATCGAGCGCGAATTCGCCGAGACTGGCTTCACTCGTATCCGCGGTCATGCCGGCGGCCGGGGTATGGGTGGGCGCTGTTGTGCCTCCGCCGAAGGTCACGACGGCGCCCAGGGTTGCCTCCACGTCCGTGGTCAGTCCCCAGCTCTCCTTGCTCGGCATTTGCACGACCCGCGCGTCGCCGCGAACCGAGAGCAGATCGACCAGCCTATAGTCGAACCCCACGCCAACGTGAACCTCGCCATCGGTATCACGCACCAACCCGGCATTGCCGTCGGCGTCCGTCGACGTCACCTGAATGGCCCCCGCGCCGACCAAGACAAAGGGTCTGAAATCGCCGGACATCAGGTTGGCCATCGCGTTAAAACGGTAGCCAAGAATGCGCGCCTTGCGCTGGAAGGTGCGGTCCTCGGTGTCTAAGGCAAGAACTTCGGCCTCGGCCGCGAACCAACGCCCCAGACCCACCGAGGCACGTAGTCCCGCGGCCGCGTTGCTGCGCGCACCCTCGGAAGCCTGCGTGCCATGCGCGACGCCCAGGTTTGTGCCCTCGGCGAAGAAATGCCCACCCGCGAAGGCACCCAGGCTGAAGGTCGGGGAGCGGCTCTCAAGCGCGGCATGGAGATCTCCGGCGCTCGCGGGTACCGCGGGTACGCTGGAAAGAACAAGCACGAGTGGCAGAAGGAACGTTCGTCGCATGGTCGAATGGCGGTTGGTGGACGAGATATGGAAAAGTATACACCGCATCTGGAACACGACTTTTCTTGATTGCGACGCCGGCTGTCCCTAACGTGGTGGCGTGGACTTCTTCCAAGTCGCCCTGGGCGATCTGCACCGGGTGGTGCAGGCGCCCTACTGCGAGGGCATTTCGATCCTGATGGCCTTCCTGTGCGGCGCCATCGTCGGGTTCGAGCGCGAAAAGGGTCACAAGCCGGCGGGTCTGCGCACGCAGATCCTGATCTGTGTCGGCTCGGCGATATTCACCGTGGTTTCCATGTCCCCTGCTCTCGGCGGACACGAACCGGGGCGCATCGCTGCCCAAATCGTCACCGGCGTGGGGTTCTTGGGCGCCGGATCGATCCTCCGCGATCACAAGCAAATCACCGGCCTCACCACCGCGGCCACCATCTGGACCGTCTCGGCCGTCGGCATCGTGGTCGGCGCCGGCTACGTCACCGCGGGCTTCCTGCTTTCGCTGGGTGTCCTCTTCGTGCTGGGGATCTTCCGCCAAGCCGAGACCCTGCTCGGCGGACGCTGCACGTCGGTCTCCACCGTGGTCGTTTACCGTCCGGAAAAGGGCAAGACCCACGCACTCATCGTCGGCGTCCTCGACGATGCCCGCGGAACATTGAACGTGGGTGACGAGAACGAGCGCCCAGGCGGGCTGTGCGAAATGCGCCTTCAACACTGCGACCACCACCGCGATCACCGGGCATTTCTGGCTGTGCTCGCAGCCACCCCGGGCGTCGAGGCGCTGGAAAAAGCGCCGCCACCCTAGCTCGGAACGGCGCTCGGACCTTCCCTCACGATGGCACGCAGGTCGGCCTCGCTGCGTTTCTTGCCGTCGGCCTCGAACCACACCACGAATTTGCAGCCCTCGCGCCAGCGGCTGCAGCCCCAACCGCGCTTGCCGACGATGACTTGCCCCTGCTTGCACACGGGACAGGCCAGATCCGCAATGCCTCGCCCAACTTCTGGTGGCGGGGCCGCATGGATTGCCTGAGTGGCCGCGGTTGCCGCGCTCTTTGTTTTCCTTGGCGTGCGACTTGGCCTGCGGGCTCCCTTCCCCGCTGGCGGCTTCTGCGCCGCCAAGGGTACGTCCGCCATGGGCGCCGCCCCGCGAATCGCGTCCACGACCTCTTTCACATAGGCCGCGATGTCAGACATGAAAGCCGCCCGCTGTTCTTGCCCACGCGCGATGCGGGCCAGGCGCGCCTCCCAATTGCCGGTCAACTCGGGCGAGGCGAGATTCTGCACGGGCAGCGCCTCGATGAGCCCGATGCCCATCGGCGTTGGCACCAAGTGCTTTCCTTCGCGCAGGATGAAGGCGCGCTTGAGCAGGGTTTCGATGATGGCGGCACGCGTGGCCGGCGTGCCAAGCCCGCTGTCTTTCATGGCTGCGCGCATCTCCTCGTCGTCGACCAGCTTGCCCGCATTTTCCATGGCGGACAGCAGGGTCGCCTCGGTGTGGCGCAAGGGAGGCTTGGTTTTTTTGGCCAGCGACGAGAAATCGCCGGCTAGACGTTCGCCTTCGGCCAGCACAGGTAGGGTCGAAGTTGCGCTCTCGTCGTCGTCCTCGTCCTTCTTCTTGCCCTTCTTGCCAGGCTTCTCGTCGGCGTCGTCGCCGAAACCGGCGACCTCTTGCCAGCCAGCGACCGTGCGCACCCTTCCACGGGCGAGAAAGCGATCGGGCAGGGCTGGCAGCGTGGCAATGGCCGCGGCATCTTCGGAGCCCGGCGTTGCCCTTTCGCCCGCACCGGATCCCACGCGCACCACGGCTTCGGTCTGCGCGAATTCGGCGTCCGGGAAAAACGCACCCAAGAACCGGCGCACGACCAGATCGAAAATGCGCTGCTCGTCGCGCCCCAGCGACTTCGGATCGACCGCCTTACCCGTCGGAACAATGGCGTGGTGATCGGAAACCTTGCTGTCGTCGAACACGCGCTTGCTAGGCCGCGGGGGATTGTCGAGTAGCGTACGCGCGAAGCCAGCATAGTCCGCCATCTTCTCCACCCCCCCCACAATGCGTTCCATTTCCTTCACCATGTCGCTGGACAGGTGGCGCGAATCGGTGCGCGGGTAGGTCAGAATCTTGTGCCGCTCGTAGAGTGCCTGCGCGGCCTCCAGCGTGGCCTTGGCCGAAAGTCCGAAGCGCTTGTTGGCCGTGCGTTGCAGAGACGTCAGGTCGAAAAGCAAGGGCGGCGGTTCGCGCGACTTGCTTTGCTTGAGGCTCTCCACCACCGGCCCCACCGGATCCGCGGCCGAACCGTGCTCACGATCCCGATCCCGCACCGTCTCGGCCAAGGCACCGCTGGCGAAGCGATTGGCTTTGCCCAGAACGAAGGTCGCGGGGAACTTTGCTCCCCCGCCCGTGGTGAATTCGCCCTTGAGCAGCCAGAAGTCCTGGGGCACGAAGGCGCGGATTTGCTTCTCTCGCTCGACGAGAATCGCCAGCGTCGGAGTCTGCACCCGGCCGATGGAGAACAGGGTCGAGCTGTTGCCCCGACGGTGGCGGATGGTCACCGCGCGAGTGGCGTTCAGCCCCACCAGCCAATCGGCCTCCGACCGGCAGCGGGCCGCATCGGCCAGGGCCTCCATGTCACGGCCGGGCCGCAGCGTCGCGAAGCCCTTGCGAATCGCCTCGTCGGTCAGCGACGAGATCCACAGCCGCCGAATAGGGATGCGGCTACCGGCGAGCTGATAGACGTAGCGAAAGATGAGCTCGCCCTCGCGGCCGGCGTCGCAGGCGTTGATGACCTCGTTAAAACGCTTGTCGCGCAAAAGGTCACACACCGAGCGCAACTGGTCGCGCGTGGACGGCACCGCCCGCAGCTTGAATGTCGCCGGCACCATGGGCAGGGTGTCCATGCGCCAGGCCTTCCAGCGCCCGTCGTAGCTGGCGGGCTCGTCCAGCTCGACCAGGTGGCCGATGCACCAGGTGATGACCTTGTCCTTGCCTTCGAAACAGCCCTTGCCCGACGGACGCACCTCAAGCACGCGCGCCAAGTCGCGCGCCACGGACGGTTTTTCCGCAATCACCAATTGCACCACGCCAGTGTATCGGATGCGCGCGGCGAGTTGTTGCCTTCCGAACGCGGACCGCGCTGCCGACGCATCGGCGAGCGCGAGCCCTACTGCCAGGGATCTTCGACGTTGTCCTGCCAGGGATCCACAAACGCCGGCTGCCAGGGATCCTCGAAGGCATCGCGGTCAGGCAGTGCGCCGGTGACCTTCACGGTCCGAACCACCGAGGGTTGCCAAGGGTCTTCGCCGGCCGTCCTCTGCGCCGTGGTCGTCCGGCCCGTTGCGGGCTCGGTGACAAAAGGCTGCCAGGGATCGCCGATGTCTTGCCAGGGATCGGAAAAGGTGTCGCTGGAAGGAATCTCGGCGCTGAGCTGCCAAGGATCCTCGTCGCAATCCTGCCAGGGATCCTGGGAAAGCCCGCACCGCGGGGCGGTCTCGACCACGTGGCTCTGGGCACGCACGACACGCCGGCACGAGGCGTTGTGGGAGAGCGCCCAAGCGGAGGATGGCAACGACACGCCGATTAGAATGGCAAACGCAATTCCACTTTTGGTCATGACGTCCATCCTTTCGCCCGCCATCTATTGTCCGCCACACCTCCGGCAAAGTCGAGCACCTGGCGGCGGCTAGTTCAGTGCGTGCGGCGTGGCCAGGCTGAAGCAGGGAATGGGTACATCGATGGTTTCGCCGCCCGTGACCACCATGGTGTAGCTGCCGCGCATCCAGCCCGAAGACGTTGGCAGGACGCACCAGCTCGAATAGGTGAAGACCTCTCCTGGCTGGATGACCGGATGCTGTCCGACCACGCCCTCGCCCTCGACCTCGCGGACATCCTGGTTGGCGTCCGTGATCCACCAGTGCCGCGAGCGCAGCTGAACGGTCCTCGTTCCGCAGTTTTCTATCTCGATCTGATACGAGAACACGTACTGCTTCTGGGTGGCGTGGGACAAGTCCGACTCCTCGGGTCGGAAGGTGCTCACGGCCCGGACGACGATGTCTGGGTTCTCATCCTGTGCTGTCGGTTCTTGCTGGAAGCCAGGCATGTTTCTCCTCGTTCCCGGTGGGTTTTCGATGGTGTATGTAAGTCTACTGCATGAATTCTCGAATGCAGGCGCAGGTGTAGAGCGACGATCGACAAATGGCGCCTCGCCGCCATACAGTGGCAAGATGGCGTGATCATGAACACCCCACGTCGTAGGCGCGCCAGGACTTCCTACGCTCGCCTCGTCCTTCTGCTTGCCACGGTCTTCGCCTGGCCAGCAGCCCGCGTGCAAGCCGCGGCAGTGCCCCTGACCCAAAGCGATTTCGCACTCGCCCTCTACGCTTCCGAGGGGAACTCTTCGCTCAACCTCAGCGCCGGCACCCTCGGCGGCTACTTCGGCGCCCATCGCTGCAACTGTCCCGTTACCCTTTCGCCCGTGGTTCAGGTTACGACCGCAGGCCAGACCGACATCGGCAATTCCACGATCGCAGTCAATTTCCTCCTGGGAGCAAACTGCCAGGCCGCGGCCACCTCTTGCGCTTCCCTGGGCCAGGTGAGCTTTACCCAATCCCAGTCGGCGGCGTCGCCGACCTTCGACAGTCACCTCGTCTACCAAGCCGCGGCCGGCAGCGCCACGGTGGCCTGCGGAGGCCTGACCGCAGGCTCGACAACCTTGTGGGCTGTTCTCGCCCAGGACGGGGTTGCTCTGTCGTTTGAGCTGCCAATGGACCTTCCCATCATCACGACCACGGTCGGGGCGCCCACCGCCGTCACCGCCCTGGGCGCGGACAAGGGGCTCCTCGTCACTTGGACGCCGCCGGCCGACCCCTCGTTGGTTGCCGGTTACCAGGTGCTGTGCTTGCCCCGCCCCGCAAGCGCATCGACCGCTGGCTACGAAAGCTGTGGTTTCGACACCACCGTGGCGGGCACCGCCACACTCCTGACCCCGGCCGACGCCACCGAGGTGTGCTCGGGCGTGCTTTCCGCGACGACCACGTCGAATAGGCTGAGCGGGCTCGTGAATGGCACGACCTACACCGTCGCGGTGATTGCCATCGACCCGAGTGGCGGCGTGAGCGCGCTTTCACCCCAAGCCACGGCCATGCCCCAGCCAACCATGGGCTTCTACGAAAAGTACAAGGCCGACGGCGGGGCGGCCACGGGCTGCGCGATGGCGCCGTCGCCGCATTTCGGTCGCTCGGGGGGGCTGTGGATTGCCCTCGCGGTGGCCTTGCTCATCGTGCGGGGTTGGCGTCGACGTCGTTGGCGAAAAGCCGGCGGCATCGCCATGGCGTTGGTCCTTGCAAGCGGCGCAACCGCCCACGCACAAGATGCAACAGAGAAGATCAACGACGATTGGGCCGCGAATCCGTCCGCGCAGAGGGCGGGCTTGGCGCCCGACTGGGGATTCGAGCTCGGGGTCTCGCTCTATCGTCCGGCCATCGACAGCGAATTCGGCAACGGCCTTCATCCCTATGCCGACACCTTCGGGACCTCCCGCCATCTCATGTCCGAGGTGGAATTCGACCGCTACCTCGGCCACCGCATCGGCTCGTGGGGCGCGGGCCTACGCATCGGCTACTGCAAGCTCACGGGGACAGCCACCTATTCCGACGGGGTCACGCCGAGCGGGGACGACACCAGCCTGCGCCTCATTCCCTTCTCCCTATCGGCGCTCTACCGCGCCGACGGCCTTCCCGGCTTGCGGGTTGTGCCGCTGATTCCGTATGCGAAGGCCGGGCTGGACGCCATGATGTGGACCGCAACCCGCTCCGGCGACAGCGCCTCGCACACCGGGGTCACGCTGGGCTGGCACCTGGCCGCGGGCATGGCCCTCGGGCTGAACTCGCTCGGCCTCGGATCCGTCAAGCCCGGAGAGATCGCTGGCCCTGGTGCGCTCTTCTTCGAATGGGACTACGCCGCCATCAATGGCCTTGGCATGAGCGGCGAGTTGCACATGGGCGACAGCACGTGGGTCGCGGGCTTGATGTTCGATCTTTAAGTCGCAGCAAGGGCGAGCCTACAGGCTCAGGTCAGATTGCCCGGCCGCGAGATCCACACGCTTGAGGCTGGCCTTGAAGGTGCGTCCGTCGTGCTCGATGGTCAGCACGGTCAAGGAAAGCGGCCTGGCCGCGGGGGCGCTGCGCAGGTGGCCTTGCAGGGGCAGGCCCTGACGTTTTCCCGCCGGCAACAGCAGGGCGGATAGCCCAACTGTGGCCGCGTCGGTGGCGTCGCCGGCCATGGACTCTCCCTTGCCTCCGGCTCGCGTGGCCAGGATGAGATCGGCGGAAAGATCCTGCCAAGATAGAATCACCAAGGTGCCCGGCCCCTGGAAAAGCTGAAGCTCGGCCAGGTCGCGGCTCATGCTCTCGGCCAGGCGGCTGGCGTCGACATCCTTGGGCGGCTCGGCCAGCAGACGCGCCATGAGCGCGGCAGCGGACAGCCGAGCGAACAGGCGCGGATCGTGCGGCCCCGGACCTCCCGGCGCATGCGCCACTTTGCGAACGATACGCAGGGCCTCATCGGTGCGACCCGCGCCGCCCCCGGCAGCGGCCAAACGCAGCTGCGCCAGCAGGTTGTCGGGCGCCATCTCCGTCAAGGTCTGGTATTGCGCGTACGCCAGGTCGTACCAGCCGTGAGCCAAGAACACGTCGCCCAGCAACTGGCGCGCGGCCAGGTTGTGCGGGTCGAACTCCACGATCTCGGAATAGGTGCGGATGGCGTCGTCGGTCTGCCCCGCATCGGCCTGCAGATCTCCCAGCGCCAGCACCAGGCGCGGGGTCAGAAGTCCGGCGGACTTCAGCTTGCGCGAGAAGAGCAGCGCCTCGTCGGTCTTCCCAGCCCGCGCCAGCAGCTTCACCAGCCGCATGCCACCCGCGGGATCGTCGGGTGCGCGAGCGACGTAGTCCTTCAGGCGCGCCACCCGCGTCTCCAGGTTGGCCACCGCGGACAGCTCCAGGTCGACCTTGTCCCAGGCCACGCGCGTGCCGAACAAGCGCTGCTCGATGGCCGCGGCCAGCGCATCGCCGGCATTGCGGCGCAGAAGCACACGCGCCAGATAGAAGCGCGCCTCGGGCCGCGGAGCCAGGAACGCGAACACCTCGGCCACCGTGCCCTCGTTGTTGATGTAGTTGGCGAGCATGCGCAGGAACAACGCCTCGGCCCGCCAATCGGAAAGCTCGCACGCCGCCATGGCGGCGCGGTAGCGGTCGGCCAGCTCGCCGGGCGCCGTGGCCGTGCGCAGGCGCTTGTCCCACAAGAGGGCGCGCTCGAACAGCGGCCTTTCGCTGGTGTCGCTGCACGCCGCGGGGATCACGGCCGCGATGGTGGACTGCGGCCGGGACGGCTCGGGCGGCGGGGCGGCCGCGGGCGCCGCCTGCGTGGCGGTCCGGCCCAGACTGACAAATCCCTGTGGCGCCGGCCTGTCCAGGGCATCTTGGCTTGGCTTTGCGGGCAAGATGCCAGCTCGTTTCATTCGCTTGCCGTATGTCTCGAATGCGCCGCCGGCCGCGGCCTGCTCCTCGGTGGGAACCGGCGCGGGAGCCGCCGCAGCCGGTTCTGCGGCAGCTCGGATGCCCTCGCTCGACTTTGTCCCTTTGAGCGCGAACAGCCCTTCTCCCCTTCCTTGCTTCTTTTCTACAGCTTCTTCGTCCTTCGCCTCGGACCGCTTCTCCGCGAGCCTCCCGCTGCCAGGCTGGTGCTTGCGCGCGATCCCTTGGGCCGCGTAGGCCTGTTCGCTCTCGAGGGCCAGGAAGCTGGTGAACGGTGTCATCAAACCATAGTCGAGCCCCAGCTTGACCAAGGTCCCGCGCTGCTCGTCGGCTCCGCCTACCTCGCCCAGGATCTTGTTCATGGCGGCCGCGGCCCAGAAGCGCGGCACCAGCGCCGCCACTGATTCCTTCTCTTCGCTCACGCTGTAGCTCCTCTCGAAGGCCTTGCCACCTAGGCGGCCCTTTACCTTCACCGTGCTGGGCAGGTCGTGGTGCGAGCGCGCCAGCAGGGTGAGCTCGCCGCCCCACGAGACCTTGCCGTCGGCCGACGTAAAGACCTCATCGAGGCCCGCGCCCGCGTCGAGCTCGAAGTCGGTCACGGTGGGCGTCTTGAGCGCGGCTACCAACTCGAGGGCGCGGCTGCCCGCCTCCTCGGCGGTGCCCACGCGCAAGCTACGCCCGCCGCCCGCGTGGGCCAGGGCATCGAGAAAGCCGTGGTTGGCCTCGCCGCCGACCGCAACGGTGAAAAGGCGCGCCCGCGAGGTGGCCAGGCTGCGCCGCAAGGCCGCTTGCAAGCGCTGGCCGCCGATCTCGCCCGAGGTGGCCAAGCCATCGCCGATGTAGATCACTGCGGGCTGCTCGGCGCCGTGCAGGCGGGCCAGGGCCACGTCGAAGAGCGCGCCCAGATCGGTGGCGCCGCCTGGCGGGTGCGCCGCCAAGAGCTCGCGCGCCTTGCCCACTTCAGCTTCGCTGGCCGGGGCCAGCCCGGTGGCGGGATACAGCACCTTGGGCCGCACGTCGAGCGCCATGAGCGCGAAACGATCCTCGTCGGCCAGCGAGCGCAGGATGGCCTCGGCCGCCGCGACCTCGAGCTGTCGCGTGGAATCGTCGCTGCCCGCCGAGGTGTCCACCACCACGACCACCGCGCCCGCCTGCTTGGGGGCGGCCGCGAATTCCACGTCGGGCACATAGCGCAGCATCACGAAGTCCGCGCTCTCGGCGCCAACAGAAAAACGCGCCACTCGAACCGGCGGGGGCAGGTCGTGCAACCGCGCTTCGAGCAGAAAGTCGGCCTGTGGGGTGAAGCCCGAGCGGCGCATGGTGACCTTCTCGCCGCCGTCCTCGATGCGCGCGTCCTCCAAGGTCGACAGGTCCATGGATCGACCGGGCTTGCCCAGATCCACGGTCAGAGAGAACTCGCCAATGCGCACCGGCGGATCGCTGCGCATGGGGAAGTGGTAGCGCAGCCGCCCGTCGGCCAGCGGAAGCATCTGCAAGTAGCGCATGACCACCCGGCGCGTACCGCCTGCGAGCACGGGGTAGATGCGCGCCCTGTAGCTGCGGCCATCGATCCACTCCAGCAGCGCCGGCTCGTAGCCCGCCGCCGCCGCTTCCCCGTACTGGCGCGCGGCCTCCTTGCGCTCGATGAGCTCGCCTTCGACCAGCGTGCCGCGGTTTTCGACGGCGAACCCGGTGACGAGAGCGCCCTCGGGCACGGTCAGCCAGTACCAGCCCTCGAGCTCGCGCTCTCCAGGGTTGAAGAAGGTCTGATCGACCTCGGTCTCGGCGATGCCCGACTGGATCGCCACGCGCACCGCCTGTCGCGTAACCTCGAGGGGCCGCGCGGCGCTCCTCGGTGCACCGAAATCCACGCCGTAAATCCGGCCTGCGCCCGCCGCGCCACCGGCCAAACGCTGGTCGGCCATGCCGCCGGTCCAATCTTCCCAGTAGGCCACTGGCCCGACAGCCGGCGCAGCCCCGGCCTTGATCGTCGCCCGCTCGCCGGCGCGCACCTCGACCCGGCCGCCCGGCGCGCTCACGTGGGCCAGCCCGCGCGCCACGTACACGCTGGTCTGGCTCGCGTTGCGCGCAATGGACAGGCCACTCTCCGCCGCCGACACGCTGACGTCCCCTAGGGTCAGCACGCCCGGCTTGCGCTCCACCGCCGGCACCTCCAACCAGACCTCGCCCGCGAGCAAGGCCGCGCCGTCGGCACGCAGCTCGATGGTGGTTCCGCCACGCAGGAACAACGCCGAGCCGTCGGATAGGCGCAAAAGGGCTCGCGCGCCCTTGCCCGCCGCGACTTTGGCCCCAGAGAGCACGGCAGCGCCCGAAGCCACGCGCACCGGTGCTCCGTCGCGCGCCACCGAAACCTCGCCCGCGGCCAGCTCTGCCCGCGCCTGCAGCGGCTCGCTACGCGTGGGAGCGATCTTCCGCCCGCCCAGCACGATGACCGCCATCACAGCCACCACGACCAGCCCGGCGACCATCACCACCCTTCGCTTCCAGCTCCGCGGATCTCTGCTCGCGCTTCCAACCATGAGACGCCTCCTTGTGCAGCGCCGATTATCGCCCCGCGACGGCGACGTGAGAAGCGCGGAATCTCAGCTTGTGTACCCGTAGAATCGCGGCTGCGGCGCGAACACCTCCGAGGATCACGACCACCAGCCAATGAGAATTCTGCACATCGAAGCTACAGACAACGCAGAGAGTACCTGGTTCCCATCTTTGTGTGGTTCGCGCCGAGCAAAGCTCGCCGGCTCCCCTCGCTACTAGCCAGGCCGAGACACACTCTTCTTTGCTCGAAACTTCACCTCGGGCAGGCCTTCAAAGTCTGCATCCTGCGTCCACAACGTGGCATCAGACTGCCGCGCGGTCGCAAGCACGACACTGTCGGCAAGCGCCAGCTTCGTGTCGATTCCAATTTTTGCCGCAATCAGAGCCAGAGCAGAATCAAGGTCTACGACTCGCCCTTGCTGCATCAATGCCACAGCTTGAAGCGCTGGGCCTTCACCGCGCTGCTGGCATACCCGTTTGAATACTTCCAGAAGGCAGATCGACGGAACGACCAACTCATCCGTGGCCTCGATCGCCGGCGCGAAGAATCCTGCATTCGGACCATCCGCGAAGTATTCCAACCAGGCGGAAGAATCAACGACGTTCACACGCGATCCTTGTCGCGAGGTACTGTTGTGTTGATTCCTTTCAAGAAGCCACGCATTGCGCGTGGCGATCGGACAGGAATGAACTCCACGCGATCGAGGTATTGCAACGCTTCCACCTTTTGCCCAGGCTTCAGTCCCAGGGCCTCACGGATTCGCAGAGGGATGACCACCTGGAACTTCGGGGATACCGTGACCGTAGGCATGACTTCCTCCGTACAACGAAATATCAATCTATCATGATATCGTTGTACGGGGCAAGGTTGAGCTAGCCGGCCGTCGCAGGTCCCGCCACAACTTCCTTGCGCCGCCACAAATAGTAGATCGCCGGGTACACCAGCAGCTCCATGGCGAACGAGGTCACCAAGCCGCCGACCATGGGCGCAGCGATGCGCTTCATGAGGTCGGCGCCGGTGCCAGTGGACCACATGATGGGCAGAAGGCCGATGAAGGCCGCGCACACGGTCATGGCCTTGGGACGCACGCGTTTGACCGCGCCGTGGATGATGGCCTCGACCAGGTCGCCGGTGGTGCGCAGGCGGCCGGCGGCCTTGGCTTCGTCGTGCGAAAGATCGAGGAAGAGCAGCATGAACACGCCGGTCTCGGCATCGAGGCCCATGAGCGCGATCATGCCGACCCACACGGCGATGGAGACGTTGTAGCCGAGAACATAGAGCAGCCAGATGGCGCCCACGGCGGAGAAGGGCACGGCCAACATGACCAGCGAGGCTTTGAAGGCGGACTTGGTGTTGAGGTAGAGCAGTCCGAAGATGAGCACCAGCGTGATGGGCAGGATGATCTTCAGGCGCTCCTTCACGCGCAGCATGTTTTCGTACTGCCCGCTCCACAGCACCGAGTAGCCGGGCGTGGGTCCCAGCGCCGCGGCCACGGCCTGCTTGGCGCGCTCGAAGTAGCTGCCCACGTCGGTTTTCGCGGTGTCGAAGTCGACGTAGACGTAGCCAGCCAGCAAGCCGTTCTCGTCGCGGATCATGGACGGCCCTTCGGTCAGCTTGACCTCGGCGATCTCGGCCATTGGGATCTGGCCACGGCCGCCCGGCAAGGGCAGCAGCACCCGCTTGAGCGCATCCAAATCCTCGCGGAAGTCGCGCGCGTAGCGCACGCTGACCCCGTAGCGCTGGCGGCCCTCGATGGTGGTGGTCTGGTTGTCGCCACCCACGGCCGTCATCACCATCATGTTGGCGTCGTCGACGGTCAGGCCATAGCGCGCCAGCTTGTCGCGGTCGAGGACGAAATCGAGAAAGTAGCCGCCGGCCACGCGCTCGGCCAGCACGCTGCGGGTTTCGGGCAACTTTTGAATCGTGGCCTCGATCTGAAGGCCGATCTTCTGGATCGCGCCCAGATCAGCGCCGCTCACCTTGACGCCAATGGGGGTGCGAATGCCCGTCGACAACATGTCCAGGCGTCCTTTGATGGGCATGGTCCAGGCATTGCTGATGCCGGGCAACTGCAGGGCGGCGTCCAGCTCGGCGATTAGATCATCCTCGGAAATGCGATCCCGCCAGGCACTTCGCAACAGACGCTTGAGCCACTCGGGTGCCCAGGGCGAGTAGAAGCGCTCTTTCGCGCGCCACTCCGATTCAGGCTTGAGCAGGATGGTGGTCTCCATCATGGAAAACGGCGCGGGGTCGGTCGAGGTACCGGCGCGGCCGGCCTTGCCGAACACGCGCTCGATCTCGGGAAAGGTCATCAGGATCTTGTCCTGCACCTGCAGCGCCTTTTGCGCCTCGGACACCGACATACCCGGCTGCACTGCCGACGGCATGTACAAGAGCGATCCCTCGCGCAAGGGCGGAATGAACTCGGAGCCCAGCTTGAAGTAGATGGGCAGGGTCAGCCCCACGACTAGCAAGCTCGCCGCCACCGTCGCCCAGGCATGGCGGACGACGAAACGGCACGGCTTTTCGTAGATCCGGTGCAGGAGGCGGCTGATGGGGTGCCGCTCCTCGGAATAGTACTTGCCCACCACCAGCGTCGAGGCCAGCCAGGCCAGGGGCCGCGGCCGGAAGCGGAACGGCTCGACACGGACGAAGAGCATGCGCATGGCCGGATCCAGCGTGATGGCCAAGAGCGCGGCGATGGCCATGGCCAGGTTCTTCGAATAGGCCAGCGGTTTGAAGAGTCGCCCTTCCTGATCGACCAACGTGAATACCGGCACGAACGCCACAGCGATGACCAGCAAGGAGAAGAACACCGACGGCCCCACTTCAAGCAAGGCATCCAAACGAACGCGGTGGAAGTCGCCTTGCTTGCCGCCTGCCTGCCAGAGGTGGATCTTGTTGTACGCGTTTTCGACCTCCACGATGGCGCCGTCGACCAGCACTCCGATGGAGATGGCGATTCCGGCCAGCGACATCAGGTTCGCGTTCAGGCCCATCAGGTACATGGGAATGAAGGCCAGCACGACGCTGATGGGGATGGTCAGGATGGGCACGATGGACGAAGGCACGTGCCACAGGAAGAGCAGGACGATGAGCGAGACGACGACGATCTCTTCGACCAGCTTGTCGGTCACGGTAGAGATGGCGCGCCGGATGAGATCGGAACGGTCGTAGGTCGTGACCACCTCCACGCCCTCGGGCAGCGAGGGCTTGAGCTCGACCAGCTTGGCCTTCACGCGCTCGATGACATTGAGTGCGTTTTCGCCCTGGCGCATGACCACGATGCCGCCCACCACGTCGCCCTGGCCATTGTAGTCGGCGATGCCCCGTCGCATTTCCGGGCCAAGCGCGGTGGTGGCCACGTCCTTGACCGTGATAGGGGTTCCGTTTTCGGTCTTGAGCACAAGCTTGTCGAGATCGCCAAGGCCCTTCAGATAGCCGCGACCGCGCACCATGTACTCGCGCCCCGACAATTCCACCAGCCGGCCGCCCACGTCGTTGTTGCCCCTGCGCACGGCCTCGACTACCGATTCGAGGGGCAGCTTGTACGCGGCCAGCGCGTTGGGATCCACGGTAACCTGATACTGGCGAACTTGTCCGCCCACCGTCGCCACCTCGGCCACGCCCGGCACGCTCTGCATGGCGTAGCGCAGGAACCAGTCCTGGTAGCTGCGCAATTCGTCGCTCGAGTGTTTCCCGCTGTGATCGACGAGGGCGTATTGGAAAACCCAGCCCAGGCTGCTGGCATCTGGGCCGAGCTCGGTCTTCACGCCCGCCGGCAGTTGGGCCGAGATCTTGGAAAGATATTCGAGCACGCGGGTGCGCGCCCAATAGATGTCGGTGCCGTCCTCGAAGATCACGTAGACGTAGCTGAAGCCGAAGTCGGAGTAGCCGCGGATGGCCTTCACCTTGGGCGCGCCGAGCAGCGCCGTGATGATGGGATAGGAAACCTGATCTTCGATGATGTCCGGGCTGCGATCCCAGCGCGAGTACACGATGACCTGGGTGTCCGACAGATCGGGCAAGGCATCGAGCGGGATGTTGCGCATGGCGAAGGTGGCCGCCACAATGGCGACCAGCGTCGCCGCGATGACCAGGATCTTGTTCTCGGCGGAGAAGCGAATGAGTCGCTTGAGCACGGTTACTTTCCACCGATGGCGGCCAGCGACGCGCGCAATTGCGATTCCGAGTCCACCAGGAAATTGGCGCGCGTGACGACTTCCTGGCCCAGCTCGAGCCCGCCCGTCACTTCCACCTCGTCACCGTTCTTGGCGCCGATGCGAACCACGCGCGGTTCGAACTTCCCTGCCCCGGTCGACAGAAAAACCACGTCCTGCATGCCCGCGCGAATCACGGCATCGGCGGGAATGCGCAGCCCATCGCGCGCCACGCCCTGCAAGGTGAGCTCGCCGAACATCTCGGGCTTGAGCTCGCGCTTCGGATTCATGAAGTGCAGGTGCACCTTCACCGTGCGGGTCTTGGCGTCGAACACCGGATCGATGAAGGCCACGCTGCCGGGAAACACACGATCGGGATAGGCGGCCAGGGTCAGCGATGCCTTCATGCCAGGCTGGATGCGGGTCAGATCGCTCTCGTAGGCATCGGCCATGGCCCACACCTCGCCAAGATCGGTGATCTCGTAGGGCGCCTCGCCCGGGCTCAGTCGCGCCCCTTGCACCACGTTCTTGGCGGTGACCACACCCGCGATGGGCGACACCAGGGTCAGCGTCTTGCTCGGCTCGCGCGTGGTGGTGAGGCGCGCGATCTCGCTGGCTGGCACGTCCCACAATTCCAGCCGCCGCCGCGCCGCCGTCACCAAGCTATCGCCGTTCTCCGACCCTGCCCCGCTCTTGGCCAGCGACTCCTTGGTTTGCAGCGCCAGCAGATACTCGTTCTGCGCGGCCAGCAGAGCCGGGCTGTAGATGGAAAACAGAGGCTGGCCCTTGTGCACGCTCTGCCCGACGAAATCGACGAAGACGCGCTCGACGAAGCCCTCGACCTTCACGTTGGTCTTGCGCACGTGCGTGGGCGCCACCTCGATGCGCGCGACCGTGTGCCAGGTTCCGCCAACCGATCCCTTCCCGACCTTGGCCGTACGCAATCCGATGAGCTGCTGTCGGCCAGGATCGATGGTGACTGCTGCCATACCCGACACCTTCGCCCCCTCGGCGAGCTCGTCCTCGTGAACCGGGATATAGTCCATGCCCATCTCGTCCTTACGCGGAACGGGCGAGGTCTGTTTGGGATTCATCGGCGAGCGGTAGAACAGGATCTTGCGCTCACCTGCCTTGGTTGCTCCAACGCTGCCCGTTGCAGACGGCGCAACGAGCACCAGCTTCATGCCGCAGATCGGGCAGTCACCGGGATGGTCCGACGTGACGGCCGGATGCATGGGGCACCGGTAGAGCGGGGTCTTCTTGGCCTCCGATGGTGCAACTTCGCTTGCCCGGCCCTGGCCGTGTCCGTGCATCCTCCACCAGACACCTGTCCCACCGAACGCCGCTCCCACTATCACAGCCGCGATTACCAACAGAATGGGACGATGCGAGGAGCTGCGGTCTTCAATCTTTGCCGCTTCTTCGGGACCTTGTGTCTTCTCCTCGCCCATGGACCACTCCGTTCTACATCCGGGACATCGAAGCGCCCGCGCTATCGCCGTCTTGCGCGGAACCCGCGGTTCGCCCCGCAGAAGAAGATGACGAAGTCACACCCGCGCCCGGCATCGCGGGCCCACCTGTTCCACCGGCGGAACTGCCCGGCGCATCCAGACTGATCTCCTGTTCGGCGATGACGATCTTGTGCGTCGCCGCGACCGAATCAAGAAATCCATTCAGGTCTGACAGGTAGCCGGCCAGTGCCTCGAGCACGGAGGCAAAGGTCACGCGTCCGACCTGGTACTGGGCAAGGGTGCTCGATACCGTCGCCTCTGACTGAACGAGTAATCCAGAACGGTACAGGCGATTGGCCTCGATCAGAGACCCAAGGACCGCTTGTCGCTCATGGACCCGCTGGCGCAAGAGCTGGCGGATGGCCTCTGCGCCGTCGCGCGCGGACTCGCCTCGTGCCCGATTCTCAGCCATGATTCGCGATTGCTTCTGTGCGGACCAGATGGGCAGGTTGAGGGCGACCCCGGCCTGCCACATCATGGGAAAATTGCCCCCGCGGGGCATGATGCCGGCATTGACTGTTACGTCCGGCCAGCGCTCTCGGCTCGCGAGGGCCACGCGGCGGTCCGCCTGCTCTCCGACGAGCATCGCCTTCTTCAGCTCCGGGCTCCCCGCTAGGGCAGCAGTCACCGCTTGGTCGGGGTCGACCAGCGCTGGGTCCGGCAGGTCGGCCAGCGTGCGCGTCGTCGAAATCGGATCCATCGGAAGGTGCCCGCGAAGACGATTGAGCACCGCAACACGCCGGTGCTCCTCAGCCTCCAGCGCCCAGCGCTGCTGCCGCAACCGGTTCCTCTGAAGCTGCGCTCGCAACAAGTCGGACTGTGCAGCCTCCCCGGACTCGTAGCGAACTCGAACCATCCCTTCCGATTGCGCCCACAAGGACTCGAGCTTCGCGAACAGACGTATTTGGTCGCGCACCAAAAGTAAGTCGACGTATGCCCGGTCCACGTCCGCGGCAACCGAGAGAATCATGCGCTGCAAATCAGCCTCGGCTTCGAGCTTCCCCAGCCCGGCCACCTCGCCACGTAGCCCTCGCTTGCCTGCCCAAGGTAAGGTCTGCGAGGCCATGATGGAGACATAGCTGGTTTCCATCTTGCCTATCTGAATGCTGCTGAAACCGTCATTCTGGATGCCAAGGGCAAGGGTTGGATCGGGCAGTGAGTTTGCCTGCGGCACGCGCTCCTGTTCGGCGCGGATCTGTGCCCTCACCTGGGCAAGCTCGGGGCGCTTCTCCATGGCCTCGCCTAGGAGCGTGCGCAATACCGGATCGTCGACCAGCGCCGGCCCCGCCGGAAGGGACGAGGGCTCGACCGCTACCATCCTGGGGGCAGCGAAGACCAGCAAGAGCGGCGCGAGCCAATTGCCCATGGTTGAGGATCCCGTCCGGCTACTTGGTGTATTTCTCGGGATCCTTGTCGAAGCTCTTCTTGCAGCCGGCGCAGCAGAAATAGACGTATTTGCCTTTGTACTCGGCGTGCATGGTGTCCTTGGCGATGGTGAATTCTTCGCCTGTGACTGGACAGGTGGCCTTGGTGCCTTCCTTCTGCGGCGATGCGAAGACCTTGGGCGCGACTTGCTTGGTGGCGGCGGTGGAGTCGGCGGTAGACTTGGCCTCTGCTGACGGCGTGGCCGCGAAGGTGAGACCGGCAAAGATCAATGCGGTGAAAATCGACTTCATGGTGACTGCTCCTTTGGGCTCGGCATCCACGCCGAGCGATGTTGCCTTCTACTGCTGCCATTCGGGCTGCAATTCCTGCGCCAGCCGCACATCGCGAAAGACTGACGTATTTCCGGGGCTTCCCACGCCTCGACCATGGGCAGACAGCCCGAGTGAGCAATACTCTCCACAGAGGTGCTGCAGACTATTCTGCGCAATGGCTATTCGCTGAACTTCACGACCGCGGGCTTGGGGCCGCTCGCGACTGTGGTTTCAACAAGCACGGTACGCCGCTCCGCCGGAACGAAGACGCCGACCAGATGCTTGCCGGGCGAGATTGGCATCTTCGTCGGGCAGAGCAAACCGGTCTCCTCCTCGTCGATCAAGACGGGAAACTCGCCGGAGGTCAGACATTCCACGTCGATGAATCCGTTGCCACGGGTGGGCGGCTCGATGGGGACCAAGGTCCGCCGCACGATGGCCCCGCGGCTGGTGTCGACGACGTCGCGGAACATGCGATGGCCGGGTGCGATCAGAACGATGCGATGTCCGCCCTCGCCGACCACGATATCGGCGAAGGTCTTGCCCTTGATTGCCCCGTCCACCCAAACCGTCGCCCCGGGCGGAACGGTTTCGACGATCAGATGTCCGGCCACGCGCGCGAGCACCGACTCGCCCAAGGTCGTTTCCTCTGCGGGTGGCTCTTCGCCGCCCTTGGCCAGCCCCAGTTCACCACGAGGATTGCGCGCCTCGGATGGAGTCTTCCCGACTGACCGGCTTCCCCGATCTCGACCACGCTGGGTTTCTCTTCGACCGGGCCAGGGGCCGAATACCAGCAACGTCGCCACCACCGCAAGCGCGGACAAAACGATGGCGGCGAAAACACGGCGACGACGAGGGACTGCCGCCCTCGGGAGCACCATGGCCGTCCGCACGGATTCCGACTGGCCGCCCGTCGGCCCTGGTACCTTGACCGGCGGCTCGCGCTTCGCTTGCGTATCCCCAGCCAGCCCCACTTCGCCCGCCCGCAGCGCCCCGCCCTCCATGGCGCGCAGGCCGTCGGCGATGAGCTGTCGCCGATCGCGCGCGGAGCCGACCCCGCCGGCCAACCAGTCCACCAGCACAGCCGCGGATTCAGGCCGGTCCTCGGGCTCAGGCGAAAGCAGCGTGCGCAGTGCCGCGCCCAGATTGCTAGAAACGCCGGGAATGTCGGGCAAGATCGAAGGCGCGCGCCGGGTCTGTCGCGTCCGACCGGGTGGCAGCGCGGGCGGCTGACCGGTCACGAGGAAATGAACCAGCGCCCCCAGTGAGTACAAATCCGCAGCCACGCTCTGCCGGCCATTCAGCCCAGCTGCAGCGACATCCACGCCCTGCAACTCAGGGGCAACGAACGCCCAGCGTTCGGGCGGCTGGTCGGTGATGGCGCGAAAAGAGGCCGCGATGCCGCAGTCCAAAAGCACGATCTCGCCAGAGGCCATCACCATCACGTTCTGCGGAGCAAGTCCGAGATGGCACAGCACGGGTTTCGCAGAATGTCCGACGTTCAGCAGGCGGGCGATTTCCGAACCCATGAGACCGGCCAAGACCGGATCCACGGCCACGCCATCCGCGCCTCGACTTTGTTCCGCGAGCCGGGCCAGATCGGTGCCGGCCACGTGCTCGGTCACGATGAAGGTCGCGGCTGGATCCTCCGAAAGGTCGACGACCTTGCCGAACCCTGGCCGATGAAAATCGAGCAACTGTCTGCCAGCGGCGAGAAAACGCTTCGCGACTCTGGCGTAGTCGGGCTCGGCGATGCGATCGGCGCGCAGGAGCTTGAGCGCGACCAAGATCTCGGCCGGCCTCGGCTTGGACTCGCCACGCGTGTCCGGCGCAAGATGGGCCAGGTAGGTTTCGCTCACGCCGCCCGGGCCGAGGAGACCCTCGACGATGTACTTGCCCAGGCGAAGGGAAGGAGGCACGGCTTCCCATTGTAAGCCAGGCCCAGCTTTCGCGCCGGATCTGGGGGCGGGGGGCGGGAAATTGCGTGCCGCCCGAAGGGCCGGCACGCGGCAGGCGGTCGCGCGCCGCGTGTGCGAGGGCATGAGCGTGTTCGTGTGGGGCGCGCGGGACGCGAAAAGCGTGGGGCGAGGGCGTGAGCGCTTGCACAGGGCCGCGCAGGCACGCGAGCCGCCCACGCGGGTCGCTGTCCGCTGGTCGCTCACGCTACCGCTCACGGAAACGCTGGTCGGTCTCCGCTTAACGCCTATGCGGGGTCAGGGATGGTTGAGGAGCCAGAGGATGGCGAGGACGGGATCGAGGAGAGCCAGGGCGGGGGCAGATCGCTCGATAGCGGGGTGAAGGCTCAAACCATCCGAGGGCAATTTCGTAGACCTCGAAGCGTCTCATGGGACCTCCCTTGTGGCGGCCGCAAGCAGGCCGTCGCGCACCGATGACGGTTCGGCTGGACGCATGGAGGAGACGACGAGGTCGGCGCGAAACCTTCGCAGCTGACGGCAGACGGGAGACACGGCGAATGCAAGAGCTCGCCGTCACACGCAAATCGCGGCAGGGCCGGAACGCGAAAGCCAACAGCGCGAAGTCACGCGACTTCGAACCACCACCGAACCTGGAAAGAGCATCCCTCGCCGCTGCGGTAATGATAGTCTCTGCAGCTGAATTGGAAGCCAGCCGGACCAATGGGGACTTTAGATGACCAAACCATCATTTGATCGCATGGCGCTATCCTCTGCAAAACGAACCACATGGATCTTCGGCGCTGGGGCGTCCTGCACATCTCCATACAACCTGCCCGCGCAGAAGCAGATGCTATCCTACTTTATGAAACGAGCTCGTCCAGGGAATGCCGCTGCCCAGGCAAGCCTCGCGGATTTGCGCAAGAGGATCGAACAACTGATCAAGGTAGTTCTCCCAGGCGCTGCGCCCGACACGGTCATCCTCGAGGATCTCTTTTCGGCGTATGAATTGCGGGCGTCGCATGCCCGGTCAACGCCAGAGGAGGCGAGAGAAGCCGTGGAGGCCCTTCAATCGCTCAGACAAGCACTGTTCATCTCAGTCCAGGAGTTCGGCCCAGGGAACTTGCCCAAATGGCTGCCGTACCAGAGAAGCGGCACGCCGGCGCCATACGCGGAACTTCTCGAACGGCTCTATCAGCGTAGGGCAAGCCCGGAGGCGATACGTTCACATACGCTTGTCACAATGAACTACGACATCAACCTCGATCGGTGTGCGCTTAACATGCGCGCTTCAGCTGCGGGCGCAGTCGATCTCGACTACGGTTTTGAACTAGCGAATTATCGAATGCCGAATGATTTCGTTCGTCCCAGCGACAGGTCGATTCTTCTCCTCCGGTTACACGGCTCGATCAATTGGATCAGGTGTCTCGCATGTCAAGCCGTGTTCACAACCATTAATCGTCAGGCCAACGTGGACGAACGCCAGACCTGCCTGCTTTGCCGCTCTGAAAGCGCAGACCGGATTCTTGTTCACCCGTCGTATCTCCGAGCATACTCGGATCCAATCCTCCAAATCGTGTGGGGGAGATTCCAGGAGGAGCTTACTTCCTCCGAACGATGGGTCTTTATCGGCTACAGTCTGCCAGATGCAGATGTGCACCTTCGTGATGTCCTTCGTCATGCTCTCCACATTCGCGAGAGGAACGGTGATCCCACGGAAGTCGTCTGGGCCGGCTACCGGTCATCGACCGACGACAGCTGGGAGCCTGATCGCGACCGCTACCATTCGATGTTTGGAGAAGCCCTATCGCCTTGGAACGCAACGGGAGGTGGCTTCGCAGACTTCGTGAAGGCGCTCGACAGCTGACACCGCCGACGGCCGTCGAACAGGCCGATGAAGCGGTCGATCCGGCCGCAGGCCTCACCAAGCCCACAACGGCCGAACCTCATTACGAAGTGGCCCCGCACGGACGGAATCCTGCTTGCGAAGCGACCGCGCAAACCCGACGGCCTGCAGCTAAATTGGAAGTTCGGCAGACGACGATCAACGGGTCCAGTCAACCAGCTCCAGTTGATCGAAGTGTCGAAAGTCTTCCGTGTTCGCGGTGACGAGCGTGAGGCTTCGACTGTGGGCGATTGCTGCAATCTGGCCATCCACGAAGGGTGGTGTTTTGCCGCCTTCTTCAAGTCGAGCTCGCTCTCGTCCATGCCATTCCGCCGCGACGTCATCATATGGCAGGATCGGAAACGACCGTCGGACGACACCGTGAAGATACTCTTCTAGAGCACTTCTTCTCTTGCCGGCCAGAAGCCGGCTACAACCGTAGACCAACTCGTGCCAGACCGGCGCTGCGATGGCGCAGTAAACACCTTGTTGCTCGAGCTTCCTTACAACCCGCCGGTTGGGGGCCTTCGCGACAGGGGCGGAGACGATGGTCGTGTCGAGCAGAAACTTGAGCATCATAGCCGAACGCGACGTCCCGAGTCTTGAGCGCGAAGCGAAGTAAAGAAGCCAGGCTCCAGTCCGATCTCCTCGGGCGCATGGCGGCCGAGAAACGCACGGTAAGCGTCACCAAAATTGGTGTGTTCGCTGCGAAGCATCTCGTACCTCTGGGGTGAGAGCACCAGGGCTACTGGCCGACCCCGTCGCGTAAGCTGTACGTCCTTGCCTGCCTCGACGTCGTCCAGTATCTCCGGAAGATGTGCTCTTGCGTCTGCAACCGAATAGCTCTTCGACATGTCAGTAGTGTACATCTATCTGTACATCGCGCAAAGGGTTTCCGGACGGCGCTGCCGAAAGCCGTTGAAGCCGTCGATCGGCCGCGGACGGCCGCTCGCAGCTTAACCGCAAGGCGTTCGGCAGACGGGGCAGACGTCGCGCGCCGCACCAGGACCTTGACACGTATATACAGGCATCTATACTTCTCGTCATGGCTGAAAGAGCGAGAATCTTCCAGAACGGAGGCAGTCAGGCTGTGCGTCTGCCAAAGTCTTGTCGTTTCAAGGAGGATCAGGACCAGGTGATCGTCCGGAAGGTGGGGAAGCAGGTCATTCTTGAACCCGCTGACGAGTGGCCTGCGGAGTTTCTCGCCTGCCTGGGCGCATGGCACGATGACATCCCCAAGCCGCCGGTTCGAAAAATTGGCTCCAGAAGAAATCCCTTCGAGCCATCGTGAAATATCTTCTCGACACGGACAGCGTTAGCTTCGTGCTTCGCGGGCAGGGCGAAGTGGGCGCGCGCATTCGAGCATGCACCCCGTCGGATTTGCGCGTCAGCGCGATCACGCTCGCTGAACTTCGGTATGGGGCCGACCGAAAGGGATCGCGTAAGCTCCATGCCCTCATCGACACCTTCGCGTCAGCCATCGAAGTAGTGTCCTTCGACGAAGTCGCTGCGGCCGAGTTCGGACGGATCGGTAGCATACTTGCGGAGCGAGGAACGCCAATTGGAGATTTTGATGTCCTGATCGCCGCGCATGCCGTGGTACTTCGATGCACGCTGGTCACGAACAACATACGACACTTCTCAAAGGTGCCTGGGCTGTCCGTCGAGAACTGGACATGAAACCGCACGCGGCGCTGCCATAAAGCCGTTGAATGTCGATCGGCCGCAGACGGCCGCTCGCAGCTTAACGGCAAGGCGCGCCACCGACTGAACGATCAAGAACAAAGCAACAACGGACCGAAGGAAGGCGGAACAGCGAAATGCGCCGGTGTCTGGCATCACACGATCTTATCAGATGAGCAAAACCGTCATGGCGTCACGCCTGCGTGTCTAGCGGATGCGGGCAGACCGAGCGCAGCTTGCACGAGGCGCACTCGGCGCCGCGCCAGATGGAATCGAAGTAGGCTTGCACTTCGTCGAGCAGCAGATCGTCGCGGCTGCACAGCCCCACCTCGAAATTCCGCCTGCCCTCGCCCTTGGCGCCGAGCCCGGCGCCGGTCCAGTTGGCACTGCCTAGATAGAGCATGGTACCGTCGACAATCACCGCCTTGAAGTGCACGCGCGGACACAAGTGCAGCGAAAACGAGCCGCGACCGGGCCGGCGCAGGCTTGGACGACGACGCAGCTCCTCGCGAAAGGGCCGCGACGGTTCGGATGCGTGCAGGATGCGGATCTCCACCCCACGCGCGACCAGTTCCTCGAACACCGCGAGCACCGAGCGGTACTCGCCCTGACGCCCGACGGCTCGCCGTTTGCCGGGCCGGGCGCGTTCGTCCTCGACCATCAGTTCCTTCAGGTTCGCGGTGGCGATCCACAGACTGCGCTCCGCGTTCATGGCGGCCTTGACCACCGATTCGTAGTGCCCCCTTCCCGCGACCAGGGCGAGATTCACCGGACGGTGCTGACGGACGAAGTCCACGGCCACGCCACAGCCTGCGCCGAGCGCGCGCGACTTTCCAGTTTCTGTCTATCGACTTCTGTCTTGCGACGCGAACGTGGAAGTTTCTGCTCAACTTTTCTCGTGCGAGACGACTTCGTGTAGTATTCCGCCGGGTTGAACTTGCCTAGTCAGGAACCACCTGCTTCGAGGTCCAGCTATCCGTGCCGGTTCGGGCCACGCTTCATCCTGCTCAAAGAACTCGGCAAGGGGGGCATGGGCCACGTCTTCATGGCGTTGACCGGCCAAGCCGGTGTGGAACGCGTGTGTGCGCTCAAGGTCCTGAAAGAGGTGCGCGCCGGGCGCGACGCCGAGGAGCTGACGCAGCGGTTTCTCGACGAGGCCAAGGTGGTGACCAAGCTCTCGCACGAGAACCTGGTTTACGTTTTCGACTTCGGCATCCACGAACGCCAGGGCTATCTGGCCATGGAGTACGTGCAGGGCAAGTCCATCACGGAAACTTGGAATCGCTGCGCTGCCCGCCGCGACGGCTTCCCCATCGGCCTGTCGGTCTATTACATCGCCGAGCTTGTCTCGGCGCTGTGGTACGCGGCCAACGTCGATGGACTGGGCCTGGTCCACCGGGACATCTCGCCTTCCAACGTCATGCTGACCTATACCGGCGGCGTCAAGCTTATCGACTTTGGCCTGGCCAAGTGGAAGGCGAAGGTGGTGCAGACCGCCACGGGCGTGCAGTGGGGCAAGACCAGTTACATGTCGCCCGAGCAGTACACGGGAAAACCGGTCGACCATCGCAGCGACCTTTTCTCCGCTGGCGTGATTCTTTGGGAACTGCTCACCGGCAGGCAGATGTTTCCGCCCTCGGAGTCACGCCTGCCCAACGCGACGGTTCAACCGCCGTCGCGCTTCACCCGCGACGTGACGCCCGGACTCGACGCCGTGGTGACCCGTGCCCTGTCCATCCATGCCTCCGAGCGCTTCCAGACCGGCGAAGAGATGTGTGCCGCCCTCATGGCCGAAATGCCGAGCGAGCGCGGCGGAAAGATGCAGGCCGCGAAGTTCGTCGGACGCCTTTTCGAGGCCGAGATACGCGCCGAGCTTGCGGAGCAGCACGAATTGGTCGAGCGCGCCGGCCGCATGGACAATCCCAATCCAGGCGAGCGCAGCGATCCCGCCTTGGTCAACGAGCCGATCACCGACGGAGAAACCACGCCCGATCCCGATCCCGACGGCCTGGTCGGCAAGACGTTGTCCGACCGCTACTTCGTGCGACGCCTGGTCGGCGAAGGCGCCATGGGACGGGTGTACGAGGGACACCACACCGGCATCGGCAAACGCGTCGCCATCAAGATCGCCCACCAGGTCGAGCGGCGGAAATCCGAAGTGGCCAAACGATTCCAACGCGAGGCCCTGGCCCCGGCCCAGATTGGCCACCCCAATGTGGCCGACGTCACCGACTGCGGCACCACACCTACCGGCGAATTCTTCTTCGTCATGGAATTCATCGATGGCGTGAGCCTGGACGCGGTCATCAAGCGCGACGGCCAGCTCACCATCGAACGGGGTCTCACCATCGCGGCGCAGATCTGCCGCGCGCTCGAGGCCGCCCACCGCGCCGGTATCATCCACCGCGATCTCAAACCGTCGAACGTGATGCTGGTGCGCTCGCAAGAGCAAGAAGAGCTGGTCAAGGTCCTCGACTTCGGCGTGGCCAAGTTCCTGCACGACACCGGCGATGGCGCCAATTTGACCCTGACCGACGCCACCGTCGGCACGCCCAAATACATGTCGCCGGAACAGATCCGGGGCGGCGGCAAGGTGGATTTCCGGTCCGACATCTACGCCCTGGGCGCCATCCTTTACACCATGCTGGCCGGCGGCCGCCTGCCTGTGGAGGGCGCGACCGTCGATGAGATTTGGCAGCACAAGCTGACGCGCGACCCGTACCCCTTGCGCGAGTATCGCTCCGATCTTCCCGCGGATCTCGAAGAGCTGGTGCTCGCCTGCCTGGCGCGCGATCCGGCGGAGCGGCCCCGCTCGGCCATGGAGCTCAAGAAGAAGCTGCTCGCCCACCTGGAGGCCACCCGCGCCATGAGCGACAGCATCATGGGCATGAAATCGCCCTCGCAGACCGAGATCCTCAGCGAGCGGATACTGCGGCGGCGGGCGCGCGTGGGCATGACGCTTGGAACCCTGACGGCGGCCTTGGTGGCGGTCACCGGGATGTACTTCATTCACTGGCCATTCGGTGGGCCATCGAAGGCTACGCCAGCGCCGGTGGGGCAACCTCCGGCGGCCAAGGACAAAACATCACTTGCCCCGCCGATCGTGGCGCTCCCTCCCTCGGAGCCAGCCGTTCCGGCCGAGGCGACGGCGATACCGGCTGCCGTCCCCGCGACGCCACCTTCCGCCGGCCCCCCGGCAGCCGAAACGGATTCGCCGCCTGCACAGCCCAAGCAACGACGTCAGATCACCGAGGCCTCGCGAGAGCCTACGCCCAGCAAGCCTTTGCCCAGCGCAAAGCACGGCGTGGCCGAGCCGAAAATCGCTGCGCGCACGGGCGCCAGAAAGCCCGAAGCCAAGGCGGACAATGAAGAACACGCGACGGGAGCGAGCGACAAGACCGCCGCCGCCGCTGTGGCCGAGGCCGAATCGGCCTTCGGCGAAAATCGCCTGGCCGCCGCTCGCGTCTTGGCCAACGAAGCGGTCGCCGCCGCTCGCCAGGCCTCTCCCGAGCTCAAGGTGCGCGCCTTCGTCATCATGGGAAAGCTGGAGCTTGCTTCCCAGGAATTCACCCAAGCCCAGCGAACCTTCGAGCGCGCCCTGGCCATCGATCCGAAACATCCCGTCGCGCGCAAGGGCAAGGAGCGCGCCACGGAAGCCGCCGCCAAAGCCAACCGTCCGTAGCTCGTTAGTAACTGAACTGCACCCGGTGCGGGTGTTCGGCGACGATCTCGCGATCCAAGGTCCAGATGCGATTTTCGGGGATCACGAACACCCCGACCATGTGCCTGCCCGGGTCGAGCCGCACGCCCGAGATGGGACAAAACGCGCCGATCTCCTTGCCGTCGATAAAGACGGGGTACTTGCCCTCGGTTGTGCAAGCCACGTTGAGTCCCACGCTGCCGGTGAGGGGGAAAATTGCAGGGACCATCTCGCGCTCGAACAGCGCCCCCTTGCTGGTGTCGATCACGTCGCGCAACATGCGGTAGCCGGTGGCCGTAATCACAAGTCGGTGCACTCCTGGCTGGGTCAGGATGGTGGACGGCGTACTTCCTACCTCCTTACCGTCTAGCCACACGCTCGCCCCAGGCGGAGAAACCTTGAGCTGCAGATGTCCAGGTGGAATGGCCGGGGCCGCGGGCAGTCTGGGTTTCGCGGCCTCCAGCCTGGCACGCTCGACGGCCAAGGCATCATCCCTTTGCTGGCTTTGCGCGCGCGCCGCGCGCCAGCTCTGAGCGAAGAAATAGCCTTCGACCGCGGCCACCACCAGCACCACCACCACCGGCACCCAGGCATAGCGGAAGATCCTGCGTGCGAAGGCGCTCTTGGTCCACTCCAGCAGGCGGATGGACCTGCGACGGCGGCGGCGTTTCACCGTACCGTCCGCCGCGACCTCGATCTCGTCTTCCTCGTCGTCGTCGTCGTCGTCGAAAACCGCGCCCACGTCGGGATCGTCGGCCGAGATGCCGTTGCGTATGTTCTCGGGCATGCTGGCCAACCCCGTCTGCGGGACAAACACGAAGGGCCGAACCTCGTCGTCGCCGGCGGCATCGTCGCTCGCGGATTCGTCCGGCCTCGATGTCGACACTTGGTCTTCCGGCTCGAACAGCGGCCAGTCACTGCTCGCGGAACGCAGATCCGGTTGAAACGTCATGGGCGCGGGCGTGACCAAGTTCACGCCCGCGTTGGCCGACAGCAACGCCACCGAGATCTGACGGGCGGCATCACCAGCAGACTTGGGCCGATCCTTAGGCGCGTACGAGAGCAGGCGGGCCATGACACTGGCAACCGCCGGGTGAAGCCCAGCGAGAGCGGGCGGGCCCTGGGCGATGCACACTTGCAGCTCTTCGGGCGTGCTGGCCTCGAACGGCGGTCGGCCGAAGCAAAGAAAGTGCATCAGGGCTCCGAGGGCATAGAGGTCGGAGGCCTGGCTGCCCGTTTCACCGCGCAGCTGTTCGGGAGCGGCGTAGTGCCAGCTCTCGCTCGGCCAACTCGTCTCACAACGCAAGGCCTCGCTGATGCCACAGTCGAGCAGCAGGATTTCGCCCGTGGGACGAATAAGGACGTTCCCGGGCGACAGACTGCCGTGCTTGCGCGGGCCGTCCGCTTGCGCATGCAGTGGCGATAGGCGCTCGGCGAGTTTGCGCCCAACCAGGCCCACCAGCCGCGCATCCATGAGATCGCCGCTTCCGACGGCTTGCGCGCGCAGCTGGCGCAGGTTCACGCCTTCCTTGAATTCGAACGCGGCGAAGATCGGGCCGGGGCTCTCCCCGATCTCGACGACCTTGGCCGTGCCGGGCAGCGACGACCATTGAAGCGCGCGAGCCGCGTCGATGAAGCGCGACTCCATCTCGGGCCCGGGAGACTCTTCGCGCAGCACCTTGAGCGTAAAGATTTGCGCGTCGACCGAGGATAGAGGCTCCACCGCGCGCGCTCGATAGGTCACGGTGGCGCTGCCTTGGCCAAGCAAGACCTCGGGCAGATAGCGACCTAGGCGCGCGCAACTCGCGCTCATGCGTTCGGACCTCTCATGACTCACATCATCGACAGATCTCCGCAAACCCTGGAATTCAAACACAAAGCGCCCGGGCCCCACGCGTCAGCGAGGCATGCAGGTTCGCTGGCGCACGACCTCGAACATGGCCACACCCGCGGTCGTGGACAGATTGATCGAACGCAGACTGGGTTCGACCATGGGGATGCGCACGGTGCGTTCGCTGTGGCGAGCCAAGAGCTCCTTGGGCAACCCCACGCTTTCGCGGCCGAACACCAGCGCCACGTCATCGGGGAATTCCACCTCCCACAAAGTGCGCTTGGCCTGTGAGGAAAAAAAGAAGGGCTCCCCGAGCTCTGGCAGTTTCTTCTCGATGGCGTCCCAACTTGGCCACACGTGCAAACGCACGCTCGGCCAGTAGTCCAGGCCAGCCCGCAACAGATAGCGGTCGTCGAGCGAAAAGCCCAGCGGCTCCACCAGGTGCAGATCTGCGCCTGCGGCCAAGGTTGTCCGACCGATGTTGCCCGTGTTCCAGTGGATCTCTGGTTCGACTAGGATGACGTGTAAGGAAGACACGACTTCGTCTCGCGGAGAACATAGTATCTCCAATATGGGAACCCTGAGAGGGTTCCCATACCCTCCCGCGCACCTGGCTCCGCCGGGCAAAGCCCGGCTACGCCTACGCGTAGTTATGGGAACCCTGGGAGGGTTCACATACCCTCCATTTGCCATGCTCAGTTTGGAAAGACTCCTGGCTCGCAACCTGCCCTGCTCGCGTAAGGAAGCGCGGCGGTGGCTCGACCGCGCTGACAGCGATCTGCCGGACGAAATCGCGCCGGACCAGCTTCCCTTCAGCATCAACGTGGATGGGCAAAGCATGGAGTTGCGCGATTCCTTCCACCTTATGCTGAACAAGCCCGCGGGTTGCGTGACCGCGCTGCACGACCGAGCCCACGAAACCGCGACCGCGTACATTCAGGGCGCGCCCCTGCTGGCGGAGCTGCGTCCGGTAGGTCGGCTGGATCTCGACACGACTGGTCTCTTGTTGTGGACCACCGACGGCACCTGGCTACACCAACTCACCCATCCGCGCACCGCCGTCCCACGCACCTACCACGCGGCGCTGGAATGCCCGTTTCAGCCACCGCCGGCGGATCTGGTTTTACGCGATGGACATCGTCCGAGTATCCTCGACGTGCGTCCCTTGCAAGCTGGGGAGCTTCACCCCAGTTTGCTCATCCCCGAGGGCGCGCTCCACTTCGCCACTATCACCATCGCCGGCGGCGCCTACCACGAAGTCCGGAGAATCTTCGCTGCGCTCGGCAGCCGCGTGCTATCGTTGTGCCGTGTTTCCTTCGGAGCACTGGAACTACCGCGCGATCTTGCGCTTGGCCAGTGGCGGCCCATCGCGAAGGAGAGCTATGACAGCTACTGAAAGTTCTGCGCCGCCCAGATGCCGCCGCTCGCGGTGGTGTAGAAGCCACAGGCGACACCGTTCTTGTACTTGGTGCCCGTCATATTGATGTAGTGGCCGTGGTCCGTATAGCACTGGCCGGTGCAGGTGGCGGTCGGGGGTGGGCCTTCATTGAACATCATCTGCAAGCAACCATCGATCACTTTTTCAGGCGTGCTTCCCGCCCAATTGGGACACTCGTCTTGGGCATTGCCGGATGTGCAGATGCCAGCCTGGAATCCCGCGTGCGGGGTGTTCTGTTGCGAATCGTACTTGGCGTCTTGGTCCGCGCAGGCCTCGCCCGCTGTCCAGCGGGGCAGCGGGGGCAAGCACACGCAGGCGCGGAACTGATTCACCCGCGCCACGCAATCGACATACATGTCACCGGTGTTGGGTGAGGTAGGCTTGCACGCATAGTCGGGCACGCACCCGCCGTCGCCGCTGGCGGAATCGCTTGGGGCCGCATCGCGAATCGTGGTTTTTCCGCCTGACCCCGTGACCCCGCCCGTGCCGGCACCGCTGGCGCCGCCAGCGGGAACGCCGCCGCTCGCCGACTCGCCTCCCGCGCCAGGAAAGTCGCCGCCGCTACCTTGACTACCACCTTCTCCCCCGGATGGTGTGCTCTTGCCGCAGGCCGATCCAGCAATCCCGCCCAACACAATGCCGCGAATAGTCGTTCCGATGTCATGGCATCAGTAGGTGTCGCCCGGACGGAGAAATGGGTCATCGATTCTGCATTATCCTCCCGGCCTCGAGGCCCTTTCCTTTGCCGTGTCTTCTTGCTTGAATGATGACCATGCGAAGAATTCCATGGCTCGTTGGATGGGTCGCCTGCGCAGCGGCTTGCAGCACTGCCAACAAGACCGGCACCAACGACGCTGCCGTGGCGGATACACATCTCGCGGGTGGCCAAGTCGGTTCGAGCGGTGGCGCCCAAACCACTGGCGGCACGCTTGGCCTGGGCAACGACGCGGGCACGGGCGGAAAGGTCGGCAGCGGAGGCGCACAGGGGGCCGGCGGCGCCGGCTCTGACAGCGCGACTGCGAAGGACGGCGGGGTGGATGCGGACCCGGGTTCCTGCCCTGCAGGTTGGAAGCTCTCGTGGAGCGACGAATTCAACGGCCCCGCCGGAACGGCCGCGGACGCCAGCAAGTGGGTCTATGAATCGGGCAACGGCTCGGGTGGATGGGGCAATTCGGAGCTCGAGTACTACCGGACGGGAAACGCCAACGGCGCGCTCGACGGCAACGGCAATCTGGTCATCGCGGCCAAGCAAGAAACCTACGGCGGATTTCAATACACCTCGGCGCGCATGAAGACCCAAGGCTTGAGTGGAGGCAGCTGGACCTACGGCCACATCGAAGCGCGCATCAAGATCCCCTATGGTCAGGGCATTTGGCCGGCCTTCTGGATGCTCGGCAACGACATCAGCAGCAACTCGTGGCCAGCGTGCGGCGAGATCGACATCATGGAGAACATAGGTAAGGAGCCGTCGATCAATCACGGCAGCTTGCACATGCCAGCCTCAGGAACATCGAGCGATAGTCAGCTCACCGGATCCTACACGCTGAAGAACGCAAAGCTGAGCGACGACTTTCACACCTACGCCATCGAGTGGAGCGCGTCCTCGATCGATTTCTACTTCGACGGCAATCTCTACGAATCGCAGACACCCGCCAGCGCCACTGGCCGGACCTGGGAGTTCGACAAGCCTTTCTTCATTCTGCTCAACGTCGCCGTGGGCGGTCAATGGCCGGGGAGCCCGGACGGCACGACCGTGTTCTCGCAGACCATGACCGTCGACTACGTCCGAGTCTGCCAGAAGTAGCATTACCCGAGATCGGGTTGTCGGTAGCTCGTGTCGGGCTTCGAAAAGGCGAAACCCTGCAACAAGTCCACGCCGGCCTTGACCACCGCGTCCCGCTCGGCGATCGATTCGATGCCGGCAGCGATCACGCGCGTGTTCATGGCGCCAAGAAGCGCCGTCATGTCAGCCACGATCGCCGCCTGGGCCGGGTTGCGATCGATCCCATGCACCAGCGAGAGGTCGTACTTCACGAACTCCGGCCGCAGGCGCGCGAAGGACGATAGCCCGGGATAACCCGGACCCAGGTTGTCCATGGCCAAGCGAAAGCCGAGTTTGCGCAGGGCCTCGGCGCGCGATTCCAGGTGGGAGACATCGTCGAGCAAAGCGTGCTCGGAGATCTCGATGACGATGCGCTTGCCGAACTGCGAGAGGGGCGCCGAGGCCGAGTACAATTCGCTGTCGAGGAGCTCATGGGCGTGCAGGTTCACGAACACATACTCGGCCGGCGCCCGGGTCATGGATCGCGCCACCCGCTCGCGCACCAGCCGCCCGATTTGGTCGATGCGCCCCAGTCGCTCGGCCACGCCCAGCACCGACGACGGATCGGGCAGGCTGGGATCCGAGCTGCGCAGCAAGGCCTCGTGCCCGATGACCCGCCGGCTCGACCACGAGACAATGGGCTGAAAGGCGATGGATAGGCAGCCGAAGGCGCGCTCGAAGACCTGTTCCAGCGCGACCCGGTCGCCCAGTTGGTTCCACGTGCCGCCGAGCTCATCCAAGGCCTTGCGGCGCAGGTTGGCCAGACGGTACAGCTTGGCCGCGTAGGACAGTGTCGCGCAAAGAAGATCCGGCGCCACCGGCTTTTCCAAGAAGCAGAGCGCGCCCTGCTGAACCGCAACCGCCGACAAACCGACATGGGCCGAGTCCGTGACGACCACGAGGGGCACATCCAGATCCCGCCGGCGAGCCGCGCGCAGAAGCCCGATGGCATCAAGGCCGCCTAACCCCGCGTCGGCCACGATGGTGGCGTAAGGGTTGGCTTCGATGAAAGCCCGCGCCGTGCTGCCGTCTCCCGCCAGATCGACCTGAAATCCCGCGCTTTCGAGCGCGGTCGCGTGCGCCGAAAGGTGCGCGTCCTCGGCTTCCGCCACCAAAATGCGCACGGGTGCAGCCTGGCCTTGCCTCTCCTCTGCTTGCCCGTGTTCGCCACCCTCGGGGCGATCCGCGTCTGCAGACGGAATTCTCGTAGAGCGCATACGCAACTTCTCTTTTATCATGGACTGGCCATCCCCGCCCACGACCGCGGAGTGTATCGCTTCATGAAGGACACGCCCGACCACGCCCCGACGCACGAATCCACGGATTCGCTCCCCGCCCTAAAGGCCGAGCCTTCCCAGCATCCGCAACAGTCAATCGAAGACCAATACCGGCACTTCCTGCAACTGGCCTCGGAAGGACTGTGGCGATTCGATCTGGGGACGCCGGTCGCCACCAACCTGCCCGTGCACGATCAAGCTGAGGCCATCGCCCGCGACGCCCGCGTCGGATTGTGCAACGATACCTTTGCCCGGCAGTTCGGCTGCGACAAGCCCGAAGCCATGCGAGGCATCGCCTTCGGCGACCTCTTGTCCAGCTCGCGCGAGGAGCAACTTGGTTTCATCGTTGCCTTCATCATGTCGGGCTATCGCCTCGACAACCTGCTGCTGGCCGAGCGCCGGCGCGACGGCAGCACGTTTCGCTCGCTCAACAATCTCTCGGGCGAGGTGGAAGACGGCCGCCTGGTACGCATCTGGGGCGTCAAGCGCGACGTCACCGATCTGGTGATGGCGCAAGAGGCGCTGCAAGTAGCGAAGGACCACGCCGAACGGCTCATCGAACTAGCCAGCATCATGGTGGTGGGACTGGACTGCGACGGACGCGTGCGCGCCTTCAACCGCACCGCCGAAAACGTCACCGGCTACCTGCGGGCCGACATTGAACAGCGCAACTGGTTCGAGATCATGGCCCCGCCCAGGCACTATCCCAAAGTCAGCGAAGAATTCCAACGGCTGCTCGCTGGCGGCGAGCCCAGCACCTTCGAGCTGCCCATGCTCACCGCCACCGGCGACGAGCGCTACATCGTCTGGCAAAACAACCCTATCGTCGAAAGCGGCCACATCGTCGGGACCATTTCCTTCGGCATGGATATCACCGCCCGCCGCCGCATGGAGGAGGCGCTGCGTACCCTCAACGAACAGCTCGAGCTGCGCGTGGAAGAACGCACCGCCGAGCTGGGTGCCGCCAACCGCGAGCTGGAAAGTTTCGCCTACTCCGTGTCGCACGATCTGCGCGCCCCGCTGCGAGCCATCGACGGATTCACGCAAGCGCTGGTCGAGGACTACGCCGACAAGCTCGACCAGCGCGCGCTCGACTACTGCGGCCGGGTTCGCAAGGCGGCCGGACGCATGGGCCAGCTCATCGAGGACTTGCTCGTGCTTTCGCGCATCACCCGGGCCGAGATGCGCCTCGAGGACGTGAATCTCTCGGCGCTGGCCGCGGACATTCTGGCCTTGCTGCACGAGCGCGAACCCGAGCGCCATGTGCGTACCCACGTGCAGGCGGGTCTGCGCGCGCGTGGTGACGTGGGTCTTTTGCGCATTTTGCTCGAGAATCTCCTCGACAACGCGTGGAAATACACAAACAAGACCGTGCATGCCGATATCGAAGTCGGCGCGCGTTGGGAAAACAACCGTCAAGTCTTCTACGTGCGTGACAACGGTGCCGGCTTCGACATGGCCTTCGCGGGCAAGCTTTTCGCGCCTTTTCAGCGCCTACACTCGGCCCAAGAGTACGCAGGCACCGGTATTGGACTGGCCACCGTCCAGCGCATCGTCGCTCGTCACGGAGGCCGCGTGACCGCCTCTGCCCAAGTCAATCAAGGGGCCGTTTTCGAGTTCGTGCTACCGTCACATCGCTGACCATCCGTCACCTCCTTGACGTTCTTTCACCGTCGGAAATGCGACACTTGCGTCTTCTGTCAGATATCTGATTTTTTCTTTCTGATCCTCTCAAGAAGGGATCTTGGCCGCCGATGGTTGTACTCGACAAATGGCGGCTTCAGACCTTCCCCAAAGCAAAGGCTCGACGATGTGCCTGTCTTCGCGAGGCGGTAAGTCGATCCCGCTCGTGGACACGCTGATCGGTCAGACTCTTGGCTCGTTCCGCGTGATCTCGCTTCTTGGCGAAGGCGGCATGGGCCGTGTGTATCTTGCCGAACACGTGCTCATCGGCCGTCGCGCGGCCATCAAGGTTCTCGCCGCTGAGATCGCGAACAACGAAGATTTTGTCTCGCGTTTCTTCACCGAGGCGCGCGCCGTGAACGACATCCGCCATCCCAATATCGTCGAGGTCACCGATTTCGGAACCTTCGGCAAGCTGCCCTACATCGTGATGGAGCTGCTCGACGGAGAGACGCTGGAAGAGCGTTTGAGCCGCGTGCGCATGCTCGACGCCGCCTCCGCGACGCGCGTGGTTGCTCAGGTCGCGGCGGCGGTGGGCGCGGGTCACGATCATGGCATGGTCCATCGCGACCTCAAGCCCGCCAACATTTTCCTACGCAACCACCCGGACTATCCTGACTTCGTCAAGGTTCTGGATTTCGGCATCGCCAAACTCGTGGCGCAGGATCGCAAAGTCCAGCACCACACCGAGATGGGCGCACTCATCGGAACGCCCGCCTATATGTCGCCCGAGCAGTGCCTTGGCGACACCCATCTCGATCACCGCAGCGACATCTACTCGCTGGGCGTGGTGCTGTACCAGATGGTCACCGGTCGCTTGCCCTTCACCGCGGAGACCGCCGGCCGGCTCATCATGAGCCACGTGCAGGAGACGCCGCCGCCACCCCAGAGTATCAATCCAGTCATCTCGGCGGCGATGAGCGCCATCGTTCTGCGCGCGATGGCCAAGAAGCCGGATCAACGCTTTTCGTCGATGCGCGAGCTCCGTGACGCCATCCTGCTGTCCCCGCCGGGTATGGGCGGTGGCCCGCGAGCCAGCTACGAGTGCTACTCGCAAACGCTGACGCCGCCACCGGTGGTACCGACGATGCCTCTGCTTCCGTCGACCACGTTGTCGACCGCGCCCACCGCGTACAGCCCAACCCCCGCGCCGATCGTTCAGCCCTCGGTGGCCCCCGCGCGTATCGCCACCGCCGCTCCACAGCCGCTGCCGAGCAGCCCCTCCATTTCGACCACGCCATCGCAGGGCATCTTCGCCCACGCGCCCTCGCCACTGGGTACGGACAAGAACACCTTGGTCGATGGCCTGGTGGAAGCGGTCAAGTCACGGACCGAGCCCGACGGCGGTCTCGAGTTGCCGCTGGTGCCCCGGTCCATTTCGCGTTGCCTGGATTTGCTTGGCTCTCCCGATTTCTCCTTTGGCAGCATGGCCGCGTTGGTCAACACGGACGCACGCCTGTCGAGCCAGCTGGTTCAAGTCTCCAATACCAGCGGTCCCACGCGCACCCTCGCGCGTTCCACCGAACAAGCCATCTCGCGCTTGGGCGCGGAAGGTGTTCGCACCGGCCTTCTGGAAATCGCCCTACGCCCGTTGCTCGAGACCGCGAACCTTCGCCTGCAGGCCGTGTGCAAGCAGCCTTGGCAGCACGCGCTGGCCGTGGCCACGATTTCCCAGCGCCTTGTGCAAGCCCACGGTGGAAGCGAGCGCCTTGTCCTCGACGCCTACCGCGGCGGCCTGTTTCACGACGCCGGCAAGCCCGTTACCGCGACCTTGCTCTTCGACATCGAGAGGGTCATGACCAGCGCCAAGGGACGCAAGATCATCAGCGACGACATGCTCACCACCTGCCTGGATCGCAGCCAAGCCCGCGCCGGGGCAAGGCTTGCCCGCGCTTGGGGGCTGTCGCCCGAAATCGCCGCCGCCATCGAAGAGGCTGCCCAGCCGGAAGTCCAGTCATCTTCCGCCAAGCTCAGCGTGAGCGCCGTCATTCGCCTGGCCAATGCATTGTCGTTCAAGGCTGGCTTTCACACCCGCCGCGACGAGCTCGATCGCTCGCGTCTGCTCACCGACAACGCCCGTCGCTGCACCGGCTTCGACGAGGAAACCTGCCACCGTGTGCTTGAGGGAATCAAAGATGCCGTCTCCCGCCGCCTCTAGAAATCACCTAGCTTCGTGCCACGACGACGCCTCCGCCGCGAGACAGCGCTGGGCGCCGCTTGCTCCATCGGGCCGGTTGCACCGTCTCTTGCTCCGGGTCGCACGCGGACTGAGTGCCGACGAGTCCGCCCCCGTGCCGGTACGTGTGTACTACAAGTTCGACTCCGGTTGCTGGCGCAGCCGGAATACCCAACAACTGCATAAGGTGTATCGATGCAGATAGCCGCGCTCAAACCGCAGTCCACCATGTCGCCCAAAGCCGTCGCCAACGAAGGTGGAATCGTTTGCGCCCAAAATTCGCCGGTCGTGGACGTGATCCGTGCTTGCGCTCGCATCGCCAACAGCGACGCGACCGTTCTGCTCACCGGTGAGACGGGCACCGGCAAGGAAGTGTTCGCGCGCATGGTGCACACGCACAGCGTGCGCTCGAAGCGCCCCTTCGTACCCGTCAATTGCGCTGCTATCCCAGATGCTCTTTTGGAGAGCGAGCTATTCGGCTATGTGCGCGGCGCCTTCACGGGCGCGGTGCAATCGCGCCGCGGTCGTGTGGCCATGGCGGAAGGTGGCACCCTATTTCTCGACGAGGTCGGCGACCTGCCCCTGCCTTTGCAGGTCAAGCTTCTGCGTCTCCTGCAAAACCATTCCTACGAGCCCGTGGGCAGCTCGGAATCGGTGACCGGCGACTTTCGCTTGGTGGCCGCTACCAATCGCGACCTGAGCGAAGACGTACGCTCGGGCCGTTTCCGGCGCGATCTCTACTACCGCCTTCACGTTTGCCCGCTGGTGCTGCCGCCTTTGCGCGAACGCCGCAGCGACATCGCCCCGCTGTTTTTCCATTTCTGGAACAAGCACGGCGAAACACGGGCCGTGGCGCCGGCGGTCCTTCGCCAACTGGAAAACTACCCTTGGCCCGGCAACGTGCGCGAGCTGGAAAACCTGGCCGAGCGACTCTCGGTCTGCGCCGAAAGCCCCACCATCATTCTTTCCGACCTGCCGTCCTCCTTCATCGACGTCGAAACCCGCCACCAGGATTTCCGATCGAGCGTGGTGACTGGCGCCGAGATCATCGAAAACGCCGGCGCACTTATCGAAATCGCCCACGAGCAAGCCCGGGCCGAGACCGGCGAGATCGCGATGGGTCCAATTTCCGAGGACGATCCCGATGCCATCGCCGGGGTCCCGGTGGCGAGCTCGGACGAGATTACCGCGCCGGTATCGATGGCGCACCTGCCGGCGCCCCTGCCGTCCCTCCGATTGCCGGTAGATCTGCCGCGCCTTCTGCGCGAAACCGAAGAAGCCTACATCCGCTTGGCCCTCGACCAAACTGGCGGCAACAAGAAGGAAGCCGCCCACTTGCTCGGCATGGGCCGAACCACCTTGGTCGAAAAACTCCGACGCAAAGCCGCTGTCGCCACCGCCGCCGAGAATTCTGCGGAAGAAGTCTGAGGCGGTCAGACACAGAGAACACAAAGGGTAGGGAAAAAGAAGGGGCTCGGATCTGGGATCCGGAAAACCCCTTCTTTCCGAACTCTGTGTCCTCTGTGTCCTCTGTGTTTAGTATCCGGAACCACAGACCGCGCCACGGGGGTGACACGCCACCTTGGCGACAGCATTGGCGCGACAAGAGCCTGACACGCGAGCCGCAACACGAATCCGCCGTCGGAAGCGTCCCACCCGGGCGGAAGCGCCGCCAAGACTAGGGATTTTCTGCCGGGCAGGAATGGACAGGCGTCAGACCTGCCGACCGGCACGCTGGCTGCATAGGGTGACAGCAATATGTTCCACATCGCCGCCATCCTCCTCGCACTGGGCACTCCAGCGGAGAACGCCGAGCCCGAGCGCGTGACCACGGTGGCGGTCGTCGAACGCCTGCCACTGGCCGCCCCCATCGCCCGCGTCGTCCTTTCGGTGGATTCGCTGGCCATGCGCATCGACATGACCACCACCGCCGACCCGCGCGCCATCTACCAGCGCTTCGTGGCCAGCAATCCGCAGCTTTGTCCCTATATCTCGCGCGCCGGCAACACCGTGGTCTTGCAGTGCCGAACCCCGCGCATCGAGGCCAGGCTGGATCCGAACGGTGGCAGACCCGTACTCGAGATCCGCCAAGTTCGCGGCTTGCCGCTTTCCGAGGACGGCGATCAGATCTGGTTCTTCTACCATCCCATCGCGCTCAAGTACGGCAGCGCCTGCCCGGGCGACACCGCTCCGGCGCGCGGCGAGTGTCACTTCAAGGCTGGCCGCTTCACCGAGGCCGCGCTGGAATTCCGCAAGGCCCTGCAGGGCGAGTCTCGTCGGCTGGCCGCGCTCCGCCTCGGCGACATCTCTCTGCGCACCGGCGATCCGGCGACTGCCGCGGGCTGGTACCGCATGGCCGGCCGTCACGGCAGCTACGGTCGACTGGCCGTGGCGCGCCTGTGCGAGCTGGGTGGCGCCTGTCTCGGTGAAATGCGCAAGCGCGTCTTCGATGCCTCCATGCTGCCCGAACCGCTGCGCGGCGAGATGCTTCTGCGCGCGGCCCGCGCCCACGCCTACATCGGCGCGGTCAAGGATTCGATGGTCAACCTCCTCGACGCCATCCGGTCCAGCACGCGCATCTGCGACGACGACACGCGCGTCCTGTGCCGACGCCTGGTTCTGTTCGCCCTGAAATTCCCGGACACGGACGGTGGCCTCGAGGCGCTGGAGTCCTATCTGAATCTGCCCTTGCGCACGGAAGGTTTCCTCGCCATCGAATTGGTTCGCGCAGCGGCGGAGAAGGCCCTCGACATCGGTGCCCCGCTTTTTGCCGGCCACTTGCTCGCGGCCAGCGTGCCATGGGTGGAAGGCGCGGATGTGGACGCCATCAGCGACCACCTACTGCGCTCGGCGGAAATGTACCTTGTGGCCAAGGATCCGGCTCGCGCCCGCACGCTGTACGAATATGCGGAGGGCCGCCTCGGGCGCAAGCGTCTGCTGGGACCGCGCTGGGCCACCGTGATCGCCGCCATCGAAGGCATCGAAAGCCACAGCAAGACGGCGGACGACGAATCCGCACTTACCGAGACCGCCGGTGACATTGCCGCGGCCTACACCACGGTCTCTCGCTCCCTTCGTCTAAGGCAGTCGCAGTCCCAAAACAACGGTTCGGAGTCACCATGACAAGCGTCGCCTCGTTCCCCATTCCTCGCCGTCTCGACATCCTGCCCCCCATCGGTGGCACGCAGATCATGCAGGACGTGCTCTCTGCCGTCGAAGATGTCGCGCGCGCTAGCACCACCGTCTTGCTACTCGGCGAGAGCGGAACCGGCAAGGAGGTCTTCGCCCGCTACATCCATGGCACCTCCCCCCGCAGCACGGGACCATGGATCGCGGTCAATTGCGCGGCCCTGCCGGGCGAGCTGCTGGAAAGCGAGCTCTTCGGCCACGAGAAAGGCTCTTTCACCGGCGCCGCGGATCGCCGCATCGGCCGCATCGAGCAAGCCGACCACGGCACGCTTCTTCTCGACGAGATCTCGGAAATGCCCATCGTCCTTCAGGTGAAGCTGCTGCGCGTGCTGCAAGAGCGCGAGGTCGATCGGGTGGGTGGCGCCCGTCCTGTGCCCGTCGACGTGCGCATCATCGCCACCTCGAACCGCGACCTGGCCGCCATGGTGGCGCGGGGCGAGTTCCGCGCCGATCTCTACTACCGGCTCTCGGTCTTCCCCATCTTCTTGCCCCCCCTGCGCGAGCGGCGCGAAGACATCCCGGCCCTGGCCGCGCGCCTGACCGAAGAGATCGCGTTGCGCCTGGGGCGTCCAGCCCCGATGCTGTCCGACGAGGCGCTGGCCGAGCTTTTGGCCTATGAGTTTCCGGGCAATGTGCGCGAGCTGGCCAACGTGCTAGAGCGCGTTCTGGTCCGCTGCCACGGGACGTCCGTGCCCGCCCAGCACGTCGCGGTGGCCTTGGCCGCGGTTGGAATCTCTTCCATTCGTCCCTTGGCGGGCGATGCACAGGGGCGGCGTCCAGCGCGACAAGTCGCCTCGACGACGACCGAATACCAAGGCGGCACCGCCGACAACGGACATCATCCATCGGCCGACTTCATGCTGGATGGCTTCCCGTTGGCCTTGGCCGAGCTGGAGCGCATCGCCATTCTCGAAGCGCTTCGCCGCGTGCACGGCAACCGCACCCACGCCGCGCGCCTGCTTGGCATCAGCCTGCGCACCCTGCGCAACAAGCTGCGGGTGCTTCGCCATTCCGGCGATCTCACACCCGATGGGCAACTCTTGCCGGCCGCGCCTCGCGACGGCAATCCCGGCGCCGCACGCGTGGCACGGCAATCGCATGAAGAGTCAGCAGCATGAGAGTCTTTGACAATACTCTGTCGCGCCTCGAACGAGCCCTCGATGTACGGCTCGTGCGCCAGAACGTGCTTTCCGCCGACGTGGCCAACGTCGACACACCGGGGTTCAAGCCCAAGGACGTGGACTTCACCGCGACCATGGCCGCCATCGAGGGCGCCGCCCATGGCGAAGGCGGCGTCACGTTGCCGACGCCGCCCACGCTCGGCGCCACCGCGCCGGATGCGAGTGGCCTCGCCGCGCGCGACTTGCCCATCGTGGACGTGCCCGCGGGTGGTGCTTCGTTCGACGGCAACACGGTCGACTTGGATCGGACCATGGTGGCCATGGCGGAAAACGCCCTTCAATACGGCGCCAGCGCCAAGGCCGCCGGAAAGAAGCTGGCCATCTTGCGCTACGTAGTTTCCGACGGAAATGGATGACGGGAGAGAAATCATCATGGACTTTCTGACAGCCTTGCATGTGAGTGGTTCCGGACTTTCGGCCGAGCGAACCCGCGTGAATCTCGCCTCGTCCAACTTGGCCAACGCCGAGACCACGCGCGGCCCGGGTGGCAAACCCTACCAGCGCTTGGATCCGGTCTTTCAGTCCATCCACATCGGCGCCCAAGACGAAGCTGCCACCGTGGGCCAGTCTCCCCTCGGCGTGCAGGTGTCGCAGATCGTCGCCGACCCAACGGAGGGCAAGAAGGTCTACAGCCCGGGGCATCCCGACGCCGACGCCGATGGCTTCGTAACCTTCCCCAACGTCAACCCCATCAGCGAGATCGTGAATCTGCTGTCGGCCTCGCGCGCCTTCGAAGCCAACGCCACGGCGGTGGAAACCCTCAAATCCATGGCCGCGCGTGGCCTGGACATCACGAAGTAATTCGCCATGAATCTGCGCATCGAAAGCGGTCAGGGTCTCTCCGAAGCTGGCGCCACCGATCGCCTAGGTCAGATCGATCGGATAGACCGGATGGATCGCGCCATCGTCACGCCGGGCGCGGACAAGGCAGCGCAATTCGGCAGCGAGCTCGGCAAGGCCATTGGTGAAATCGACAAACTGCAAGGCGCGGCCGACACGCAGGCCGACGCCGTCGCGCGTGGCGCGGGCAACATCCACGAAATGGCCCTGGCCCTGGAAAAGGCCGACGTGGCCATGCGCCTGGCCATGCGCGTTCGCAACAAGCTTGTCGACACCTACAACGAAATCATGCGGATGGGGATCTAGTCCATGGAACCAGTCCTCAAGACCATCAAGGAAGCCAGCAAGCGCTACGCCGAGCTCAACGCCGCCACGCGCATGTTGCTGGCCGGGGTGCTGTCGCTGGCCACGGTGGTCGCGGTGGTGGCCATCGTCTTTGGCACGGGCGCGAGCTACCAGTACGCCTTCACCAATCTTGGTCCCGAAGACAGCACCGACGCCGCCGCGGCCCTCAAGGCGGCGGGCATTTCCTTCCGCACCGAGGCGGGCGGCAGCGCCTTGTCCGTGCCGGCCTCGCAGGTCCACGAGGCGCGCCTCATGCTCGCGGCCCAGGGTCTTCCCCGCGGCGGAGGGGTCGGTTTCGAATTGTTCGATCGAGGCGACTTCGGCGCGTCCGAGTTCACGCAGCGGGTGAACCTGCGCCGTGCCACCGAGGGAGAGCTCGCGCGCACGATTTCGCGCTTGCAGTCCGTGCGTTCGGCTCGCGTCCACGTGACCTTGACCGAAAAGGGCCTGTACCGCGACGACGACCGGCATGCCTCGGCGGCGGTGGTGCTCAATCTGCAGCCAGGCCGAACCATGCAAGAGCGCGAATTGGCGGGCGTTCGCCATTTGGTCGCGTCCGCGGTGGCCGGTCTCAATCCCGACAGTGTGACCGTCGTCGACCAGCGAGGCACAGTGCTGTCCGGCGATCTTTCGGCCTCGGCCAAGCAAACGAAAGAGCAACGCGATATCGAGACTGGACTCGAACAACGAATCACGGATCTCCTCGAACCTGCCGTCGGCCGCGGCGCCATCGTGGCCAAAGTGACGGCCACCCTCGACACCACCGAGATCGAAACCACCCAGGACAACTACGACCCCGACTCGGCCACGGTCCGCAGCGAGCACAAGACCACCGAGACGGTCAACAGCGATGGCACCACCGGCACAGGCGTCGCGGGCGCGGCGGCCAATCAGCCCATCGCGGCCGTGCCGGGCGGCGGCTCAGGCGCCTCGCGCTCGCAAACCGCACGCGACGACGAGGTTCGCAATTATGAAATCACCAAGAAGGTGACCCACACCATCACGCGCAGTCCGCGCGTGGTTCGACTGTCGGCCGCGGTCTTGGTCGATGGTATTGGTGGCAAGCCACGGCCCGAGGCGGACGTGCGTCGACTGTCGGATCTGGCCAAGCACGCCATCGGCTTCGACGAGAAGCGCGGCGACGTGCTGGAGATCTCTAGCGCGCCCTTCACCAAGCTCGACGAGAGCACGGTGACCATTCCCATTTGGGACCGCGCCGACCTCTGGCGCCTGGGCCGCATCATTTTGTGGGGCATTCTGGCCACGCTCGGCATGCTCATCGTCTTTCGTATCTACCGTCGCGCGACCTCCGCGCTGGCCTTCATCAAGCCCGGGTCTCGCGTAGGCGACGTCCAGATGCTGCTTGGACGCGGCGACGCCGCCGCACTGCCGGCCATGGGTCGCGCCGATGCCTTGGTCTTGCGCGAGCAAGCGCGTGAGCTATCCAAGACCGATCCGGCACGCGCCGCCAATCTGCTCCGCGCCTGGGTCGATTCCGACGGGAACCCGCGATCCGGCGCGGTCAACGAAGGTGCTGCGAGGAGATGACCCATGCCCGATAACGCCCTCGTCGAATTCGCCGCAGGGGTTGGGGCCCAGCGAGCCGCCGCCGTGCTGCTCGGGCTCGGACCAGAGGTAGCGGCACAGATCTTCAAGACCCTCGACGAGCGAGTCGTCGAGCGCATCGCCGCTGGCGCTCGCGACCTGCGCCGTGACCCCTCTCTCGTCCCGGCCGCCCTGGATGCCTTCGTCAACGCCATGTCCGGTCTTGGCGCCGACGCCTACGGCGCGGACGGTCTTCTGCGCGAAGCCACGACCCGCGCCATGGGGCTGGATGTGGCCAAGCGCATTTTCGACCTTCAACCCGAATCCGAGGAACCCGTGAGCGAAAACTTCACCGCCCTTGCCGAGGCCGATCCGGAATCCCTGGCCATGCTGCTCTCGCGCGAGTTGCCGCAGACCGCGGCCGTCGTGCTCGGCATCCTGGAACGCCCACGCGCCCTCGCCGTTCTCAAACACATTCCCGTCGAAATGCGTCCCCAAATCGTGCGCCGCCTGGCCACCCTTGAATCGGTGGCGCCCGAGGTTCTGCGCGAGGTTGGGCAAGGTCTTGCCGAAGAGCTCACGGCCTCGGTGCCGGCCAACACCCGTCGCGTGGATGGCCGCACGGCAGCGGTCGAACTTCTGCGCGCGGTTCCGGCCGCCCAGCAATCCGAGGTGGTGGGCGAGATCGAGAAGGACGATCCCGAGCTGGCCGCCAACCTGCGCGGAAAGCTCTTCACCTTCGGCGATCTCATGAACCTCACGGATCGCGACATGCAAACTCTCATTCGCGAGATCGACATGAGCCAGCTTTCCACCGCGCTCAAGGGCGCGCCCGATGCCATCAAGGGCCGCTTCACCAAGAACATGTCTTCGCGCGCCGGCCAAATGCTGGAGGACGAAATCGAGGCCATGGGCCCCGTCAAACTGGCGGCCGTCGAGGCCGCACAGGCCGAGCTGGTCAAGGTGGCCTTCAGCCTGGCCGAGCAAGGCCGCATTACGATCGTCAACCCGACCGACAAGATGGTGTAACCGATGGCAACCCAGCAGGCACTTCGTCGCCCCAGTTTCCTTGGCCGAGTCGGCGATCGGCCGCGGGTCGAGAGCGCGGCGTTCAAGCCAGGCCAGGGCAATGAAGGCCGCTTTCACCCGACCGTCATCGCCAGCACCATGCCCGATTCGGACGAGGGCAACAGCCGAAGCGCAGCCGCCGCAGTGGCCGAGGCCCAGAAACTGGCCGCCCAATTCACCGAGCGTACCTCCGCCGCCGTCGAGTTGCTACGCGCAACCGCCGAGCGACTGGCCGCCGAGGCCCGCACCGACGCGCTGGAGATTGGCTTTCTGGTCGCCCGGCGCATCTTGGAGATGGAGCTTTCCGCCAGCGCCGAACCCTTGGTCAACCTGGTCCGCTCCGCCGTGCGCCGGTTGGGCGAGTCGCGCCGAATCGTCATCCACCTGTCACCCGTGGATGCGCAAGCCATGAACGCCATCATCGAAAGCCGCGGCGCCCAGGCGGTTGCCCAGGCCGCCATCTCGCGCGTGGAGATCGTCGCCGACCCATCGCTTGGACGTGGCGACTGTCTGGTCGAAGGTGACTTGGTCACGGTGGATGGACGTATCAACGCCCGTATCGAAGAACTGCGCCGCGTGCTCGAAGCCAGCGCCGGGGAGAATGCGGAATGAGCCTGATCAATCTCGCAGCCGTCAAACAATCGCTGGCCGAGGCACAGTCGTGCGTCCTGGCGGGCAAGGTCACCCGCGCCTCGGGCATCGTCGTCGAGGCCGTCCTGCCCCAGGTCGCGGTGGGAACGTCCTGTGAGATTCGCATCGCCGGAGGGCACACCATCACCGCCGAGGTGGTTGGGTTTTCCGGATCCAGCGCCATCCTCATGCCGTTCGGGGACGTGAAGGGCATCGGCGAAGGTTGTCCCGTGATTCCGCGCGCCAGCGCGGGCGAGATCATGGTCGGAGATCGCCTGCTCGGCCGCGTGGTGAACGCCGCCATGGAGCCGCTCGACGATCGCGGCGGTCTCATTCTCGATGCGCGCGTTCCCATTCATACCGCCGCGCCCCGGGCCATGAGCCGCCGCCGCATCACGCGTCCACTCGTGCTCGGCATCCGGTCGATTGATTCCTGCCTCACCTGTGGCGAGGGCCAACGCCTCGGCATCATGGCCGGTCCTGGCATCGGCAAGAGCGTCTTACTCGGCATGCTCGCGCGCAGCGCGGACGCCGACGTCATCGTCGTCGGGCTGGTCGGCGAGCGCGGCCGCGAAGTGCGCGAGTTCGTCGAACGCGATCTGGGCAAGGGCTTGTCCCGCTCGGTGGTCGTGGTCGCCACCAGCGATGAATCGCCACTCGTGCGCGTGCGCGCCGGTATGGCCGCCACCGCGGTGGCCGAGTTCTTCCGTGATCAAGGCAAGCGCGTGCTCTTGCTCATCGACTCTCTCTCTCGCATGGCCATGGCCCAGCGAGAAATCGGTCTTGCCGCTGGCGAGCCGCCCACCTCGCGCGGCTATCCCCCGTCGGTGTTCGCCATGTTGCCCCGACTGGTCGAGCGCGCCGGCAACGCCGAAGGCCAGGGCAGCATCACCGCCATGTACACCGTGCTGGCCGAGGGTGACGACCTGACCGATCCGGTGGTCGATGCCTCGCGCGCGGCACTTGACGGTCACATCGTGCTCAGCCGCAGCCTGGCCATGGCCGGACACTTCCCCGCCGTCGACGTCCTGGCCAGCGTCAGCCGCGTGATGACGGACGTCGTAAGCGCGGACCACCGCACACTTGCCCGCCGCGTGCGCGAGGTGCTGTCCGCCTACAAAGACGCCGCCGACCTGGTCGAGGTCGGAGCCTACGTCAGCGGTACCAACCCACGCGTCGACGCCGCTCTTCGCTGCATCAGCGATCTCAACGCCTTCCTGTGTCAGGAACCTGGCGAACGCTTCGCGCTTGCCGAGACCCTGAATCGGTTGCGCAAAGCCCTCGATGGCAAGCCAGCCGATGGCAAGCCGCTTGCAGCTGTACCCAGGCAGGAGGAACGTCGTGCCTAGTCTCGCCATCCCGCTTTGGTTGGTTTTCGCCGCAACTGCGCAGCCCGATCCGCTGTCGCCGCCCCCCCATGGGCGCGAGGCCGACGTTTCCGTCCAACCGACCAACCCGACCGTGCTTTCGACCAAAGTGCCACCGCCTTTGGCGAAGCCGACGGATGCCAAGTCGCCCAAGGCCCCCAGCATTCCCGTCGCGGCCAAGCCCGCCAATCCCGCCAAGCCCACCAACCCCACATCCCTGCCAGGCAAGGCGGTCAAGGCGCCTCCGCGAACCGATTCGGCGCCCGCCGACGTCGAAGAGCCGGAGGAGGAAATTGTTGCCGACCCGTCCGGCAAGCTCAAGACACGCAAGAAGGCGCCGCGCAAGGTCGTGACCATCGATCGCGCGGAAGTGCCGGAACGCAAGAGCCCTTGGTCAGCCGATCGCTACGCGGCGGTCGTACCGCCCGGCCTGACCCTAGCGGCCCTGCGCAGCCAACTGTCCAAGGGCGCCGAGCCGGTCGTCGATTCCGGCGCGCCAGTGGCCGACCACGCCCGTCCGACGCAGTCGCTGTCCGACATCGAGAAGGCACGCGAGTCCTTGCGACAGGAGACTGCGCGCCTTGAGGCACTGATCAAGGCCGCGGGCAACTGCGGCGGCGGCGGCATGGCCATAGGCGAGCCGATGCAGCCTACAGCATCCATTCCGGCTGCGACTCTGCGCGAGGCCGCAGGCGAGCAAATCGATTCTGTCTCGAAGGCGATGAAGGGCATGAAACCCGAGCAGGCGGCGGCCTTGATCGGTCGCCTGGATCGCGGTCTGGCGGCGGAAATTCTGCGCCGGATGAAATCAACGGACGCGGGCGCGATTCTCGGTTTGCTCAAGCCGGACCTTGCGGCCGAGCTGGCGACGGAAATCGCTACGCGCAAGCCGATGTACGGGAAAGACAAGAAAGCGGGCCCCAAGTGAGCACGCGCGCGACAGAAGCCCATTTCCACGCCTCCCAAGGCGAAGTCGCGCATGACGTTCAGGTTCACGGCAAGCGCTCGCAGCAGGGGGTACACGGCAATAGTGGCTCCACCGGCTCGACCGGCTCGGCAGGATTTGCCCAGGTGCTCGGCGAGCAGGTCGCCAAGTCGTCTCCGAAGATTGGGACCGTCGCAAAGCTCGGCGAGCCGTTCGCCCTGGAGTCCGGCGCGCTTTCTCATGCGATGGCGGAGCAGTCCCAGCCAAACGTCACGCCACAGTCGCCGCCCGCGACCTCGCATGCCGCTGGCACAAAGATCGCCGCCTCGACGCTGGCGCAGGTCCGTCTTGGACGAAGCGAGCCGCCTTCGGCTGGCCCGGCCAGCGCCCCTCCCGAGCAACGCCAGCAGGTCGCGGTCGAGGGGCACGATGCCAGCCACCTCGCACAGCAGGCTCGCCCCAAGATGGCCGAGCCCAGGGTCGACGACAAGTCATCCAGCGCTTGGGCCAAGCCGTCACGGCAAGAGAAAGAAGCGACGGCAGCGACTAGCGGTCACGACGATTCCGCGCAGGTCCCATCAACATATCGCCAGGCGACCACCGACACCAGCAAGGTGGGGAATTCGAACGCCGAGCCTTCCCACGCCGTGACCGAATCGTCGCTGCCGAAGCGCAACGCGGAAGCAGTTACTGCCGCACAGGTTGAAAGCACGATCCATTGGCGCGCCGAAGGCACCCGCCAAGCTCAAAGCCCAGCAGGTCTGCATCAGCCATGGTCGCCCGCGCCGGTTCTGGCCTCCGCGCGCTCGGCGACCGACCATTCCAGCGCCGCCATCCGTCCGACTTTCAAGGCCCAAGCGGACTCGGTCAATCTTCACACCGCCGATGGTCGCACCACGGCCGCTTCCGCGCAGCCGGATCCGAGGCGCGCAGATTCACAATCCGGCCGTGTGCCCATGGACGCCGGTCGAGCGGTGGAAAGTCGGACCAGCGTGGCCGCGGCCGCGATCCACCTCGCTCCCGCCGCGCCCATCGCAGCCCCCAGTACCAAGGTCGATGGCGCCCCTTCCCCTGCCGAGGCACGCAATTCCAGCGACCGAGCTCCCCTGAAGTCGAGTGAAAGCACGAGACGCGTGACCTCCAAGTCGGGCGAGAGCGTTGCACACGTGTCTTCCAAGCCGAACGAAACAGCGACGCGCATGACTTTCAGCTCGAATGAGGCGTCGGCGCGCGTGCCTTCCCAGTCGACGCCCACGTCAACCCACGCGAACAGCACCCCTGCCCCGGCGTCGGCCAAGGCAAGCCAGACCGCCGTTCAGGTGCCAGTCGCCACTGTCCATGGCAAGTTGCCCTCGCCGCACGTCGCCGCCGCTCCCCACCAAGCCCAGCCCCTCGCTCAACCGTCGTCGGCTCACGCAACCAAGATGGCGGATCCCCAATCGCACGACGGGCAGACGCCTCCAGCCCAGGCGCCACACGACCATTCGGCCAATTTCACCCCCGCTCCGCCGGCACCGCCAGCCCAGGCCAACGCTAGCAGCCCGTGGTGGAAGGCGGACCGAGCCGTTCGGAGCGGATTCGGGCCGGATGCAAGGAGCAGCGAAGCGCCGAATACTAGAGGTATTCAAGCGAGCGGCGACACCACCGCGGGGGAGCGGACGAGTATTGCTCGGCCGCTCCCGGCGCGGGAGGCGTGGAACCCTGCCAGGGTTTCACCTTCGGCAGACGGCCCGGAATCTGCCCGAACGGCGACGCGGAGACTTTCATCACGGGCTGCCGGACTTGCATCGGCACCTGCGGAACATCCGACGCTCACGGAAAAGCCAAGCACCCCCGCTCAGCATCCATCGCGGGTCGACCTTCCCGCAGGCGCAAACGCTTCGCACGCGCGCACGCACAAGCCGCAAAGCGAACCACCTCCTTCTCGCGCGGTTCCGCCCACGCAGGTCACTTCGCCTCCAATCTCGCAGCCCAGTCAGGCCCCAGCCTCCGAGAACACAACTGTTGTGCCGGCGACGCCTCATTCGAGGCCCGCGACTACGCCCGAAGTATCGCCGTCGACCCCGCCCAAGGCCGCCGTGCCGCCCCAGTCACCGCGTCCGACCGTAGACCGCGTGAGCAAGGGCCAAGAGACCGAGGCGCCCGACTCGACTTCGGACATGGCTGCGGCCAGTCAGAACCCGATTCGGCAAGCAACATCCGAAGACAACACGGCAAAGACCGCCACCGACAAGCCTGCCGCAGTCAGCGCCAAACAGACACCTGACACGCCAGCGGCCACGCCGAACCGAACAGCGAATACGACCACGGTTCAGACCGCCCCTGTAGCCAACAAGACTCGCACCCACCTAGCAGACGACGGCGAGCCCGCGGATGCCCCAACCGCACCGTCGACGCCCGCACACACAAATCCATTGCCTTCGCATTCCTTGTCCTCCGCAAGCACTGAAATCAGGCCGGTCAAGTCGGAAGCGTCGCAGTCATCCGAAAACAAGAAAATCGCCGACAACTCTGCGCAGACTAACCACGTTGAAACCGCCACCGGCCAGGCGCAAGTCGTCAAGGCGGAATTCCACCAGACCCTCTTGTCGACCGCCGACCGCCCAACCGTTTACGTCCCACAAACCGGATTTCCTCCAATCATTGGCGAAACCCGTCTTGCGGAGGGATCGCCGTCATCAACGGTGGCCGCGGAGCGGGCCGAGATTGTCGACCGAGCCATCGACGATCCGGGACTTTCCGTCAATGTCATGCCCCACTCCGCGCATCTGTCCATCGCTGGCGACACAGGCAACCTAGCCCTCCATGTGCGTGTGCGCGACGGAAGCGCGGACGTGAATGTCAGCGGGACAATGGCACCGCTTTTCGACACCAAGGCACCCGAGATGCGCACCGTGCTGGCCGGAGAAGGTCTTCAGCTTGGTACCTTCGCAACCGATCAGCGAGGCAATTCCCAAGGCCAACAAGGACAGCCAGAAGGCGCCCCCAGGGCTGCCGACTTACAACCAGCGCCAGCACCACGCCGGGCATCTACGTCGATACCCGAAGTTCAAGTCGCGGATGACCGCCGCATCCACGTCACCGCATGAGGAGATCACCATGGCTATTCAATCAACCATCTCGCAAATCCAAAGCGCAGCAACGACCGCCCAGCAAGCAACTGCGACAAAAAACGATCCCAGCCAACTCGGGGAGAGCGATTTCCTAAAACTCCTCACGACCCAGCTTCAGCAACAAGACCCCACGCAGCCCATGGACAATACCGCGATGGTCGCTCAACTCGCGCAATTCTCCGCGCTCGAACAGATGACCAACGTGAACACCACCCTTACGCAGATGCTTACGGGGCAAGGCACGGCGCTCGAAGCGACGGCCGCAAGTATGGTGGGTAAGACCGCAATCTTCAATACCGACCAGGTGAGTTTGACCCAAGGGAAGACCGCCACCATTACGGCCAACCTCTCCCAAGCCGCAACCAATGTAACCTTGACGATACAAGACGGCACCGGCACCACCGTACGAACCATCGGAGAGGGCGCATGCGCCTCTGGGAACAACACTTTCCAGTGGGATGGGAACGACGACAAAGGCAACCCGTTGCCAACTGGAACCTACACTGCCCAGGTTCTTGCCACCGATATCAACGGCAAATCCGTTTCCCTGACCCAGAACGGCAGCGCGCCCATTACAGGCGTCATCTTCAGCAACGGCACACCCAAATTCGTGGCGGGCGGTTCGACTTTGCAGCTTTCTGACATTTCACAATTGAACGAGTAACAACAAAAGGAAAGGCAACAATCATGAGTCTAGTCACATCACTGTACGTGGGAGCCAGCGGCCTCGACGCCTCGACCAACGAGCTCTCTGTCGTCGGCGACAACATTGCCAACAGCAGCACGGTCGGCTTCAAATCGGCACGCACCGTTTTCTCCGACGAAATGGCTCAGCAGCTTGTGGGCGAAAGCGGTCAGATGGGCCTTGGCGTTTCAACCATGACGATCCAGAAACTATTCTCTCAGGGTGGTTTCACTACAACGGGCCTTTCCACCGATGTCGCCATACAGGGCAATGGAATGCTCGTCGTCAAGGGGAATCAGGGGGGCGTTGACGGAACCTTTTACACTCGCAATGGTCAATTGACTATCGACAAGGATGGCTATTTGACTAACCTCAATGGCCTGCGCGTACAGGGCCTGCAGGCTGATGCAGCCGGCACCGTGACATCAGGACTTCTCGGCGATCTGGAGGTTGGCAATGCCTCTGCCCCAGCCAAGGCCACCGACAGCATCACCATCCGAGGAAACCTGGACCAGACTGCGCCGCCTACCGACGGGACCTTCTCCGCCGCGGATGCCAAGGACACTTCCAATTTCAATACCACGATGACGGTCTATGATTCGTTGGGCAATGCAATCCAGCTCAACATCTACTTCTGCAAGAAGGATCCTGCCACCAACACCAACGCGACCGACTCCGGGGAGTGGACGTACCACGTCCTGACCGACGGTGGAAATCTATCGGTGGATGGGGCAGGCAACACGACGACAGCAGGCACCGCCGCCGAGGTCGCCACCGGCGAGCTGGATTTCGACAGCTCAGGTCGCCTGGTTACCAACAATACAACGCTGAACAACTTTAACCCCAAGAACGCAGCCGCCCCTCAGAAGCTCACCTTCAATTTCGGCACGGGGACCGATCCCGCATCTGGCGGTGGCAGCGGGCTCGATGGGCTGACCCAATACGCGGCAACCTCCGCGGTCAGCTTCGTAACCCAAGAGGGGTCGAGCTCCGGAAGCTTGAGCAGCATCTCCATCGGTCAGGACGGTACCATCACCGGTGGTTTCACCAATGGTCAAACCCGAACGCTCGGGCAGTTCATCTTGGCCAATTTCAAGGCCCCCGACCAGCTCCAGCGGATTGGCTCGACACTCTATACCGAGACGCCCCAGTCCGGTTCACCGACCCTCGGAACCCCATCAACAGCCGATCGAGGTAGCATTAATGCAGGTACCTTGGAACAGTCGAACGTCGACATCAGCGCCGAGTTTATTCGCATGATTGCCGCCCAGCGCAACTTTGAGGCGAACTCGAAGACGCTTACCACCGCCGACCAGCTTCTTGCCGAATTGATGCAGATCAAGCGCTAAGTCAAGCGATAGTACAGTACATCACCAGGCTTGTTGAGGCAGTGGCTTTCGCCTAAAGCGAAAGCTGCGGCATGCCGACATCAATTAGGAGATCCCCATGATTCCACTGATCCGTCTGGACGGCTCGGAAGTCATCGTCAACGCCGAGTTGATTGCGACGGTGGAGAAGACACCCGACACCATGCTGACACTAACCACCGGCCACCACATTTTGGTCAAGCAGAGCGTCGAGGACGTCGTCGCACACGTTGTCGAGTATCGGCGCAAGATCTTGTGCGGACCGGTTGTCGTCCCCAGGGAGGAATAGTCGATGGATTTTGGAACCATCGGCGGCATCGTTTTCGCCATCGGCATGATCCTGGTGGGGCAAGCCATCGAGGGCGGTCACGTCGGATCGATCATGCAGCTCACAGCCGCAATGATCGTGTTTGGCGGTACCATCGGCGCCGTCGCGGTTTCCTTTCCCCTCAACGAATTCATTCGCGGCATCAAGATGGGCGCCGGGACGCTCACCCAGCGAAAAGGCGATCTTCACCTCATTCTCGACCAGGTCGTCGACCTGGCCGGCGTGGCCCGCCGCGACGGCGTTCTGGCTCTCGAGCAAAGACTTCCGGAGCTCAAGGATCCCTTTCTCAAACGTGCCGTCGGCTTCATCGTCGACGGCGTCGATGCAACCGTGGCGCGCGATGCCCTGGAAACCGAAATCATGCACGAATTCGAGCGGGGAAGCGTTGGCGCCAAGGTCTTCGAATCCATGGGCGGCTACGCGCCCACCGTCGGCATCTTAGGGGCCGTGCTTGGTCTCATCCACGTCATGGAGAACCTGAACGACCCGTCCAAGCTGGGCGGAGGCATCGCCACCGCCTTCGTGGCCACCGTGTACGGTGTCGGCAGCGCGAACCTGCTATTCCTCCCCCTCGCCACCAAGATCAAGCGCAAGCTCGCCCTGGAGAAAGACCGGCGCGTGCTCATTGCAGAAGCCGCGCTGTCGATCCAGGCAGGGCTCAATCCCCGCGTCCTGCGCGAAAAGCTACTGGCCTACGCCGGCATGCACGGTGCCGCGGCCGAGCCCAAGAAAGAGTGACCGGTGGCCAAGCGCGAGACCCCCGAAGAGCACGAAAACCACGAGCGCTGGCTGGTCTCCTACGCCGATTTCATCACGCTGCTGTTCGCCTTCTTCGTCGTCCTCTATTCAACCAGTCGCATCGACAACAAGCGCATGGTCGATGTGGTCAAGTCGATCAAGTTCGCAATGCACTTCAAGGGCCAGGGTGGTGTCGATACCATGCCCATCTTCGACGGTCCCGCCAGCGAGGGCGGATGCCAGGCCAACCTGTCCGATTCGGAAAGGCCGTCGCAAAAGCAAATCGAATCCATCGAGGCCATGCGCCGACGCATGGAAAAGAAATTCAAGGGTTTCCTGTTGGAGAAACCCGGACTGACCACGGCAGTGACCTTGCACATCGAAGGCAAGAAGCTCATGGTTCGGCTTTCCGTTGCCCATTTCTTCGATCCGATGCAGGCGGCTCTCCGGCCCGACGTCATCCCCGTCCTGGACGTCGTCGCCGATGAGCTCGGCCGCATGCATCGCCCCATCCGCATCGAGGGCCACACGGACGACGCCCCTGTCATCACCTCGCGCTACCGAGACAACTGGGATCTCTCGGCATCACGCGCGGCATCCGTGACCAGCTACATCGAGCGCGCCCACCGGATTCCCGGCAATCTTCTGAGCGCCGCTGGCTACGGCGATAGCCGTCCCATCGCCAGCAATGACACCGCGGCGGGCCGCGAGCTCAACCGTCGTATCGACTTGGTGATTGAAGTTCGGGCGACTGACAACCTGGACGCGATTGCACGCTAGGCGCGCCAGCGCTTCTATCGCGAAGCTGCGCAATGCATTTGCCAAGCTTCGCGATAGGCCTTCTCCAGACCACGCGCCAAACGAGAAGCGTCCATGACGGGTGAGCTCGCAAATCTTTCGCGGAGCCCCGACCGCAGCTTCGCCAAGGCGTCCCAGTCCTTGCCAAGCGCGACCGCCTTGTTGATGTAGCCGTTCCTGTCTTTCGCCACAAGCTCTCCAAGCCCCGCGTGCGTCAGCAGACTCGCCCCCACCCGCCCCGCGTGACTAGCCCCTTCGAAGGTAAGCACGGGCGTTCCCATCCACAAGGCCTCGCAGGTCGTAGTGGTACCGTTGTAGGGGAAGGTGTCGAGCGCCACGTCCACCTGATTGTACAGAAGCATGTGGTCTTCGGCCGAACGCTCGTGTCCCATGAGCCGAACTCGATTCTCCCCGTCGATTCCACGCGCGGCAAAGGCGGCTAGGATGCGCTCTTTGACCTTCTCGTCTCGTAGTCCGCGCGCCTTCAGAAGGATTACGCTTCCGGGCACCTGCTCAAGGATGAGCGCCCAAGTATCGAGCACCACGTTGTTGATTTTCGCGAGGTTGTTGAAGCTTCCGAACGTAAAGTGCTTCGCTTGCAGGGCGGGGTCCGCGACCACGGGCAAACCCCGCGCGAAATCCGGAGGCTGATAGGCGAGAAATCCACCTTCGACGCGTACGAGCTTTTCCGTGTACCATGCGTCCGAATACCCGGGCGGGTCGGCGATGGCATCGGTTAGCCTACAGTCCATGTCCACCAATCCTGTCGTATTGGGGTAGCCCAAATACGTCACCTGTATCGGCGCGACACGATTGCCAAGCATCACCAAACGGTTGTCGCAGGTGTGCCCCGAAAGCTCAACCAGCACGTCGATACCATCTGCTTGGATCACCTTGGCCAGGTCGTCGTCACTCATCCGATAGACGCTCCGGTAATGTTCAGCGGCAGCCTTGATCCGCCTACTCATTTCATCTTCCCTGAAGCATGTCGAATAGCAGGTGACTTCCACCAGCTCCCGGTCGTGATGCTCGAGCACCGGACAAATGAAAAACGCGACTGAATGCGTACGAAAGTCTGGGGACAGGTAACCAACGCGCAGTTTCCGAACGGGATCGAAGTCACTGGTCCCCAAGATGCGGCGATCACCTTTGATCAGTCCCAGGATGCGTCGGTGCTCATCCGCGACCCACGCCGGATCGCCATTGGGATCGTCGTTCAGCGCGAGCAAATAGCCGGCAAGTACGTTGCCATCCTTTGGCTTCAGTCGTATCGCTTGTTCATAGTGATGGCGACACTGCGCCTGCTCTCCCTGGTCCCGGAGGAGCAAAGCAAGATTGTTATGCACCTCACCGCAATTCGGGTCAATATCCAATGCACGTCGCAGAAAGCTGACCGCTAGGCCGGTCAAACCAGTGAGATTGGCCAGAAGTCCAAGATGCGTGTAGGCGACAACCGATTGTGGACAAAGTCGCAATACCTCCTGAAAAGCACCTTGGGCCTCGGCCAGCCAGCGCAGCTCATAATAGGCAAGCCCTAGGTCATTGTAGTACACGGGATTGTTGGGATCGAGATTGGCTGCCCTCGTGAACTCCTTGACTGCATTCTCGAGATGCCCCGTCTTTGAGTAACAATACCCAAGTTCCCGATGGTTCGATGCAGATTCCGGCTCGATCTGCACCTTCCGCAGAGATAGTGGAAGGGCTTCGCGATATCGGTCCACCTTCCTGAAGGTGCCAGCCTGGCGGCTCAAGATGGCGAGAAGGTTCTTGCGAATCTCCGGATCCTCAGGCCCGAGTTCGTAGGCCCTTTCCAGAAGACCAATCTGCTCCTCGATCTTCACTCCCGATTTGCTGTAGATTGTCGCCAAGTTGTTGTAGACGTCGGCATCTCTTGCTCCCAATGCCACAGCCTGGGTATACGCTTTCGCGGCAGCCACAAGATTTCCACCCACGATCGCGCTGCGTCCGGCTTCGCGCAGCCGCCGTACCTGCTTCTCGGATGACGTGGAAGCAACCTTGTGCTTCGACCGAAGTCGAGCCTTCCTGCACATGTGTGTCACTAGATCCGCCTTCGACTGCCGAGCTGATTTCCTTGAATCTACCGCATCAGACCAGATTTCTGTGGGTCGAGTTGTCCCTCTGCCTAAAGCAATCTTGGCCCTCCGCCGATGACTTTGATGCGAGACCGGTCAAGGTGATCGGTGCGTTGGATGGGTACATCGCCAAGAGACATTTAGGCTATTGGACTTATGATGCCAGAGGCGCGCAAGCTTCATATTGGTGGAACCACCCGAGTCCCGGGCTGGGAGATCCTCAATATCACCCCCGGGCCTCACGTGGATCATGTGGGAAACGCCAACGATCTCTCACGCTTTGCGGATGGCGTCTTTGCCGAGGTGTATGCGTCGCAACGACTATCATCTGGTCGGTCTGAACGAGGAGTTCCTCGTCTATTTTCTTACCCGCGCCGGGTTTTCCACGGTCCGTAGAGTACCTGGCTTCGGGATTTTCAACGACACCAGTGAGCTCTTGTTCAAGGGAATTCCGATTAGCCTCAATGTGCTTGCCGTGAAGCCGACCACAAGCGCACCCTAAGGCCGAGGTCGCGCCGGTCAGGCAGACGGTCAGGGATGGTCAGCCGCCGATCTTCAGATTCGCGATCTGCGTAAGGTAACTGCCGGCGCTGGTGAATCCGCTGATGAGCTGCTCCATTGCAGTGAACTGGGACACAAGGCTTGTTCGTTCCATGTCCAGGTTGTTTTGCATCTCCGTGGCCTGGGTGTCCATTTCGGAGATATTCGACTGAAGCGATTTCTGCTGCGAGATCAGTGATCCGCTGACGAGGTTGGTTTGACCGTCGGCCAGCGATTTGACGACAGCCCCGATGCCGGTCGTCGTCGTGGAGAAGATGCCATTCACAGCGCCAGGATTGGACGCTATCGCGTTGTCCAGGGTGGCAGTATTCAGCGTAATAGAACCATCTTGCTGCAACTCCAGTCCAAGATCGGCAAGAATGCGCACCGAGCCACTGGGAACTACCACCTGTGACAGCATGCGCTGCATCGCACTTTGAATGGTGGTCATGGATGAGTGGTCAAGCAGGGTCGCACCATAGGCGACGGTCGGATCCGTGACGAGTTGGCTGCGCACCGTTGCCGAAAGAGTATTGTACGCGCTTACGAA
>OBLT010000080.1_pt1 | contig 72489 bp, 75 predicted proteins | sample 1518721 | NCBI WGS metagenome assembly OBLT01 (sample SAMEA3539307, study PRJEB22396) | soil metagenome | biome: tundra; feature: field; material: soil | place: USA | collected 2010-05 | depth 0.15 m | reverse complement strand
CGCGTCGCGAGGCCGGCTTTCGGGACGAGCCACGACGCGCTGACAGCGGCCGTGGCAGCGAGCGCCCTCGCGAGGAACCGCCGCGGCGCGAGGAGCCGCGCCCCATTGAGGCGCAGCGCGAGCAGGAACCGGCGCCGCAGAGCCTCGAGAGCGATGTCGGACCCGAGCCCCTGGAACAACACGCAGGCCCCCCAGGCCAGGCGGCCGTGGACCGTCCACGCAGCGGACGTTCACGTCGCGGCGGTAGGCGTCGACGCCGTGGCGGTGGCAGTGGCAGTGGTGGCGGCAATCGAGACGCTACGCAGGGACCGAACGGACCCGTTTCCAGCGGCGACATGGGGCGGACGGAAGGCGGCGCCCAACCCTCGGGGTCCAACTACAGTTGGGGTGCGCCCGAGGCCGAGCGCGACCACGAGGGCGGGCAATCCAACGGCAACCAGAGCGGTGGCGCTGGGCATAGCGACTACCCCCCAGCCTCAGAAAGCTCGAGCCACGCCGGCGGCCCCGCAGCCGGCGCCAGCGAGCACAGCGCGCCGGCGCCAAGCGAGCAGAAACCATCGGTGGTGTGGTCGTCAGCGCCGCCGGCGGAGCCCGGACCGAGCAGTCCCCACCGGAACGAATAGGCGCGGCGGGCAACGGCGAGGCGGGCGCGGGCGCCAAGCGGCCCGCGCGCCGGTCAGCGACCGGCTTCCAGCAGCGCGGCGACCGCGGCCAGATCATCCGCCGTATTGACGTCCGGACCGGGGTCCACGGCGGCGTGAGCGACCCGAATGTCCATCCCGTGCTCGAGTGCGCGCAGCTGCTCGAGCTTCTCGATCTGCTCGAGCGCGCTCGGCGGCAGCGACGCCAACCTCAACAACGCCGACACGCGATAGGCATACAGGCCCAGATGCCGCCGCGCGCCAGCGTGACTGCTCTGGCTCAATCGGCCGTCGCGCGCGCCATCACGCGACCAGGGGATCGGCGCGCGACTGAAATACAGCGCACGCTGCTGGGCGTCCGTGACGACCTTGACGACATTGGGATCGAGCAACGCCGCCACCGACTCCAGCGGCACGGATAACGTCATCAGATCGGCGCTGGCGTGCCCGGCCAGCATGCTGGCGACCTGATCGAGCAGCGCTTCGGGCATCAGCGGCTCATCGCCTTGAAGGTTCACGACTATGTCGCTGTCGCGCCATCGCTCACGGCGCGCTACCTCGGCAATGCGATCGGTGCCGGAGGCATGCGTCGCAGCCGTCAGCCATGCCTCGCCGCCCAGCTCGCGAACGAGCTGTGCGATGCGCTCGTCATCCGTAGCGACAATGACCTGTTGCGCACCGGAGCGTCGAGCGCGCTCGTACACCCACTGAATCATGGCCTTGCCGGCCAGGGGCAGCAACGGCTTGCCCGGCAGCCGGGTCGAGCCAAAGCGCGCCGGAATGACGACGCGGAACATACCTCGGGACGCGTCTAAAGCTCGAGCAAGGGATCGCTCGGCGCGAGCACGCGTGCCTCGTCTTCGAGCATGACCGGTATGCCATCGCGAATCGGAAACGCCAGTCGGTCGCCGCGGCAGATCAGCAGCTCCTGCTTGCGCTCATGCCGCAACGGCCCCTTGCAGACGGGGCAGGCCAGGATATCGAGCAGTCGTGCATCCAAATGAATCTCCCGCAATCATGAGCGGCCCTGAAACTCCAGAGATCGGCGCAGGCGCCCGAGCAGTGCGGTTGCCTCGGCCTCGGCAAAGCTGGCCGTGACCGGCAGATACCAGTGATTCGGGCCGCCTAACCCCTGGCATTTTACTGCATCCTTCTCGGTCATCAGCACCGGCAGAGCGTCCCCGAACACGAGTTCGTCGGCGCGGTAGCGATGGTGGTCCGGAAAGGCATGCTCGATGACTTCGAGTCCGGCGGCCCGCAGCTGTGCAAAGAAACGCTGTGGATGACCGATTCCGGCCACCGCATGGACCCGGCGCCCGGCAAGGCTTGAGAGCGCCATGACTTCGGCGCCGCCGGCTAGCGCCAGGAGCCGCTCGCCTTTCAGGCGCATCGTGAATGGCCCGCCCGGACCCGGGCCACGCGGCGCGGCCCCCTCACGCCGCACGCCGCGCGTCCGGTCGGCGGCCATCTCGGCCCAGAAGCCGCCCTCGCCGTTGACCACCAGAGCATCCACCTGCCCGAGCCGTTCGCGCGGCTCACGCAAGGGTCCCGCGGGCAGCAGATAGCCGTTACCGAGCCCGCGCTCCCCATCGATGACGGCAATTTCGAAGTTGCGCGCCAGCGCGAGGTGCTGCAGGCCATCGTCCGAGACGATCACATTGATGCCTTCTTCCACCAGCAGGCGCGCCGCCCGCACGCGCTCGCGGCAGACCGCCACGGGTTCGCCCGTGCGCCGGCGCAGCAGCAGCGCCTCATCGCCCACGACCGTCGGGTCGCTGTCGGCGTGGACGCGCTGAGGTTTGCTTCTATGAGCCGCGGAGCCGCCATAGCCGCGCAGCACCACACCGGGTGTGAGCCCCGCGCAGCGCAGTTGTGCCACCAGCCAGATCACCAGCGGCGTCTTGCCGCTGCCGCCGACATTCAGGTTGCCTACCACGATGACTGGACGCTCGAGGCGGTGCGAGCGCAGCCAGCCGCGTGCGTAGCTGGCGCGCCGCGTGCGCACCATGAGACCAAAAAGTAGCGACAACAGCCGCAACGGCCAGGGCGGCGGCGAGGCTCGATACCAGATTGCTTGTAGTAGCGAGGCCAAGGTGCGTCAGGCGCTGAACTGCAACCGGTGCAGCTCCGCGTAGACCCCATGGCGCGCCAGCAGCTCCGCATGGTCGCCATACTCGACGATAGCGCCATCGCGCAGCACCAGGATGCGATCGGCGCGCTCGACGGTCGAGAGCCGGTGCGCGATCACGAAGGTCGTGCGATTGCGCACCAGCTGATCGAGCGCCGCCTGAATGTGCCGCTCGGCGGCAGTATCGAGCGCGGAGGTGGCTTCATCGAGGATCAGGATCGGGGTATCGCGCAGCAGCGCTCGCGCGATGGCGATGCGCTGGCGCTGGCCACCCGAGAGCAGCACGCCGCGGTCGCCCACGATCGTATCGAGCCCCTGCGGCAGCTGCTCGACGAACTCCAGGACGTATGCGGCGCGCACGGCCGCCTGCAGTTGCGCCTCGCTGATGTCGCTGGCGCCAAAAATAATGTTGTTGCGGATCGTATCGTTGAACAGCACCACTTCCTGACTGACCAGGCTGATCTGGCGACGCAGGTCCGACAGACGATAATCGCGAATATCCACGCCATCGATCAGCACGCTGCCCGCGCTGGGGTCGTAGAAGCGCGGCAAGAGCGAGACCAGCGTCGACTTGCCGCTGCCGGAGCGACCGACGATTGCGACCGTTGCGCCGGCCGGCACGGACAGCGAGACATCGCGCAACACGGCGCCTTTTTCCGCTGCGTACTCAAAGCTGACGTCGCGAAACTCCACCTCGCCGCGCGCCCGGCCCAGCGCGCGCGTGCCGCCCTCGGGTTCGGTTGGGGCATCGAGCACCTCGAACACGCTGGCACCGGCGGCAATTCCCTGCTGCAGGGGACCGGCGACATTGAGCACGCGGCGCAATGGCTGCGTAAGCTGGATCAACGCAATCAGAAATGGGACAAACCTGGGGATTGAGAGCAACCCGGCCGCCATTTCACGGTTGGCGATGAACAGTACGCCCGCCAGCCCCAACGCGTAAAACATCTGCACGGTCGGGTTGCTGCTCGAGCGGGCGGAAATCAGCCGCACGTTGGTGCGGCGATTGAGTTCGTTGGCGTTCTCGAACAGCGTCCGGATATGTCCCTGCGCGTTGAACACTTTGACCACGCGGTGCGCGTCCAGCGCCTCCTTGGCCACACGCGTGACATCGCCCATGGAATTCTGAATGCGCGTGCTGTAGCGGCGGAAGCGGATATTGACGTTGCGCACCAGCCAGGCGATGAGTGGCGCCACCGTCAGCCCGTATAGCGCCAGTTTCCAGTTGAGCCAGAACAGCATTCCAATATTGAATACGATCGCGAGTGAATCGCGAATGATCACCGTCAGGGAATCGGTGGTGGCGGAGGCCACGAGCTCAGCGTTGTAAGTGAGGCGCGTGAGCATCGTGGCAGAGGACTGTTGATCATACTGTGCCGTCGGCAGCCGCAGGTATTGCGCGAACAAGTCGTTGCGGATCGACTTGATGACCTGCCGGCCCACCCAGGACGGAAAATAACTGGCAAGGTAGTCGCCGCCGCCGCGCACCAGGAAGATCACGATGACGCCCAGGGGTAGCAGCTGCAGCAGCTGCGGATTGTGCTCCAGCGTCAATGTGTTCTGCAGATACGTCTTGATGAAGTAGACCGTGATCAGGTCGGTGCCGGCATACAGGATCATGCCCAGCACGCCGAGCAAATACATCCCGGTGTACGGCTTCGCATAGCGCAGCAGCCGTCGGTATACGCTGCGCGCCCGTTGAAGATTTGCGGCGCTGGCTAGATTGCCGGGCGCAGCACCGTTCAAGGCGAAGCCGCTCCGCTCTCGTTGAGCGTAGCGACGTTCATTTGCGTAAAGCCCAGACGGCCCAGTACGTCCATCGCGGTGACGACCGACTGGTGACTGGCTCGGCCATCGGCGCGAATCGTGACCGGCGCGGCGCGCGATGCGCCCGCGGTGCTCTTGAGAATCGCCGCGCGCAGCGTATCGGGGCCGGAGTTGATCAGTTCGCGGCCGTTGACCAGATAGGCACCGCTGGCGCTGACCGTGACCACGAGACCCTCGCCGGCGGCGCGCTCCGCGGCTTGCGCGCTCGCCTGCGGCAAGCGGATGCGCAGCCGGCCTTCGGCTGAGAAATTCGAGGACAGCATGAAGAACACCACCAGTAGCAGCACCACGTCGATCAGCGATGTGACGTTGATCTCAGGCTCTTCGGTGCGGCGCGGCTTGAGGTTCATACGCTCAGGCTTGCGCGGCGAGCATCGCCGGGGCCGCTGGCATCTCTGCCGGCTGGTGCGCCGCCGCTTCGACCGCATCGACCAGCCGCAGGGCGTTTTTTTCCATCTCGACCACGATGCGTTCCACGCGGCCGCGCAGGTAGCGGTACGCAATCAGCGATGGGATTGCCACACACAGGCCCGCTGCGGTCGCGACCAGAGCCTCGGCGATGCCGCCGGAAAGCATGCGTGGATCGCCGGCACCGCCGGCGTTGATGGCATTGAAGGCCTTGATGATTCCGGTCACGGTTCCAAGCAGTCCGAGCAGCGGCGAAACCCCGGCGATGGTGCCCAGGGTATTGAGGAATCTCTCAAGCTCGTAAACCACGTGCCGGCCCGTGTCTTCGAGCCGCTCCATGAGTACATCGCGCGGGCGGTGCCGGTTTTGCAGACCCGCGGCGAGCAGCCTGCCCAGCGGCGAATTGTGCTCCAGCGCGAGAATGACCTTGTCGTTGATCTGATGCGACTCGACCAGTTTCCAGACCTTGTGCATCAGATCAGGCGGCAATACGCGCCGATCCTGCAGCGTCCAGAGCCGTTCCAGTATGATTGCCGCGGCGACGATAGAGCACAGCATGATGGGCCACATCAGTGCCCCGCCCGCCTGCACGATTTCCCACATTTCTGGCGTCGACTCCTGCTGTTTCAGCCGCGGCGGGCGCATGATACCTAAAGCGCGCGGCCCGCAGCGCAAATTCGCGACGCCGCGCTTATGGCCGGTATCAGGCAACTGTTAGAGTCGCAGTGCAATGCCTCGCAGACTAGTCAAAAAACTCGCTCACTTGATCCATTCGCGGCGCGACAAATGGTACCTGAGCATGTTCGGCGATCGGCTGACGGATTCGCATTTGTGGTCGCTGAACCGCCATTCGATCACGGCCGCCTTCGGCGTCGGCATCGCCGTGAGCTTCATCCCGCTGCCGATCCATCTGGTGCTCGTGGTGCTCGCGGCGATCGTGTGGCGGCTCAATCTGCCCGTGGCCATCGCGGCCACCTATGTCGTCAATCCCTTCACGATGGTGCCGGCCTACTACGCCGCTTACCGCGTGGGCGTTGCGTTGTTGCGCCACAAGCCGCGCCATTTCGAATTTCAGCTGACCTGGAACTGGCTCGAGCACGGCCTCGGGCCCGCCTGGAAGCCGTTCCTGCTCGGCTGTCTGGTGTGCAGTATCGTCTTCGGTCTTGCCGGGCGCTTCGCGCTCGAGTACTTCTGGCGGGCGGCGACCATGCATCGCTACCACACACGACACGAGCGGCGTCGCGCTTATAAACTTGTCGGCTGACGCAGCGCCCCGCCCTCGAGTTCCAGAACCCGGTCCATGCGTGCGGCGAGCCGCGGGTCGTGCGTCACGATCACCAGGCTCGTCCCCAACTCGCGGTTGAGCTCGAGCATCAATGCAAACACCTGCTCGGCGTTGCGGCCGTCGAGATTGCCGGTGGGCTCATCGGCCAGCACCAGATGCGGCGCAGTCACGAGCGCGCGCGCCACGGCGGTGCGCTGGCGCTCACCACCCGAAAGCTGATGCGGCCTGTGATTGAGCCGCTGCGCGAGCCCCACCCGCGAGAGCAGCGCGCGCGCGCGCGCCGTGGCGCTGCTGGCCGCCTCGCGCCGCACCAGCAGCGGCATCGCGACATTCTCCAGCGCCGAGAATTCCGGCAGCAGGTGATGAAACTGGTAGACGAAGCCGATGCTGCGATTGCGCAAGGCCCCGCGCTCGCGTTCCGTGAGCGCGTGAATATCGCGCCCGTCGACCTCGACCTGGCCGGCGTCCGGTCGATCGAGGCCGCCGAGAATCTGCAACAGCGTGGTCTTGCCCGAGCCCGAGGCGCCGATGATCGCGAGCCGCTCGCCGCGCTTGACCTCGAGCTCCACACCCGATAGGACCTCGAGCGTCGTCGAGCCTTCGCGGAAACTGCGCCGTACGGCGCGGGCCGAAAGCACCGTGGCATTCTCCTCAGTCATGCCGCAGCGCCTCCGCAGGCTGCGTGCCGGCCGCGCGCCAGGCAGGATACAGCGTCGCCACCGCACACAGCGCGAAGGCGACCCCGCAAATCCGCAGCACATCACCCCATTGCGCATAGGCCGGCAAATCGCTCATGAAATACACCTTGGCGTCGAGAAAATGTGTACCGAGCAAGCGCTCGAGTCCATGCACCAGCGATTCGAGATTCGCCGCCAGCGTCAGCCCGAGCGCCGCGCCGGCCGCGGTCCCGGCCAGACCGATGAAGGTGCCCTGAATGGCGAAGATGGCCAGCACATTGCGCGGACCGGCCCCGAGTGTGCGCAGAATCGCGATGTCGGCGCGCTTATCCTTCACGACCATTACCAGCGTCGCAACGATGTTGAAAGCCGCGACGGCGACCACCAGCAGCAGAATCACGAACAGCATTGATTTGGTAATCTCGATGGAGCGGAAAAAATTGGCATGATTGCGCGTCCAATCACTGACGTAGTAGCCGCCACCGAGGCTCACGGCCAGATTGCGCACCAGCCGCGGGGCCATGAATGGATCGCGCAGCGCCAGCCGCAGGCCGCTGACACGATCGCCCATCTGATACACCCGTGCCGCGTCGTGCAAATTCACCAGCGCCAGTGCGCGATCGAATTCATACATCCCGGAATGAAATATTCCTGCGACGTGAAAGCGGCGCATGCGCGGCTCGATCCCAGCCGGGGTTGCATCGCCCTTGGGCGCAATCAGCACCACGTCATCGCCGATGTGCGCCGCCAGCGCCGTGGCGAGCGCATCGCCGAGGATGATGCGATAGCCGCCATCGGCCAAATCCTCGATCCGCCCGCCCTCAATGTGCTGCGCCAGGCCCACCGCGCGCCGCTCCTGCTCGGGCTGCACGCCGCGCACCGTCGTTCCCGCCGTGTGCTCGCCGTGCATCAGCAGCGCCTGCGCTTCGATATAGGGCGCCGCGGCCAGCACTTCCGGCATCTTCAGGGCCTGTGCCTGATCGGCCCGCCAGTCCTTGAGAGCACCATCCAGGCCCATGAGCGTGGCGTGCGAGGTGACGCTCAAGATGCGGGTCTTGAGCTCGCGCTCGAATCCGTTCATGACCGAGAGCACGACGATCAGCACCGCCACGCCGATTGCGAGCCCGAGCACCGACACCACCGAGATGAAGGACAGAAAGCCGCGACCCTGCGTGGCGCGCAGGTACCGCGTGCCCAGCATCCATTCGTACGGCCACGCCATGCTATTCGTAGCGCAAAGCGTCGGCGGGCGGCGTGCGTGCCGCGCGCAGCGCCGGGTAGATGGTCGACAGCAGCGTGAGGCTGAAGGCGGCGGCGGCGATCCAGAGCACATCGTGCAGGTGCAGTTCGGACGGAATCGTCGTGATGTAGTAGACCTGCGCGTCCAGTAAGTGAAAGCCCAGTACGCGCTCGAGCACCGGGACAATGCGGTCGACGTGCCGGGCGACGAGCACACCGAGAGCAAGGCCGCCGGCGACACCGAACCAGCCGATCGCAATGCCCTGGGTCATGAAAATCTTAAGGACAGTGCTGGGCGAGGCGCCGATGGTTCGCAGGATGGCGATGTCAGTGCGTTTGTCGTTGACCACCATGACGAGCATCGCAACGGTGTTGAAGGCCGCCACCGCGACGATCAACAGCAGGATCAGCGCCATCATGGTTTTCTCAATGCGGATCGCGCGGAAATAGCTGGCATTGTCTTCGGTCCAGTCGCTGCTGCGGTAACCGCGGCCCAGCGCCGCGCGCACGGCCGGCATGAACTGTGAGACCTGCAAGGCATCGGTAAAGCGCAGGCGCAGCCCGCTCGTGCCCTGCGAGTGCGGCGCGAAGGCACGTACATCCTCGATCTGCGCCAGGATCAGCGAATTGTCGAGATCCTCAAGCCCGGCCTGGAACACGCCGCCGACAGTGAACTCCCGCAGGCGCGGCTCGGGCAGGGCTCCGCCTAAGGCCATGGGCACCAGCAGCGTCATCGGATCCCCGACCCGCAGTCCCAGCTGATCGGCGATGTCGCGGCCCACGATCACGGCATTGCCGCCCGGCTTCAGGGCCTCGAGTCCGCCCTCGACCAGCAACGGACGCACGTCGGCGACACGCCGCTCCAACGTCGGGTCGATGCCGCGCAACAACACCGGCAGCATCTCCGGCCAATGCACCGCGAGCGCGGTCAGCTCGATGTAGGGCGAGACCCCGACCACGCCGGGCAGCCCTCGCAAGCGCTGCAGCAGCCCCTGCTCGCTATCGCCGGCCGGCGCACCCTCGTTGACCACGTGCGCCTGGGCGCCCAAAGCCAGCAATCGATCGCGCAGCTCGCCCTCGAAGCCATTCATGACCGAGAGGATCACGATCAGCGCCGCCACGCCGAGCGACACCCCGGCCAGCGACACCCAGGTGATCAGAGAAACGAAGAATTTGTGCTGCCGCGAGCGCACATAGCGCAGGCCGATGAACACTGGCAGCGGCTGAAACATCGGCGAGCATTAAAGCACACGCGACCGGGGAAACTGGACTTGGATCACAGAAACAGCCCGGTACAGGCCGCCGCGATGGGGCGAATCTGCGGCCAGTGCTATAGTCGGGGTCCGTGGATCCCTACGCGTAAAGGTGCGCTATGACAGGCACATGCAGAACTAAAGCCCCGGCACTGACAGCCGCGTGGGTTGCGGCACTGGCCATTGGAGTCACCGCCGTGATCAGCGGTGCCGTGCGCGCTGAGACCATCGCCATCGACGATCAAGTCAGCGTGCGCGAATCCAATGTGGATCGCCCTGGACGCGGCATGACCATGAAGAGGGTCGAGGCCAAGTTCGGTGCACCGCAGGAACGGCACCCGGCGGTCGGCAAACCGGCGATCACGCGCTGGGATTACCCGGCCTTCACAGTGTTTTTCGAGAACGAATACGTGATCCACGCGGTAGTCAACCCAGGCTCCTGAGCGCTCTAGAGTTCGCGCAATCCAGCCGTGACCGGCATGCGCGCCGCGCGCAGCGCCGGAAACAGTCCGCCGATGAAGCCGATCGCGAGCGCCCACTTCAGACCCGCCCATAGCAGCGGCGGCGAGACTTCGAATGAGAATACGACCTGGCTGAAGTTTTGGCCCAGGGTCGAGGCCGTGTAGTGGTTGAAGATTGACCAGGCCAGCCCCGCGCCGATCACCCCGCCCAGCAGCGCCAGCAGCATCGTTTCGAGCAGCACCGAAACGATGACCGGAACGGCGCGAAAGCCGATGGCGCGTAAGGTCGCGATTTCGCGCGTGCGCGTGGCCACGGCCGCATACATGGTATTGAGGGCACCAAACACTGCACCGATCGCCATGATCGAGCCGACAGTGATGCCCAGCACTCGGATAAGGTGTGATAACTGCGCCGATTGATCGCTGTAGTAGGCACGAGTGGTTTTGGCGTCAACCTTGAGCCGGGGGTCGCTCGCGAGCGCGGCTTTGAAGGCATCGAACGCGGCGGCATCGGTCAAGCGCACCGTCACGGAAGTGGTGCTGCTGCCGCGGCGGTAGGTGGGCCCGACGATATCCGCGTCGCCCCAGATCTCGCTGTCGTAGGCATCGCCGGACTCGAACGCGCCTACCACAGTCCAGCTCTGGCCGTTGAGCTTGATCGTCGATCCGAGCTCCAAGCCCGCAAACTGCGCTCGTGCGCCTTTGCCAGCGAGCAATTCACGCAGGCCTGGCTGGAATTTGCGGCCGGCGGTAATTTTGAGGGTCGGCCGCAGTTCCCAGGCGCGCGCTCCCACCCCGCGCAGCTCCACATTGGCATCCAGCCCGGTGCTCTTCTTCGGCAGCGATGCCACCACGACCAGTTCGGGCGAGGCGATCGGCCGCGCATCGGCGTTTCGCAGCACCTGCGGCAACTGCGACACCAACGTGGCGCTGTCATGATCGAGCACCGAATTGAGCTCGGTCTGCGCACCGGCGCGCATCACGATCACCGTGTCATCCGTGCCGGTCTGCTTGAGCGTCGCCTCGAAGCCCGCGCCCATGGCCAGCACGGCCACGAGCACGCCGACGACACCGGCAATGCCGATGACCACCACCAGTGAGGATCCGAGCCGCTCGGGAATGGTAAGGATGCCCACCTGCGCCACCGACCAGGTCTGATGCCCGATACGCGTCGCCGCGAGCCAGATCGCCAACAGCAGCAGCAGCGTGCACAGCAGCCACCAGGGCGCCAGCATCAGTAGCAGGATCGGCGCGATCAGGCCGATCAGCGTTGACAGCGCTGTGCCCAGGCGGCGCCATAGCGAACGTGGCTGACTCACGGCACGCTGCGTTCAGCGCCCGGCCAGCGCATCGACGATGCGCAGGCGCATCCCGCGTCGCGCTGGCAGCGCCCCGACGATCAAGCCAATCAGAACCATCAAACCCAAACCGCGCAACCAGATCTCGCTGCCGACCGGGGTCATCGGCAGCGCGCTGCCAACGCTCGCGCTGATTGCGGTGACCGCAGCCCCTGCCAGCAGCAGCCCGGCTGCCCCGCCCAGCACGATCAGCAGCACCGATTCGACCAGCACCAAAGCGAGTACGCTGCGGTTGGAAAAGCCGATCGTCTTCAATACCGCCAGCTCAGGAATGCGCTCGCGTACCGCTTGCGCCATGGTGTTGCCCGTCAGCAGCACCAGCGTGAAGAACACCGCACCCATGATGGCGCCCACGATCAGACCGACGTCAGCGAACTGGCTGACGAAGCTCGCATTGAAGGCCTGCTCGGTCTGCGTTTTGGTCTCGTGGTCGGAGTTCTCCGAGAGCGCATCGATCGCCTGCGCGACCTGGCCGGCCGTATTGCGGTCGGCCACCTTGGTCGCATACCAGCCGACATTGCCGTTGCCGAAGGCGCGCGCCTCATCGAAATAGTCCCAATTGAAGTACATGGCCTGTTCCTGGTCCTTCTGTTTCGGATCGATCTCACGAAAGATTCCGACCAGATCGAAGATCCAGGTATTGCTGCCGCCCTTCTGCGGAAAGATCGTCGCCTGCAACGGGATCTTGTCGCCCACCTTCCAGTGGTACTTCCTGGCCAGCCTCTCGCCGACCACTGCGCCAGTGCGTGTATTGCGGAACGCCTCGCGCTCGCTAGCGGAGAGCTGCCATTCGGGATACAGATCCAGGAAGTTCTGCGCCACCGCCTCATTGGCAAAGAAGTTCTTGGGATCCTGGTAGACCCCGCCAAACCAGTTGGCGTAGGTAACCTTGGCGACGCCCGGGACGGCCTCAATGCGCGCCAGCAGGCTCTTGGGCAGCGACAACGTGAACGATATCTTGGAGACCGTCACCAGTCGGTCGACGCCGGCCACGCCGGCACCGGCATTGGCGAAGGCGCTGCGTACCGAATCGAGCAGACCGAACAGCAGAAAGGCGGCGAGCACGGACAACAGCGTGAAGATGGTGCGGGTCTGGCGCCGGAACATGGCGCTCCAGATCAGGTGGAAATATTTCACGCCGGCAACGACTCGCCGTGCTCCACCAGGCTGCCCTTGTCGAGGCGCAGCGTGTAGTTGGCGTATTCGGCGGCCTTGGGATCGTGCGTCACCATAATGATGGTCTTGTCGTGCTCGCGGTTCAGCTGCTGCAACAGGCTTAGGACTTCGGCCGCGGATTGCCGGTCCAGATCGCCGGTCGGCTCATCGCACACCAGCAGCGTCGGATCGGAGACGATGGCGCGTGCGATGGCCACGCGCTGCTGCTGGCCGCCGGAGAGTTCGCCCGGCTTGTGGGCGCAGCGATCGCCGAGACCGACCAGCTCGAGCGCTATCTCGGCATTGCGCCGGCGCTGCGGGGCCGAAAGCCGCGTCAACAGCAACGGCAGTTCGACGTTCTTGCGCGCCGTCAGCATGGGCAGCAGGTTGTAGAACTGAAACACGAAGCCGACATGTGCTGCGCGCCATCGGGCCAGTGCGCTCTCCGACAGACGGTCGATGCGCTGCTCGCCGACCACGATGCTGCCCTCGGTGGGCGAATCCAGGCCGCCGATCAGGTTCAGCAAGGTGGTTTTACCCGAGCCCGAGGGTCCCATGAGCGCCAGGAAATCGCGCGCCTGGATGTCGAGATCCACGTGGTGCAAGACCTCGATCCTCTGCTTGCCGCGCTCGTAGACTTTGCTCAACTTTCGGATTTCAACCAGAGCGCTCATTTCAAGCCTCACTGTTTGCTGATCGCGATGCCAGCCCCATCGCGCAGAGTCGGCGGCGGACGGCGCACGATCTCGGTGCCGCTGGCAAGGCCGCCAACCAGGCTCAAATCGCCGTATGCCGCCCCAGCGCTGATCGCCTGCGCATACGCTCGGCCGCCATCGATGACAAATACTACACTGTGCCCGTCGCGCTCGACGACCGCCGAGGCAGGCACCAGCACACCCGCGGCCGGCGAGCCGGCTGCCGCTGTCGGGGTTTGCGCCTTGCTCGCCGAATCGAGGAACGATACGCGCACCCCCATGTCGGGCAGAATTCGCGGATCCTTCTGATCGATGGCGACACGCACCTTCACCGTGGCCTTGCTGCGGTCCGCAGTCGGCACGATGGCGATCACGTGCGCCGGAATCATCCAGTCGGGGTAGGCATCGAGCACCGCCTGCGCGCTCTGCCGCGGCAGCACGCGATTGATGTAGGCCTCGTTGACATCGACCTCGATTTCGAGCGAGTCCATGTCGACGATCGTGCCGACGCCCGTGCGCGTAAAGCCGCCGCCGGCCGAAATCGGCGAGATGATCTCACCGGCCTGCGCCGCCTTGGCGATGATAACGCCGGAAAACGGCGCGCGGACGACCGTATAGCCGAGCTGCACTTCGGCACCATCGATCTCGGCCTGCGCGAGTTCCTGCTGCTTCTCCTGCGCATCCACCTGCGCCGCCAGCGAATCGACCTGCGTCTGCGCGGTCTCCACCGCCTGCTGCGAGACCAGATTGCGTCCGATCAGATCCGCATTGCGCTTCAGATCGCGGCGCGCCTGCTGCAGCTGCGCCTCGAATTGCACGCGCAGCGCCGCGGCAGCCTTGAGTTGGGCCCGCGTTTGCGCGAGCGCGGCCTTCTGCGCGGTATCGTCCAGTCGTGCCAGCACCTGACCGGCCTTGACCTGCTCGCCCTCCTCGATCAGGACCGCCGTCAACGTGCCCGTGATCTGCGCCGACACGGTGGCCTCACGGCGCGCGGTGACATAGCCCGTGGCCTGAAGCACCGAGGCAGGGCCACGATCCGCAGTGGGCGCCACGGCGGTCGCGGCCTCGACCTCGATGCGCTGGCCGCGCAACGCCAGGTAGGTCCCCGCAGCCCCGACAGCTAAGCACAGCGCCAGCACGATCAGGGCGATGCGCACGCCGCGCCGCCCGCCCGCTGGCCCCTCGCGTTGCGCGCGGTCGATCCGCAGCTCGCGCAGCAGCCCGCTCTTGTCCCCGTCACTGGCCATCTAGAATGTCAACTACAGTTGGCGATTCACGACACATAACATCCCCCTGCGGCGGAAATCAACCGAGCGAGCGGCGCTGCGAGCCTACGCGCACACGCGGCCTATTGAGCTTGAATTCGCGCCGCGGCAGTTTAAGCTCGCGCGCCTCCATGCCCACTCTGCTGCACCCACCGCTGCCCGATGCCGCCGTTCGCCACTGGCGCTGGCGCGGCCTGCATGGTAGCGCCCGCGCCCTGGCGCTAGCCGAGGCGGTGGCTGCCGATAGCCGTCCGTGGGTTTTCATCGCCGCCGACACGCGCGAGCTCGAGCAGCTCGCCGCTGAATTGCGCTTCTTCGCCGGCACCGCGCTCGAGATCCTGACGCTGCCCGACTGGGAGGTGCTGCCGTATGACATCTTCTCGCCGCACCCGGACATCGTCTCCGAGCGCCTGCGCAGCCTGTCGCGCCTGCCGGGGCTGCGCCGCGGCATTCTGCTGCTGGCGGTCGACAGCCTGCTGACGCGTCTGCCGCCAGTCCCCTATGTGCAGGCACGCAGCTTCGAGCTACAGCGCGGCGAGCCGCTCGCGATCGAGCCACTGCGCCTACGCCTGGCCCAGTCCGGCTACGCCAGCGTCAGCCAGGTGAGCAGCCCCGGTGAGTTCGCACTGCGCGGCTCGCTGTTCGACGTCTTTCCGATGGGCTCTCCGGCGCCGGTACGGGTCGATCTGCTCGATGAGCACATCGATACGATTCGTCGCTTCGATCCGGAGTCGCAGCGCTCGCTCGAGAGCGTCGAGCAATTGCGCTTGCTGCCGGCGCGCGAGCTGCCGCTCGATGCCGAGTCGGTGCGCGCTTTTCGGCGCCGCTATCGCGCGCGCTTCGAGGGCGACATTACGCGCATGAGCGTCTATCGCGGGGTCAGCGAAGGCATCGCGCCACCGGGAATTGAATTTTATTTGCCGTTGTTTTTCGAAGCCACAGCGCAGATCACCGACTACGTGCCGGCCGACGCGGTCATTGCGAGCGATGTGGGTCTGGATGCGGCGCTGGAGCGCGCCTGGGAGGGAATCGGCACGCGCTATGAGGATCGGCGCCACGACATCGAGCGGCCATTGCTGCCGCCGGCCGAAGCCTTCGTAGAGCCGGCGGGGCTGCGCGCCGCGCTCGGGTCCCGGCCAAGCGCGAGCATCGAGCGCTTTGCGGGCAGCGATTTCGAGCACATCGGCGATGCCCACGATTTCGCCACCACTGCCCCGCCTGATTTCCGTCTCGATGCCCGCGCGGCGCAACCGCTCGCGCCGCTCACGAGCTTCCTGGCCAGCTATCCCGGCCGGGTGCTGATTGCTGCCGACTCACCGGGACGGCGCGAAGTCATCGCCGAGATGCTGGCGGCGCACGGCCGCCGGCCGCGCGCGGTGCAGTCCTGGGAGCAGTTCATCAGCGGCGATGCGCGCCTGGCGATCAACGTTGCCGAGGACATGGCCGGTCTCGCGCTGGCCGAGCCGCCGTTATTGCTGCTGAGCGAATCGCAACTGTTCGGTTCGCGTGCGCGCCAGGAGCGCCGCCGCCGCCGCACTGCCGTATCCGACCCGGCGGCCATCCTGCGCGATCTGCAGAGCCTCGAACCCGGATCGCCAGTGGTGCACGAAACCTACGGTGTGGGCCGCTATGTCGGGCTGCAGCGCATGGAGATCGCCGATCAGAGCAATGAATTCCTGGTGCTCGAGTACCGCGACGGCGACCGCGTGTATGTGCCGGTGCACGCACTGCACCTGGTCAACCGCTATACCGGCGGCGCGCCCGAGGCCGCACCGTTACATAAGCTCGGCACCGATCAATGGGCGCGCGCGCGCCGCCGAGCTGCCGAGGCCGTACGTGACGTAGCCGCCGAGCTGCTCGATCTGCATGCGCGCCGCGCCGCCCATCAGGCGACGCCGTTGGTCGCGCACGAACTGGAATATCAGACCTTCGCCAACGGCTTCCCGTTCGAGGAGACCGCTGATCAGGCCGAGGCGATCCGGCAGGTGCTCAAGGACATGCAGTCCGTCAAGCCGATGGATCGAGTGGTGTGCGGCGATGTCGGTTTCGGCAAGACCGAGGTCGCGATGCGAGCGGCCTTGGTCGCCGTGCAGGCCGGGCGCCAGGTCGCGGTGCTGGTGCCGACCACGCTGCTGGCGCAGCAGCATCTGCAAAGCTTCCGCGACCGCTTCGCCGACTGGCCGGTGCGCATCGAGGCCCTGTCGCGCTTTCGCTCGAACAGCGAGACCGCGGCCGTGCTCCAGGGGCTCGAACGCGGCACCGTCGACATCGTGATCGCGACCCACCGGCTGCTGCATGCCGATGCGCGTTTCAGCAACCTGGGTCTGATCGTCGTCGACGAGGAGCATCGCTTCGGCGTGCGCGACAAGGAGCGGCTCAAGGCACTACGAGCCGAAGTCCACGTACTGACGCTGACGGCGACGCCGATACCGCGCACGCTGAACATGGCGTTGGGCGGACTGCGCGATCTGTCGCTGATCACCACGCCGCCGGCCGCGCGCCTGGCGATCAAGACCTTCATCATCGAATGGCACGCGCCGACGCTGCGCGAGGCGGTGCTGCGCGAGCTGCGGCGCGGCGGCCAGGTGTACTTCGTGCACAACGAGATCCAGAGCATCGAGAAAGCCGCCGGCGACATCGCCAAGCTGGTGCCGGAAGCGGACGTGCGCGTCGGCCACGGACAGATGCGTGAGCGCGAGCTCGAGCAGCTCATGGTCGACTTCTATCATCGGCGATTCAATCTTCTAGCCTGCACAACCATCATCGAGAGCGGCATCGACGTGCCGAGCGCCAACACCATATTGATCGACCGCGCCGACCGTTTGGGGTTGGCGCAATTGCACCAGCTGCGCGGTCGGGTCGGTCGCTCGCATCATCGCGCCTATGCCTATTTGATCGTGCCGTCGCGCAAGCATCTGGCCGGCAATGCGGCCAAGCGCCTGGAGGCGATCGAATCGCTCGAGGAACTGGGCGCCGGCTTCGTGCTCGCGACCCACGATCTGGAGATCCGCGGCGCCGGGGAGTTCCTGGGCGAGCAGCAGACCGGCGAGCTCAGCGAGGTCGGCCTGACCATGTACCTGGACATGCTCGAGCACGCCGTGCAGGCGATGCGCGCGGGGCGCGAGCCGATGCTTGAGCGTCCGCTGGCAGCGGTCAGCGAGATCGAGCTGCACGTGGCCGCGCTGCTGCCCGAGGATTACGTCAGCGATGTGCATCTGCGCCTGGCGCTGTATCAGCGCATCGCGGCCGCCGATGCCGTGACCCTGCAGGACATGACCGCAGAACTCATCGATCGCTTCGGCGCCTTGCCCGAGCCGGCCAATCATCTGCTGCAGTTGGCGCGGCTGCGCCTGCGCGCGCGTGAGCTCGGAATTCGGCGGCTCGAGCTCGGGCCGGCCGGAGGCAGCATTCAATTCGAACAACACAACCGGGTCGATGCGGCGCGCATCGTTGGATTGATCCAGCGCCAGGCGCAGGAATATCGACTGGAAGGCCCGCTGAAGCTGCGCATTACGCGCGCGCTGCCGCAGTCCGAGCAGCGCTTCGTGCGCGCCGATGCGCTGCTGACCCACCTGGCCGGGGCATGAGCACTGGGCCCTGCTACCATAGCCGCATGAACGCGATCTGCCGAGTGGCCTGTCTGCTTGGGCTCACGGCCCTCATGAGCCCGTTGCCGGCGCCAGCGCAGCAATCCGGCGCAACGCTGTACGCGGTGGAGATCATCGTGTTTCGCGACTCCAGCGTCGGGGCCAACGAGGACTGGACCGCGGCGCCGCAGGGCCGGGGCTTTGGCAATGAAAGCACACGCGGCGGCACGCCGCAGGTGCTGCGCGTGCTGCCGCCAAGCGACTACAAGCTCGCTACCATCGAAGCGACGCTGCGCAGCAGCGGCGCCTGGCGCCCGATCGCGCACGCCGCCTGGGTGCAAACCGCGGCGAACTGGGGCACGCACCTCGGCATTGCGCTGGCGGACCTCGGTATCAATAGCCCGGGCCTTTCCGGCACGATCTACCTCGAGCGCGCGACCTACCTGCATTTGGGCGTCAATCTGAACCTGAGCGGAGGCGCCGCCACCTACGCCATCAACGAGATGCGCAGCGTCAAATACAACGAGAGACAGTACTTCGATCATCCCGCCTTCGGTGTCATCGCCGTGGTCTCGCCGGCATCCCCGGCCGCCGGAGCCGCGACGCGCTAGCTGGATTTAACATGCCGCGGATTGCATGCAATTTTGAGCTGCTGGACGCCGATGCGGAGCCCTGGGTGCCAACAGTGCGCACGCTATTTCGCGAATACGCGAGCTGGCTGAACGTGGATCTGTGCTTCCAGGGCTTCGAAGCCGAACTCGCCGACCTGCCCGGTGCGTACGCGCCGGCGCGCGGCGGCGCCGTGCTGCTGGCCAGGCACGCCGATGAGCCCGCCGGTTGCGTCGCCCTGCGTGCGCTGGATGTGGGCATTTGCGAGATGAAGCGCCTATGGGTGCGCGAGCCGTTTCGCGGCAGCGGCTTAGGATCGCTGCTCGCACGGGCGGTGCTACAGCGCGCGCTCGAGATCGGATATGACGCCATGCGGCTCGATACGCTCGCGCGCATGGATCGCGCCCGGCAGCTGTACGCGGGGCTCGGCTTCTGCGAAGTGCCGCGCTACTACGACAGTCCGCTGGCCGATGCGATTTATCTTGAAAAGGTGCTGCGGCCCTGAGCTTAGGTCAGCGCGTGGCGGGCGACAGATCCAGCGTAGCGCCGAGATAGCGGGTCCAGGTTTGCGAGCGCCCCAGCAGCGATACACCGATGAAGCCGCGCACTTTGAGGCGGTCGTGATCGAGCAGCTCGACGTGGCATTTGTATGTGCGGCCGCTGTCCGGATCGTAGATCGTTCCGCCCGACCAATTGCCCTCGCCATCCTCGTGCAGGCCCTGCAGTATCGTTTGACCGAGCAGTACTTGCTGCCTGCGGCCCGGGTCGGGATTGTGTCGATCGACCCGATGGGGATCGTTGCCGCCGATGATGCGGCCCTGGTAGCGGTTGTCGGCGGTGCGCGTGATCTCAATGATGCCGTCGCGCGGCTCGGTCAGCCAGCGACCGAGGATCACAGGGGCTCGCGCGTCCTGCGCAGCGCTGGGAAGCAGGCCAACACCACACAGGGCCAGCGCGGCCACGCAGGTGCGCACTGCCATTGATCGTGCCGTCATAACGAGCCCCACTCAGCCCACGTCTTCCGGTCGGACCACGGCGATTGGCGCATCATGGTCTTCCTTGGCGCGCCCCAGCGCCTTCATGGCCGCCTGCACGAGCATATCGGCATTCTGCTCTCCCGTGGGATTGAGACTGGCGGCGCCGATGCTGACCGACACGAATTTCTGTCGCCGCGCGGCGCGTGGATGATGAATATGCTGACCGAGCACCTTCTGTGCGACCGAGGCCGCAAACGAGGGCACCCCCTCCAGGTCTGGATTGCGCACCAGCGCGACGATGCGCCCGCCTTCCCAGCGTGCGACCACATCGGCCCCGCGCCTGAACGCCGTCCCGATCACGCCGGCGACGCGGCGGATGCAGGCATCTCCGGCCGCTCGACCGAAGGTGTCGTTGTAGCTGGTGAGATCATCGATATCGAACACGATCAGCGTGACCAAGCGCGCCTCGCGCGCGCCGATCTGCCAATCGTGTTGCAGTAGCTCCTCGAAATAAGCCCGCGAGCACAGTCCGGACAACCGGTCCTCTCGCAGCCAGGTCGGCAGGCCCGTGGCGCGGCGCAGGCCCAATCGCTCGCGCTCACTGACATCGCGATGAAAGCCGACGAAATGCGTCACGGCGCCTGCGGCCCCGCGCAGTGGCTGCACCAGTATCTCGTTCCAGAATTGGCTGCCGTCCTTGCGATAGTTGCGCAGCAGCACCCGGCAGGTTTCTCCCTGAGCGATGGCGGCACGCAACTGATTGCGTCCCTCCTGGTCGCGGTCCCAGGCCTGCAAGCGGCGCAGATCATGGCCGATGAGCTCATCGGCGCTATAGCCGGTCATGCGCTCGAAGGCCACATTGACGTACACCACCGGCTGATGCTCGGGTGCTGATTCGCACACGACGATGCCTTCGGGGGATGCGTCCAGCACCCCGCGCAGAAATTCGGCCGACCACTGCCCCATGGCTGTCAAATGCCTCCCGTCTCGGCGTCTCCGGGTTCGAATTTGAGTTCCGGTTTCGCCGCGCTGCGTGTCAACCATTCTCGCGCGCTTCGCCAGGCTGCGGAAGCCTCCAGCCTCTCAAGACCAGGCTGCCTGCGGCCGCGCATGCGGATCAGGCGCAGCTGCGAGGCCGGCTCGATGCGCGGCTCGAGGTGATCGAGCAGCCGCTCCACCCCGGCGCGATCATTGCAGACTGGCAATACATCACACCCGGCCGCCAGTGCGCGACCGGCACGCGCCGGCAAATCCCCGACGGCTGCCGCTCCCGCCATGGTCAGATCGTCCGCGAACACCAGGCCGCCGAACTGCAGCCCGTGACGCAGCTCCTGGGTAATCCAGCGCTGCGAGAAGCTCGCCGGTACGGGATCGACCGCCGGGAACAGCACGTGCGCCACCATGACCGCCGGCAACCCGTTGGCAATCAGGCGCCGGTAGGGCAGCAGGTCTTCATCCAGATCGATCAGCTCGCGCCGATCGACGGGCAGAGCCAGATGCGAGTCGGCGACCACGGCACCGTGCCCGGGGAAATGCTTGGCCGTGGCCGCCATGCCGGCATCGCGCATGCCATGGATGTAGGCGACTGCCAGCGTCGCCACGACGTTGGCGCGGGCGTGGAAGGCGCGATCGCCGATGATCTCCGACAGGCCGTAATCCAGATCGACGCACGGCGCAAAGGAAAAATCCAGGCCACAGGCGAGCAGTTCCGCCGCCATGAGCCAGCCGAGCGCACGCGCCATCGCCAGCCCCTGCTGTGGGTCGCTGTCGTAAGTCTGGCCAATGCGGCGCAGCGGCGGCAGCGCCGAGAATCCCGCACGGAACCGCTGCACCCGGCCGCCCTCCTGATCGACCGCAATGAGCAGCGCGGGGCTGCGCACCGATTGAATCTGGTCGACCAGGCTGCGCAGCTGGGCCGGATCGAGGTAGTTGCGGCTGAACAGGATGACGCTGCCAATGAGCGGATGCGCGAGCACTTCGCGATCGGTGGCGGTCAGCTCCGTGCCGGCGATATCGACCATCAACGGACCGAGCGTCATGGCGCGGCCCGCAGGTTCTCGGGCCAATGGCGATAGGGCTGCTGCGAGAGTCGGAAATTGTAATACCGCTGGTCGTCCGTAACCTCGGCGCCGAGCCAGTCGGGTTGTGCAAAACTCTGCTGTTCCGACTCCAGCTCCAGCTCGGCGATCACGAGGCCCGTATTCTCGCCCAGGAACTCATCGACCTCCCAGTGATTGCCCGCGTGCGCAACGATATGGCGCCACTTCTCGATCAGTGGACCCTCGCAGAGCCGGCAGAGCATCTCATTTGCGTCCGCCGCTGGAATCGCAGCCTCGTATTCAGCACGCGAGCGGCCGGGGGTCATGGCTTTGACGGACAGCCAACCCTCCTCGCCGGCGAGTCGTACCCGTATCGAGGCGCGCGCCGTGTTGGCGAGATAGCCCTGACGCAGCAAGGTGCTCGTGCGCACGGCGGTGCGCCAGGCATCGTTGATGACCCGGAACTTGCGCTCAATCTCCACCGCCATATCTGCCTCCGCACGAATGGTGGGCGTCTGCTCAGCGCCGCGACCCCAACAGCGCCAGCGACTCCACATGCGCCGTGTGCGCAAACATATCGACCACACCGGCCGCGAGCAATTCAAACCCGTGCTCGTGCACGAGCAGTCCCAGATCGCGCGCCAGAGTGCCCGGATGGCACGACACGTACAACACGCGCTGCGGCGCGAGCTGTGCAATTCGCGGCAACATTTCGCGCGCCCCGACCCGCGGCGGGTCGAGCACGATGTGCGTATAGCCCGGTCGCAGCCAGGGGGCGCCGGACAGATCGAGGCCGGACAGATCGGCCCTAAAAAACTGCGCGTTGGCGATACCGTTGCGGCAGGCGTTGGCGCGTGCCCGCTCGATCAGCGACGCCTCGCCCTCGACCCCGACGACGCTATGTGCGCGCCGCGCCAGCGCCAGCGAGAAGTTGCCCAGCCCGCAATAGAGATCGAGCACGCGCGACTCGGCCGTCAATTCCAGCAGCTCCCCGGCCGCCGCGACCAGCGCGCGATTCGCCTCGGCGTTGACCTGGATGAAGTCCGTGGGCCCAAATTCCAGTTCCAGATCGGCCTCGGGCAGCGCATAGGACAGGCGCGGCGCCGGCTCGCTCAGCGCGCGCACGGTGTCCGGGCCGCCGCTCTGCAGAAAAATCCGAATGCCATGCTGCGCCTCGAATTCGCGCAACCGGCTGCCATCCTGCTCGGACGGGCTCTCCAGTACGCGCAGCACCAGCGCCGCAGTGTCGTCTCCGACGGCCACTTCGATTTGCGGCAGACGCTCGCGGATCGAGAGCTGCTGGATCAGTTCCGACAGCGGTGCGATGAGACTGTCGATTGGCGCCGCAAGCACTTCGCAGCGCTCGAGGCTGGCAACGAGGTTGCTGCCGCGCTCGCGAAAACCCACGAGCACTCGTCCCTTGCGCGCGACGTACTTGACGCCGAGTCGCGCCCGCCGCCGGTAGCTCCAAGGCCGGCTCTTGATCGGCGCCAGCCAGCGCGCCGGGGCCAGCCTTGCTAAGCGTTCGAGGCTCTCGGCCAGCTGCTGCTGCTTGAGCTGCAGCTGCAGCGCGTTATCGAGGTGCTGCAGCGCGCAGCCGCCGCAGATCTCAAAGTGCGCACAGCGTGGGGGCACCCGGGCGGCGGCGGGCGACAGGATCTCCTCGAGCCGGGCCTCATCGTATTGCCGGTGGCGGCGCACGCGGCGGAAGCGAATGGTTTCCCCCGGCAGCGCCCCGGCGACGAAGGCGGTCTTGCGGTCGTGGACGATGCCCTGACCCTCTTGGCTCAGGGCCGCGACCACGCCGGTTTCGCTGGCGCCATCGACGATGGCGGCACGCCGGCTCAAGCCGCCGCCTCCCAGGCTTTGAGAAATTCGGCGTGATGCGGCTCGAGGGAAGTGCGCAGCAATGTGCGCAGGCGCTCGAGCTCCGCCTCGAGCGCGGTGCGGTCCAGACGCGCACGCAGAAACTGAAAACGCAGATAGATCAGATAGGTATTGAGCGCATCGGTTTCGCAATAACGCCGCACGGCCAGCAGCTCGCCGGCCAGATACGCGTCCCAGACCTGATCGCCCGAGAAACCTAGCTTACCCGGAAAGCCCAATAACGCCGCCATATCCGCCAGTTTGGCGCGGGCGCGTGGCTGAAATCCGGACAGCACATCCATGAGGTCGAGATGGCGCCAGTGGTAACGACTGAGGTAATTGTTATAGCGAAAGGCGGTGTCTTCATCGCCCACCTCCCAATAGCGCGGCGCCTGCACGCCAGCCTTCAGCGAGCGGTAGTGCAGCACCGGCAGATCAAAGCCGCCGCCATTCCACGACACCAATTCGGGCAGATACTTTTCAATGCCGTCGAAAAAGCGCGCCAGCAGCTCGGGCTCGCTCGAATTCAGATCGCCAAGGCTCCAGACCGTGAGCTGCTCGCGAGCACGCAGCACGCAGGAGATGGCGACCACACGCTGCTGCAGGTGCGGCAGAAATTCCGCGCCGGTGCTGGCGCGCTGCTGCGCGAACATGGCCTTGGCCACGGCGGCATCGTCCAGTCCCTGCAGGTTGTAGAGGCGCCGGCCGAACTCGACGTCCGGTACCGTCTCAATGTCGAATACCAGGGTGTTCATCCGCGCATGGCCCTCAGCCGGCAGCCGTGGCGCGCAGCAGAATGGCCACGGCGACCACCAACCCGGCCTCGTCGCTCAAAGTGATATGTCCCTCGCCTATGCCTAAGCGGCGGCGTACGCGTTCACCGCGCTCGGAATAGATGACTTCAGGCTTTCCCCACGCGTTCTGCAGCACTCCGACATCGCGGATCCACATGCCGTGTGCAAAGCCGGTTCCCATGGCCTTGACGATCGCCTCCTTGGCGGCAAAGCGCATCGCCAGGAAGCGCTCCGGGCGCTGCGTGCGCTCGAATTGCGCTCGCTCCTGCGGCAGCAGCAGGCGATCGACGAAGTGCTCCCCGAAGCGCGCGTAGGTGTTGCGCAGGCGCTGCGCCTGGAGCACGTCGATGCCGACGCCGAATATCATGCCCGCGCGGCGAGCATCAGCGCCTTCATCTCTCGCACCGCACTGGCCAGCCCGTCAAACAGCGCGCGCGCGATGATGGCGTGGCCGATGTTGAGCTCGACGATCTCGGTAATGGCTGCAACCGGGGCGACATTCTGATAATTCAGCCCGTGCCCGGCGTGCACCTCCAGCCCGCGTCCGAAAGCGAACCGTGCTGCCTGGCGCAACCGCTCGAGCTCTCGCGCCTGGGCAGAGCCGCTGGCCTGCGCATACGCCCCGGTATGCAGCTCGACCACCGGTACACGGGCGCGTTCGGCGGCCTCGATTTGAGCCTGCTGCGCATCGATGAACAGCGCAACGCGGATGCCGGCCTGGATCAGCTGCGCACAGCGCTCGCGCAGGGCCTCGCCGCCGCCCAGGACATCCAGTCCGCCTTCGGTCGTGAGCTCGGCGCGCCGCTCCGGCACCAGGCAGCAGTCGGCCGGTCGCAGCGCACAGGCGAATTCCACCAAGGCGGGCGTAACCGCCATCTCGAGATTCATACGCGTCGCAAGCAGGCCGCTCAGCACCTGTACGTCGCGCTCCTGGATGTGCCGCCGGTCCTCGCGCAGATGCAGCGTGATGCTGTCGGCGCCGGCCTGTTCGGCCAGCAACGCCGCCTGCACCGGCTCGGGATAGCGCGTGTGGCGCTGCTGGCGCAGCGTCGCCACGTGATCGATATTCACGCCCAGCGCGATACCCGCAACCATCAGGCTCTGCGCTCCTTGCGCGGATAGCTGAACAGCGAGCGCGCCACGACGCGCGTGCGCAATTCCCGCCCCTCGAGACAATGATCGATCGCTGTGCGCATGAGCGCCCGCGCCTGGCGCAGATCCGCGTCACTGGTCAGCCCCGTTGCCGAGGCGAGCCCCTGCAGCACGTGCCCGGCGATCGCGCCATCGCCATTGTCATCGCCGGGCGCGCTTGCCAGCACGACCCCATGCACACCGGGCCGAAAATGATAGTGCGCGTCGGCGCGAACGGGCCGCCCGGTATCGGCCTCGGCGGCCAGGTTCAGACCATAGCCGATGAAATCGAGCAGCCGTGCCTCGAACTGCCGCAGCGAACGGTCGGCCGACAAGCCCTGGCATAACTGCGCGAGCGTGAGTCCATACTGGTCAAACAGTTCGGGGTGCGGGTCGTGCCGCGTCGTAAGCTTCAGCAATAGCTCATTGAGGTAGAACGCGCTCATGAGTTGCCCGGGCGGGGGCGGCGGTTGCAATGCATCGGTACTCTCCGCACCCGTCAACTGCGGTGCCTCGCCGCGCCCGCTCCAGGACAACAGCAGCGTTCGAAACGGCTGCAGCGCCGCAAAGCGCGAACGCGGACCGCGAGCCGCTCGCGCAAACACCGTCATGCGGCCATACTCGCGCGCGAACACCTCGACGATAAGGCTGCTGTCGCGGAACGGCCGCTGGTGCAGCACGTAAGCGCGCGTCAGTTGTACACGTTGCGCCGAGCGGCTCATTCCAAACCCAGTTGCTGCAGCGCCCGCGCATCATCAGCCCAGTCTTCGCGCACCTTGACCCAAAGCGTCAGGTGAAAGCGCCCGCCGATCAGGTGATTGAGCTCCAGGCGGGCGGCGCGACCGATGCGCTTGAGCCGTGAGCCGTCGGCACCGATGACGATCGGCTTGTGACCCTCCCGATCGACCCAGATCAGCGCCGAGACCACCTGGCGGCCGTCCTCCTGAGCTTCGATCTGCTCGATCTCGACCGCGATGCCGTAGGGCAATTCCTCGACCAGCTCCAGCGTGAGCTTCTCGCGTATGGTTTCGGCAATACGGAAGCTCAGGCTCCGGTCCGTGAGCTGATCGAGCGGAAACATCGCCTGACCCAGCGGCAGCGCCGCGATGATGACCCGGCGCAGATCGTCCAGATTGCGGCGCTTGAGCGCCGATACCGGCACGATCTCGCGAAACTCATGGCGCTTGGCCAGCTGCGCCAGGTAAGGCAGCAGCCGCTCGCGCGGGTGCACGCGATCGACCTTGTTGACCACCGCAATGACGGTTCGCCCAGCGTCGCGGATGCGCGAGAGCGCCAAGTCATCTTCATCGGTCCATTTGAGCGCCTCTAGCACCAGCAATACCAGATCGGCATCGCCGAGGGCGGCGGCGGCGGTGCGGTTCATGGCACGGTTCAGCGCGCGCCGCTGGCCCAGGTGCAGGCCCGGCGTATCGACGAAGGCGATCTGCGCCTCGGGCAGCTGTAACAGGCCGATGAGGCGGTTGCGCGTGGTCTGCGGCCGCGGGGTCACAATACTGAGCTTCTGGCCGACGAAGACGTTGAGCAGGGTCGACTTGCCGACGTTCGGACGGCCGGCTAGGGCGACAAAGCCGCTGCGAAAATCACTCATGTTCGAGTCGGAACTGCTCGAGTACGCGCGCCGCCGCGGCCTGCTCCGCTCGCCGCCGGCTCGAGCCCTCGCCCTCAGCGCGCGCGTTCAGCGGTTCGACCTCGCACCTTACGCGAAACAGCTGCGCATGCAATTCGCCCTCCACACTCTCGATGCTATAGCGTGGCAGCGGCAGGCCCCGGGCCTGCAGCAGCTCCTGCAATTGTGTCTTCGGATCCTTGAGCTCACCGAGCAACTGCTCGTTGGGCAAACCGCTCTCGAGCCATCGCAGCATTCCGAGTCGCGCCGCGTCGAGCCCGCCGTCGAGGTAGAGCGCTGCGCACAATGCTTCGAGCGCATCGGCCAGAATCGATTCGCGGCGAAAGCCGCCGCTCTTGAGCTCGCCGGGACCCAAAGCCAGCAGCTCGCCGAGCTGCGCCGCGGCGGCCTGCTGCGCCAGGGATTCTCCACTCACCAGGCGCGCGCGCAGGCGGCTCAAAGTGCCCTCGTCAGCCTCCGGGAAGCGCTCAAACAGATATTGCGCGGTGATCAGGCTCAATACCGCATCGCCCAGGAACTCCAAGCGCTCGTTGTTGGCACCGTCGGCACTGCGGTGCGTCACGGCCATTTCGAACCAGGCCAGCTCGGTAGGCTCGTACCCGAGCGTCTCCTTGAGCCAGACGCGCAGCCGTGCGGCGCGGCTCACTGCATGTCGACCTGCTTATGAAATTGCACCAGCAGCGAGACATTGCCAAACATCGGCGCGACATCCTCGTAGTCGGCGATCGCGACAAAATGATCGCCTTCGCGATGGATGTCGATGTCCTTGAGGTCCGGATGCTCGATGCTTTCGATGTCGAAATGTTTCCCCAGCGTCGTGCGCAACCCCTGCGGAGTCGAGGTCGAACTGCTTTTGGCCTCCGAGGCCAGCTCCGAGAGCGATTTGGCAACGCGCATGTAGTTCAGATAGATCGGCGCTAGCCGGATGCCCGCGTAGACGCAGATTCCAATCGGAACCAGCAGAAACAACCAGCCGATGAAGGTAATTCCGCGCTGTGAGTGGCGCATGTTGAACTCTCCCTGTGACCCATGGCTTCGATCAACTCTACTTCGCTCGATCGGCGGCCGTCCTCATTCGATACGCCGGCCGATCCGGCGCCAATTCGGCCCGCCGGAACGATGCAGGTCCCAATTGAACCAGATTCGCGTCGCTTTGCCGACCAAATGATCCTCGGGTACGAAACCCCAGTAGCGCCCGTCGGAGCTGTTGTCGCGATTATCACCGATCATCAGGTAATTGCCTGGGGGCACTACCACTTCGCCCGCATCGCTGCGGTCGTGCTCGCCGGGCACCGTCGGCTCGACGCACTCATAGTTGCGTTCGAGCCGACGATTGCAGGTCGGGCCGGGCGGGGCGCCGAGTTCCTCGGGAGTCAGGCACGAGAGCGTCTGGTGAGTGTGCTGCGCGAGGAATTCGGTCGACAGGCGCATGTTGTGGTAGCAGCCGTCGTCAAAGCGTCCGTCGCTCTGCAAGGGCACCGGCTGGCCGTTGATGATGAGCTGGTCGGATACGATCCGGACATGGTCGCCCGGTAGCCCAACCGCCCGTTTGATGTAGTTCACGGCCGGGTCGGGCGGGTAGTGGAACACGACCACGTCGCCGCGCTGCGGCTCGCCGATGTTGAGAATTTTCGTGCCCAGGGCCGGCAACCGCAGACCAAAGGCGAACTTGTCGACCACGATGAAATCGCCGTCCAGCAGAGTCGGCATCATCGAGTCCGAGGGAATGCGAAACGGCTCGAATATGAAGGAGCGCACCAGCAGCACGATCACCGCCACCGGAAAGAAACTGCGCGCGTAGTCGACCGTCACCGGCATCGGCTGCTGCGCCGGCTCGCGACCGGCGGCCAGCGCGGCGCGCCGGCGCGCCGGCGCGAGCAGCAGATGGTCGAGCAGCCAGATTGCCCCCGCGACGGCCACGACGACCACCAGCACCAGGCTGAAATCGAGCCGCTCGGAGCCGAACAGCCGCAGCACGGCCGCCAGCAGCACCACCGGCAACAGCAGGTAGATCCCGCGCATCAGCGGCGGATCCGGCTGCTCGGCGCCGGCCTGCGCCATGCGCCGGCGTGGCCGCAGGAACCAATCATCGGCGATCGCTAGCAAAGTCACTGGCAGGGCCGCCCAAGCCAGAACCGCCAGCAACTGCGTCATTTGCGTCCCACTTTGAGCACCGCCAGAAAGGCCTCCTGCGGAATCTCGACTTGCCCGACCTGCTTCATGCGCTTCTTGCCCTCCTTTTGTTTCTCGAGCAGCTTGCGCTTGCGCGTGATATCGCCGCCGTAGCACTTGGCGAGCACATTCTTGCGCAGGGCCTTCACCGTCGCGCGGGCGATGATATGGCTGCCGATCGCCGCCTGCACGGCCACCTCGAACATCTGGCGCGGAATCAGCTCATGCATCTTGTCGACCAGATCGCGCCCGCGGCTGTAGGCGCTGTCCTTGTGCACAATGATCGATAGCGCATCGACCGTATCACCGTTGATCAGGATATCAAGCTTCACCAGCGGAGCGGGGTGGAAATGGCTGAACACGTAGTCGAAGGAGGCGTAGCCCCGGCTCGCCGATTTGAGCCGGTCGAAGAAATCCAGCACCACTTCGGCCAGCGGCAGTTCGTATTGCAGCGACACCGCGCTGGCCAGGAACTGCATTTTCCTCTGTACACCGCGCTTCTCGCTGCACAGCCCAAGCACCGCGCCGACATAATCCGGGGGCACCAGGATGCTGGCGGTGATAATGGGTTCGCGGATCTCGGCGATTTCGTTGACGAGCGGCAGTTTCGAGGGATTGTCGATGTATTCGACGCTGCCGTTGGTCCGTGCCACCTCATAGACCACGGTCGGCGCGCTGGTGATCAGTTCGAGCGAGTACTCGCGCTCGAGCCGCTCCTGCACGATATCCATATGCAGCAGTCCCAGGAAACCGCAGCGGAAACCGAACCCGAGCGCCGTCGAGACTTCCGGCTCGTAGTGCAGCGCCGAGTCGTTGAGCTTGAGCTTGGCGAGCGCATCGCGAAAGCTTTCGTAGTCCTCGGCATTGACCGGGAACAGCCCCGCGAACACCCGCGGCTGGATCTGTTTGAAGCCCGGCAGCGGCGCATCGCAGGGCCGCGCATCGAGCGTGATGGTGTCACCGACCGGGGCGCCGTCGATCTCACGGATACCCGCAACGACGAACCCCACCTCGCCGGCGCTCAAGGTCTCGAGCACGATCGACTTGGGGGTGAAGCGGCCGAGCTTATCGATGTAGTGGCTGCGGCCCGTGGAGAAGACCCGGATCTTCTCGCCCCGGCGCAGCGTACCGTTGACGACCCGCACCAACGAGACCACGCCGAGGTAGTTGTCGAACCAGGAATCGACGATCAGCGCCTGCACGGGGGCGGCGGGGTCACCGCGCGGGGGTGGAAAGCGGCGGATGATCTCCTCGAGCAGTTCCGGCACGCCCTCGCCGGTCTTGGCGCTTACGCGCACCGCTTCCGAGGCGTCAATGCCGATGATCTCCTCGATTTCGGTCACGACGCGATCGGGATCGGCGGAAGGCAGGTCGATCTTGTTAATGACCGGCAGCACCTCGAGCCCCTGCTCGATCGCGGTGTAGCAGTTGGCGACGCTTTGTGCCTCCACGCCCTGGGACGCATCCACCACCAGCAATGCCCCATCACAGGCCGCAAGGCTGCGCGAGACCTCATACGAGAAATCCACGTGGCCCGGGGTGTCGATCAAATTGAGCTGATAGCGCTCGCCATCGCGGGCGAGGTACTGCAGCGTCACGCTTTGCGCCTTGATGGTAATACCGCGCTCGCGCTCCAAATCCATCGAATCGAGAACCTGGGCCTGCATCTCCCGTGCTTCGAGCCCGCCGCAGAGCTGGATCAGGCGATCCGCTAGCGTTGATTTGCCATGGTCAACGTGCGCGATGATGGAGAAGTTGCGTATGCGTTGCATCAGGAGACTTAAATGCCCCAGGGTCGGGGCGCGCGGATTATAGCCTCAAGGCCGCTTGAGCATCCGTAGCAGCTCAGGAGCGTCCAGGCGATGACTGCAGACCGGGGTCGAATCGAGCAGCAGCACCGGAACTTTCAGGCCGTAACGGCGCTGCAATTGCGGATCGCAATCCACATCGATGATCGATAGTGGCGGCAGCGCCGCTCGCGCAGCCAGCGCCCGCAGTTCGGCGAGCATCTCCTCACATAATCCGCATTCCGCACGCGTCAGCAGCGTCAGCGCGGGCGGCGTCTGGGGACCGCTCGCGCTCAATGCTTTCCGGGACCGCCAGCCGGAGGGCCGCCTGGAGCGCCTAAGCCGCCCAGCCCCCCGGCATTGCCGAATGCGGGTCTGTCGGCGCCGAGGCCGCGGCCGCCGGGCGAGGTGGCGGGATTGTCGAGGGCTGGCCCATTGAAGATCGACGGACTCGCACCGCCACTCGCATCCAGCCCGTCGTTGGCGCCGGCGCGCGCGCGCGGTCCCAGCGAAGGCGCCATCGTGCTGCTCGAGACGGATTCGGACGGCCCCGGAGCCGGTCCGGCGTTGCGGATGGACTGCGCGATGACACGCACGGTCTCGGGCGGCACTTCACCGACCGCCGTCACACGATAGCCCTGCACTACCGTTGAGTAGGCCGAAGAGGTGCCGAGGGTCGCGGCATCGTCCTTGCCCGGCTCGGCGCCGCTGGCGCGACCGATCTCGATGAATACCGAGACCGAAGCCAGGCCATCGCTGAACACCAGGTGCTCGACCGGGCCGGCGGGCAGCATCTGCCGCGCGCTCGCGGTCATGCGAAATCCTGGCGGCAGCGCATTGGCTTCCCACGACACCGATAAACTGCGCGCATCGACCGGGTCGGCATCGCGCCGCACCCAGCGGTAGCCGTGCGCATCGATACCCGGCTCGAGTTCGGCGTTGGGAATGTGCGAAAGCATATTGAGGCTGGTAAACACGATCTGCTCGAGTACGCCGCCGCGACTGTCGCGCAACTGCGTCTTGAGCGGCATCGCCGTGGCCTCATCGATCCAGACGCGATAGCCATAACGCAGCTGGTCCATCGGCGTAATGGCGATCACGCGCGCATCGCGGCCGGAAACACGCGTGCGCGCGAGTTCCTTGACCTGGTACTGTCCGGCCGAGGTCGCGTCGATTCGCGGCAGGCCGCTCAGCAGCAGCGCGGAATCGGGACTCTTTTCGACCAGCACCGTGCGCTGATCGGGCAGATAGCAGATCAGCTGCGTGCCCTTGCGGATGAATTCCCGCCCCGAGCCGTCCATCGACAACAGGCGCTCGGCCACCCCGTCGCTGTCGACGCGGTGAATCACGCGCAGCGTCTCGGATTCCCCGGCATGCTCGTGCACGAACACGCCCTCGTAGTTTCGGTTCGACAGCGCCTGGTCGGTGCGCGCGAGCCAGTCGCGCGGATCATCGCGGGTTGCGGCGGCCGCTGCGAGCGCATCCGCCGCGATCCAGAGCGCGGCACAACCGCCCACGGCTCGCAGCAGCGGCAGCAGGGATGCTCTAGCGACTGGAGTCTGAGGTTGACCTGATCGCATCGCCCCCACCGGCCAGAGTGCCCTGGGCCGCGCCGGCCGCACCCGTGTAGCTGGATGCGATGCCCATTTGGTCCTCACTGGTCACCAGCTCGGACAACACGTTACGCCGCAACAGCGGCGTCGAATAAGCGCTGTGCGCGACGATGTAGTCGGCCAGCTGGGTGCGCAAAATGGTTGGTGCGTTGAGGGTTCCCGCGGGAGTCACATACCTCAGCGGGCCGTGGCTGGCGATCTGCAGCGCCGCCACGAGCGGGGCATCGCCCGCGCCACTCGCGGCAATGGCTTGGGCAACGGCAGGCGCCGGGCTGGCCGAATATTCCGTCGGCGCTCTGGTTTGCAGCACTGAGGCGCCCAGCATTGGGGCACCGCCGGCTCCCAGCGCCGCATCCCGCAGCATCGAGACCGACAAACCGGCCACGGCTGCCACCAGCGTCGCGGCCAATGCCGCACTCCAGACCAGACTGCGCCCGCGCTGCGTGCGTTGCGGCACCGCGGCCGCCTCAAGCGCCGCGCTGACCCGTACGGCAAAGCCCCTGCGGGCCGTGGCCACCGGTTCTGAGCGCATGGCGGCGCCCATCAAGGCATAGCGCGACCAGCGAGCGCGAAGATTCTCGTCGCGATCGATACGTCGCGACAGCAGCTCGCATTCAGCCGCCGGCAACTCGCCGTCGAACATCGCCGACAGCTGGCTTTCGACTTCATTCTCGTTCACACCAGCTCCTCCGCCCGACCCAATCCGCCGTCAAACACTTCGCGCAGACGCCGATCGATGGCCTCGCGAGCACGGAAAATGCGCGAGCGGACCGTGCCGACCGGGCAGTCCATCGATGCCGCTATTTCCTCGTAGCTGAGCCCTTCCAGCTCGCGCAGCACGATGGCGGTGCGCAGATCCTCGGGCAGTGCCCCGATCGCGGCGTTGACCGTGTTGCGGATCTCCTCGGTCAACGCCAGGCCTTCCGGCGTCTCCGGATCCTTCAGCCGGCTGACCATGTCCGTGGATTCCTCGCCGTTGTGCATGTCCAGCTCATAGCTCACAGGGTTGCGATCGCGGGCCGCGAGGGCGTTCTTGGCAGTATTGATGGCGATGCGATACAGCCAGGTGTAGAAGGCGCTGTCGCCCCGGAACTGCGGCAGTGCCCGGTAAGCCTTTATGAACGCCTCCTGGGCCACATCCTCCGCATCGGCCGGATCGCGCAGGTAGCGCATCACGAGCTTCACGACCTTGTGCTGATACTTGAGCACCAATAGGTCATAAGCGCTGCGCTCGCCACGCTGCACGCGCTGCACCAGACTCAAGTCACTCGCATCGGGGGCCATCGGCGATCCTGCCATTGCATTGCCAGGCCGCCCATCTGCGACCTGAATGGACCTTGAACGGTCCTGAAAGTTCGTGGCGGGGAGTGTATCAGCTGAACCGCCCATGAAGACCCTACCCTGCGGACGCTTGACTTGACGTAATGGTATCCATCCTTAGATACCCCGGGCGGGGGAAGGTTCCCCGGCCAGGTCGGCCTCCAGGGGGTGCGCAGCGGCCAGCAGGTAGCGCGCGAGCTCAGGATCGGGCAGCTCCAACAGGGCGGCAAATCGTGCGCGCTGCTCGGCCGTGGCCGACTCGAAGTGCCGAGCCAGCCAGCCCAGCAGCAGCAGGTCCAGCTCCTTGCTGCCGCGCCGGCAACGCCAGGCCAGCCGGGAGCGATCCTGGCCCTCAGGACTGGCCATATCGCTCAGTGCTGCCGATCGGCCAGCATCTGTTTGATCGCGCCGATGGCCTTGGCCGGATTCAAATCTTTCGGACAGGCCTCGGTGCAATTCATGATCGTGTGGCAACGATAGAGCCGGTACGGATCCTCCAGCGCATCGAGTCGCTCGCCGGTCGCCTCGTCGCGGCTGTCGACGATCCAGCGGTACGCGGCCAGCAGCGCCGCCGGACCCAGGAAGCGCTCCGGGTTCCACCAATAGCTCGGGCAGGCCGTCGAGCAGCAGGCACACAGGATGCACGCGGATGGTCGATCGATCTGCTCCTGGTCGTCCTTGGATTGCAGCCGCTCGCGATCGGGCGGCGCCGGCGTGTGGCTCTGCAGCCAGGGCTTCACGGCCGCATATTGGGCGTAGAAGTGGGTCATATCGGTGACCAGATCCTTGACCACGGGCATATGCGGCAGCGGATAGATCTTGACGTCACCGCCGCCGAGCTCGTCGCAGGCCTTGGTGCAGGCGAGCGTATTCAGGCCATTGATATTCATGGCGCAGGAGCCGCAGATGCCCTCGCGGCAGGAACGTCGCAGCGCGAGCGTGGTATCGACCTCGTTCTTGATCTTCAATAACGCGTCGAGCACCATCGGCCCGCAACGGGCCATGTCGAGCTCGAAGGTATCGATGCGCGGCCGGCCGCCTGCTTCCGGATCGAAGCGATAGATCCTGAAGCGACGCACATTCTTCGCCCCGGCCGGCGCCGGGTAGATCTTGCCGGCGCGGGCGTCGATCCGCGAATTTGGGGGCAGCGACAATTCAACCATGATCCGTTGCACTCCTCGTGGCGACGAGTTCAGTAGGTGCGCGCCTTCGGCGCGATCACTTCGACCTCGTTGGTCAGGGTATTGAGATGGACCGGCCGGTAATCGAAGGCGGCCCGACCGCGCGCGTCCACCCAGCACAGGCTGTGCTTGAGCCAGTTGGCATCGTCGCGCTGAGGGAAATCCTCGCGCGCATGCGCACCGCGGCTTTCCTGGCGATTCCCGGCCGAGTGGATGGTGGCGAGCGCCTGCAGCAGCAGATTCTCGAGCTCCAGCGTCTCGATCAAATCGGTGTTCCAGATCAGCCCGCGATCGGCTATCTGCACGTCGGCAAAGGAATCGAAGGTGCGCGAGAGCTTCTCAATGCCCTGCGCCAGGGTCTGCCCGGTGCGAAACACCGCCGCATCGGCCTGCATGATCTTCTGCATCTCGAGGCGGATGGCAGCGGTTGGCCGAGAGCCCCTGGCGTGGCGCAGTCGGTCCAGGCGCGCGAGCGCCAGTTCGGCGGCGTCCTTGGGCAGCGGCCGCTGTTTGGCACGAGGCTGGGCCACTTCCGCGCAATGCCGCGCCGCCTCACGGCCGAACACGATCAGGTCCAGCAGCGAATTCGAGCCGAGCCGGTTCGCGCCGTGCACGGATACGCACGCGGCCTCACCGACCGCCATGAGGCCCGGCACGACGCTGTTCGGATCACCGTTCTTCGGCGTGACGACCTCTCCGCGCATGCTGCAGGGAATGCCGCCCATGTTGTAGTGCGCCGTCGGCAGGATCGGAATCGGTTCGCGCGTGACATCGATACCCGCAAAAATACGCGCCGTCTCGGCGATGCCCGGCAGGCGCTCTTGGATCACGGCCGGTCCGAGATGCTCGAGGTGCAGATGGATATGATCCTTGAGTGCGCCCACGCCGCGACCCTCGCGAATCTCGATCGTCATGGCGCGGCTGACGACATCGCGCGAGGCCAGATCCTTGGCGTTCGGGGCGTAACGCTCCATGAAGCGCTCGCCGTCGGAATTGGTCAGATAGCCGCCCTCCCCGCGCGAGCCCTCGGTGATCAGGCAGCCCGATCCGTAGATGCCGGTGGGATGGAATTGCACGAATTCCATATCCTGCAATGGCAAACCGGCGCGCAGCACCATGCCGCCGCCGTCGCCAGTGCAGGTATGGGCCGAAGTACAGGAAAAATAAGCGCGACCATAGCCGCCGGTGGCAAGGATGGTCACCTGGGCGCGGAAGCGATGCAGCGTGCCGGTGGCCAGATCGATCGCGACCACGCCGCGGCATTCGCCATGCTCCATGAGAAGATCGATCGCGAAATATTCGATATAAAATTCGGCTTCGTTGCGTATCGACTGCTGATACAACGTGTGCAGCATCGCGTGCCCGGTGCGATCGGCCGCAGCGCAGGTGCGCTGCGCGATGCCCTGGCCGTAATGCGTGGTCATGCCGCCGAACGGTCGCTGATAAATGCGCCCATCATCCGTGCGCGAGAACGGCACGCCGTAGTGTTCGAGCTCGATGACCGCGGCCGGCGCCTCCTTGCACATGAACTCGATCGCATCCTGATCGCCTAGCCAGTCCGAGCCCTTGACGGTGTCATACATGTGCCAGCGCCAGTCGTCCTCGCCCATGTTGGCGAGCGCCGCGCTGATGCCGCCCTGCGCAGCCACGGTGTGGCTGCGGGTCGGGAACACCTTGGTGACGCAGGCGGTCGACAGTCCGGCCTCGGCCAGCCCCAGCGTCGCACGCAAGCCCGCACCGCCGGCCCCAACGACCACGACATCGTAGGTGTGATCGACGAACTCGTAGGCGCTCAAGCGACGCTCCGCAGCGCGATGCGCAGCACGGCGTACACGCCGCTGGCCGCGAGCAGAGCGTTGACGAACGTGGACAGCAGCAGCAGCAGCAACTTTCCTGGAACGTGCGCTACGTAGTCCTCGATTACGACCTGAATGCCGAGCCAGGCGTGCCAGGCCGCGAGCACCGTCGTGAGGGCCAGCAGCACCGGGTGCAGACCCGAGCCGATCCAGCCTGTAACGGCCGCATAGCTGCCGGTCGGCAGACACAGCAGCGAGACAGTGAGCCACACGCTCAATGGCGCCAGCGCCAGCGCCGTGACGCGCTGTACCCACCAATGGCTCACGCCATCGCGGGCCGCGCCATGATTGAGCACGCGCGCGAGCGGTGCACGCAGGCTCACGCCGCCCCCGCGCTGGCCCGGAACAGGAAATACAGGCACAGCGCAGCGGCCAGCAGCGTCACGATGACCACGACCACAGCACTGCGGCGCGCCTGCGCGCGCTCGAAGCCCCAACCCATATCCCAGGCAAGATGACGCAGGCCGTTGCAGAAGTGGTAGCACAATGCGAGCAGCGCGATCGCAACCAGGCATTTGACCGGGACAGAAGCCAGCGTGGTCATCGCCTGGGAATAGGCGCTAGGGCCCGCGGCGGCCGCCATCAGCCAGAGGATCAATCCGATCAGGGCCAGCAACAGGGCAACACCGGTGATCCGGTGGAATATCGACAGCGTCATCGTGTAGGCCCATTTGTAGACCGTCACATGCGGTGACAGTGGGCGCTCAGCCATGACTACTCCTGTTCAAAAATCGATGCAGCGTCCGCGCTGTTCCCAGTCGCCGTAGCGGGTAGGCTCGGGACCGGGCGGGCCGCCGATCTCCCGCACAGGGTTCGGGTAGTCATCGGCGCGCGGCGGCGAATTCGAGCTGCTCGCTGTGGCGAGTCCCGAATCGAGCGGGTCGTCGATCAGAACCGGCATAGCGCCAAGTGTGCCAGAATTGCCCATCAGCGACCAGTACGCCATCTGCCCGCTCGAGGACTTCGGCACGCTGCGATTTCGCGGCCCGGATACGCACAAGTTCCTGCAAGGCCAGCTGTCCAATGACGTGGCGCGGCTCTCGAGCGGATCGATTCTGCGCGCCGGCCTGCACAACGCACAGGGCCGCACACTGGCGCTGCTGTGGTTGGCGGCGCGCGCCGGCGATGACGTCCTGGCGCTGCTGCCGCTCGAGCTCGTCGCCACGGTCGCGACGCAGTTGCGCCGTTACCTGCTGCGCGCCAAGCTCACGCTCAGCGATGAAAGCGCGCAGACCCGCATCCATGGCATCTGGACCCGCGATCGGTCGACGCGACCGCACGAGCCGTGGACGCTCGATGCGCACCGGGTGCTGATGATCCAAGCCGCCAACGACAGCGCACCGCAGGGCGAGCCCATGACGCGCGAGCAATGGCGCGGGCTCGACATCGCCGCCGGAATGCCGCAGGTCTATGCGCCGACCTCGGCGCAGTTCGTCGCGCAGATGCTCAATCTCGACTGCATCGATGCCATTTCATTCAGCAAGGGCTGCTACACCGGCCAGGAAGTGATCGCGCGCGCGCATTACCGCGGGCGCGTGAAGCGGCGCATGCAGCGCTTTGAGAGCCTGGCGCCGCGGCGGCTCAGCGCCGGCGATGCGGGGCGATTCGAGGATGGCCGCAGCTTTCGAATTGTCGAGGCAGTGCAGCGGGCGGATGGGTGCAGCGAATTCCTGGCCGTGGCGCCGCTGCCCGGCGTCGCGCGCGAGCCCGAGGAAGGGATCGCATCCCCGAACGCGCAGGCGCTGCGCGCGCGTGCGCTGCCGCTGCCCTACGCGCTGCCGGAGTAAGGCGCGCGTCCCGGCGGCGGCTGGCTCACGACGGACTCGACAATCCGTGGCCGCTGCCGGCCTTGAGTATGCGCTGAGGTTGGGCCACGCCGTAGCCCTGGGCGTAGTCGACGCCGATGTTCTTGAGCATCTGGATGATCTCGGCGTTCTCGGCAAATTCGGCGATGGTCTGTTTGCCGGTCAGATGTCCGATCTCGTTGATGGATCGAACCATTTCGCGGTCGATCGGATCGTGCAGAATCTCGCGCACGAAGCTGCCGTCGATCTTCAGAAAGTCGACCGGGAAGTGCTTGAGGTAGCCGAATGAGGACAGACCGGTGCCGAAGTCATCGAGTGCAAACTTGCAGCCGAGCTGCTTGAGCGCCTGAATGAAGCGGTTGGCCTGGGAGAAGCTCGCCACCGCGGCAGTTTCCGTGATTTCAAAACAGATCTTGGAGGCATCGAGTCCGCTCTTCTGGAACTGATCGATGACGTAGGGCAGGAACTTGTCATCGCCCAGGCTCTGGCCCGACAGATTGATCGAGCACATCGCCAGCCGCTCGCGCTCATCGGCCTCCGAGACCAGCCAGCGCAGCGCATTCTCGAGCACCCAGCGATCAATGCTCGGCGTGATGCCGTAGCGCTCTGCGGCGGCAATGAAATTGTCGGGCGCGACGATGCGTCCATTCTCATCGCGCATGCGCAGCAGCAGCTCGTAATGAGCGCCCACCTCGGGTTTTTGCAGCGGCAGGATGGGCATTCGAAACAGCTCGAAACGGCCCTCCTCGAGCGCCGCAGTGATGCGCGCGGCCCATTGCATCTCGCGGCGCCGGCGCATGAGCTCGATATCGTTTTCGGCAAAACTGTGGACGCGATTGCGCCCGAGCTCTTTGGCCGCGGCGCAGGCGCTGTCGGCGGCCGAGAGGATCGAGGCGACGTCCTCGTTGTCGGCCGTGATCGGCACCACGCCGATGCTGGCGCCGAGGCGGAACACGCGCTCCTCCCAGCTGAAGCGGAAATTGCGCACCGCCTCGCGCACCGACTCGGCCATGCGCATGGCCTCATCGAGCGTGCAGCTCTCGAGCAGGATGCCGAACTCATCCCCACCCAGGCGCGACAGCGTATCGCGCCAGCGCACTTTCGATTTCAGCAGCGCACCCACCTGCCCGAGCAGCGCATCCCCGGCGCTGTGACCGCAGGTGTCGTTGACGATCTTGAACTGATCGATGTCCAGATAGCACAGCGCATAAGAGGCCTCGCGCGCCTTGGCGCTCTTGAGTGCCCGCTCGACGCGGTTTTCGAATTCGCGGCGGTTGACCAGTCCGGTCAGCAGATCGTGGCTGGCGTGATAGCTCAGGCGGCGATTGAGCTCACGCGATTCGCTGACGTCGTGGAATACCAGCACGCCGCCCCCGACTTTGCCGTTGCCGGCTCGGATCGGCGAGGCGGTGCTCTCGACGTACAGCTCATTGCCGTCGCGCCGGATCAGCAGCATCGGCCGCACCGATTTGATCGGGCGCGCGCGCCGAATCGATACCGTCAGTGGGTTTTCCAGCGGTTCGCAGGTCTCCTCGTGGAAGGCACGGAAGATCTCCTCGACCGGCCGCCCCATCGCATCCTCGAGCCGCCAGCCCGTGAGCTGCTCGGCTACCGGGTTGATGTAATCGATGGTCGAGACCGCATCGGTCGTGATGACCCCATCGCCGATCGACTGCAGCGTGATCTGGGCGCTCTCCTTCTCGCGAAACAGCGCCTCCTCGTACAACTTGCGCTCGGTGATGTCGAGCTCGACGCCGACCAGGCGCAGCAACCGGCCGTGCGCATCGAGCTGCGCCTTGGCGCGACTGATGACCCAGCGCCATTCGCCGCTGCGATGGCGCATGCGGTGGATGCTTTCGAATATCGGGGTCTTGCTGGCCACGTGCTCGCGAATCGCCGCCTGCACACGCGAGGAATCGTCCGGATGCACGAGGCTGCGCCAGTCGAAGCCGCCCTTCAGATCGGCCTCATCGTAGCCGAGCATCGCGCGCCAGCGCGGCGAGAAGTAGACGTCATTGCCCTCAACGTCGAAGTCCCACAGGCCGTCGTTGGCCGCCAGTTCGGCCAGGGCATTGCGCTCCTCGATGCGGTCCAGTGCCAGCGACAGGCGCACGCGCTCCAGTCCGGTCGCAAGACTGGTGCCGAGCAGCTTCATGAGCAGCTGCAGGTTGACGTCGAAGCCGCCACGCGGCAGTCCATAGGCGAGCCCGAGAAAGCCCGCCGGTTGATCCTTGATGCGAAACGCCACCAGCAGCGCCGCCCCGATCGCAAGCTCGGCCAGCGTGCCGGCGTCGTCGGCCTGCTCCTTGCGCGGTGAGGCGGTATCGCGAAACTCCGAAAGCTTCAGGTGCTCGCCGCGCGTGCTCAGCCACGGCAGCGATTCGATGGCGACACCGCGCAGCGCCTCGGGATGGCATTGCGCGAAGTGACCGCGGGCGAACACTACCGACTCGATATGCTTGGCGTTGTGATCGAAGAACACCGCGAAGGCGGCATCGGCTGAAGTGGCTTCGCGCAGAATCTCAAGACTGCGCCGAATGCAATCGTCGGCGGCCTCGCGCCGCAGATTCTGCAGGTCCACCGCGATCTTGGTACAGGCGACGTCAATACCGGGAGCGGGCCGCTCCGCCTTGCCGATCCAGAATTGCGGAGCAAGAACGTCGGAAGCCGAGAAGTCTGCTGGGGTGCCCGGCGGCTTTAAGATGGACATGAGGCGCGAGATTCTCGCACAGACACGTAAGATTACAAGCTAACCCGCTGATTTATTAACCAGTGTTCATAATGATACGTCTGGGTTTTCGCCCAGCGCTCAGGGCGCAACACCAGGCGCCCCTCCTGATGGGCGCGCCAGGGCCGCACGGGCGCTCTGATAGGTCTGCTGCAGCGAGCGCTCCATCTCCAGCGTGATCGCCTGCAAGGCCGCGGCATCGAGCACACGCGGCACCTCGCGCGGCGGCCCGATCGCGATGGCGATGCGACATAACGGCACCGGCAGTACGAACCGGTCCCAGTGCACGAGCCAGGCGCGCGATGCGGCGTAGGCCATTGGCAGCATGGGCCGGCCCGACATCTGCGCCAGCAGCACCGCACCGGGCTTGAACTTGAAGCGCGGACCGCGCGGGCCATCCGGGTTGATGACCGGCGAGACCTGCTCGCGCACCAGCGCCTCGAAATAGCCCTTCAACGCCAGCGCACCGGTGTGCGAGGAGGAGCCGCGGATCACGACGCCGCCGGCGCGCCGAATGATCATCGCGCCCAGCTCGCCGTCCACCGACGGGCTGATCAGGAAGCCGACCCGCAATCGCCGCCGACGCTGCGCCTGCAGCAGGTAGTGCGCGCAGAACAGCTGGTGCTGGTGCCAATAACAGGGTAGAAACGACGGCGCGCGCGCGAGCGCTGCATCGAGATGCTCTTCGCCGACGACGGCGACGATGCGGCAACTGCGCCACCACAGTCGCATCAGCGCGAGGATGGCCGGTGCGGCCACCCGGTACAGCGCGCGGCGCAGGCGGCTCATGCGTCGTCCCGAGCGGGTGAGCCGACGGTAGATCGTATTGCGTAATGGGCCGCCGCCGGGAGTCTGCTGGCCGCTGGCGTTGTGATCGCTCATGTAAGCTAGAATTACACGCTCACATGAATGCGACAACGCTGAACGCGCTGATGGAAGCCAATCGCGGCGCTGCGCGCAGCGTTACCTATCTCGAAGGCGAACGCGACGCGCGGCCCGTCGCCTATGGCGCGCTGCATGAGCGGGCGCTGGGCATCCTGTACCGCTTGCAGGGGCTGGGTGCGCGACCGGGCGACAAGCTGATTCTCCTGCTTGCGCACAACGAGCCGTTCATCGATGCCTTCTGGGCCGCGGTGCTCGGCGGCATCATTCCGGTGCCGGTGGCACCCGGCATCAGCGATGAGCATCGGCATAAGCTGTTGCGCATCGCGCGCAAGCTCAAGAGTCCCTTCATCTATACCGAACAGCGCCTGCTCGAGCGCATCGGCAGCTTCGCGGCTGCACACCAGGAATCCGAGCTGTACGGGTCGCTGCGCACGCGCGCATTCCTGGTCGATGAGCTCGATTCCATCGGGCGCAGCGGCAAGCCCTATCAGGCGCGCCCCGAGGATGTGGCGTTCATTCAGTTTTCCTCCGGCTCGACCAGCTCGCCCAAGGGCGTGGTGCTCACGCACGCGAACCTCATGGCCGACATCCGTGGTGTCAGCGCCGCGGCCGGATTCCACGAGGACGACGTCAGCCTCTCATGGATGCCGTTGACGCACGACATGGGTCTGATCGGATTTCATCTGATCATGTTCGCCAATCGCATCCAGACGCATCTGATGCCCACCGAGCTGTTCGTGCGCCGCCCGCTGCTGTGGCTGCAACTGGCCGCCAGCGTGCGCGCGAGCATTCTGTGTTCGCCGAACTTCGGCTACCGGCACTACCTCAAGGTGCTGGGCGAGCGCGCGCCCAGTGGCTTCGATCTGTCCAGCGTGCGGTTGATCTTCAACGGCGCCGAACCGATCAGCGTCGAGCTGTGCGATGAATTCCTGACGCGGCTCGCGCCCGCGGGCCTCAAGCGCAATGCCATGTTTCCGGTCTACGGCCTGGCGGAAGCCTCTCTGGCAGTGAGCTTCCCGCAGCCCGGTGCGCCCTACCACGCGGTGCACTTCGATCGCCACCGGCTGAGCCTCAACGCACAGGCCTCGATTGTCGCGGCCGACTCGCGCGATGCATTGCAGCTGGTGAGCGTCGGCCGCGCCGTTCCGTATTGCGCGTTGCGCATCGCCGATGACGCCGATCAGAGCCTGCCCGAGCAGCGCGTCGGCCATATTCACATCCGTGGCGAGAACGTCACTCAGGGCTATTTCGAGGACAGCGCCACCAACGCCGCGACCTTCACCGACGATGGCTGGTTGCGCACCGGCGATCTGGGGCTGATCCTTGAGGGCGAGCTGTACATCACCGGCCGCCACAAGGAGATCCTGTTCGTCAACGGCCAGAACTACTATCCGCACGATCTCGAGCGCATCGCCGAGGCCGTTCCGGGTCTGGAGCTCGGCAAGGTCGTGGTGGCAGGAGTCCGGCCGCCCGGGACCGAGACCGAGCTGCTGCTGGTGTTCGTGCTGCATCGGGGCGAATTGAGCGAGTTTCTGCCGCTCGCGCGCCAGCTTGCGCGAGCCTTGAGCGAGCAGGCCGGGCTCGAGCTCGACGCCGTCGTGCCGGTGCGCCGCATCCCGAAGACCACGAGCGGCAAGGTGCAGCGGCATCTGCTCGAGCAGGAGTATCTGGCCGGTGCCTTCGATGCCGAGCTGGCCGAGCTCGAGCGTCTCGGCGGTGCGCGGCCAAGCGCCGCCCAGCGGCACGGCGCGATCGAGACCCAGCTGTGCAGCATCTGTGAAACCGAGCTCGAGGGGCGTCGTATCGATCTCGATGAGAGCCTGTTCGATCTCGGTGCGAGTTCGCTCAAACTGATCGCGATTCACGAGCGTATCGAGCGGCTCTGGCCGGGGCTGGTCGAGGTGACCGATATATTCGAGCATCCCAGCATCGGCGCATTGAGTGCCTTCATCGAGGCGAAGCTCGGAGCGCAGCCCTGAACGAGTCCGATCGGCCCCGGCGCGCGGCCCAATATCTGCGGGCCTTGCGCCGCGCCGGCCCGCGTCCGCCCTCTCTGCCGGCCGATCTGTCGCCGCGGAGCGAGCAGGAGGCCTACCAGGTGCAGCGCGAGCTCTCGCGCGCGCTGGGTGCGCAGGCGGGCGGCTGGAAAGTCGCGATGAGCAGCCCGGATCGGGGCACGTCGGCCCCGATCTTCGCCGAGCACCTCTACCCCTCGCCGGCGCGCGTGGCCTGCGTGATCGGCGACAGTCTGGGAATCGAGCCGGAGGTAGCCTTCAGCCTGAGGCGCGATCTGCCCGCGCTGTCCAATGGCGCACGCTACCAGCGCGAGGAACTCATCGCTGCGATCGATGCGGCCTACGCGGCGATCGAGATCGTGGTCAGTCGCTTCCAGAGCCACGACGGCGCCGCGCCGCTCGATCGGCTGGCCGACAACATCAGTAATGCCGGCCTGGTGCTGGCCGCGCCGTGTCGCGACTGGCGCCGGCTGGACCTGGGCACCGTGCCGCTGCGCCTCACGCTGCACGCGCCCGATGGCACCCGCTCGGAGCAAGCGAGCCGCGGCGGGCATCCGCTCGGCGATCCGCTCACGGCGCTGCTGTGGCTGGTCAACGATCGCGCGCAGGGCGGTGCCGGGATCCGGGCCGGCGAGATCATCACGACCGGCAGTTACGCCGGGCTGGGCTATGCAACGCGCGGCACGCACGTGGCCGTCGAATTTGCCGGGCTCGGCACGGCGACGCTGGAAGTGAGCTAGACTCCCGGCCCATGAGCGGTCGAAGCAGCAGTGGCATGCGCGACACCGATGTGCTCGTCATCGGCGGCGGCCCGGCCGGCTCCACGGCTGCGGCACTGTTGGCACGGCGCGGTCACCGCGTCGCGGTGATCGAGAAAGCGCGTCATCCGCGCTTTCACATCGGCGAATCCCTGTTGCCCGCCAACCTGCCCTTATTCGAGAGCCTCGGTGTGGCCGAAGAAGTGCGTGCCATCGGCATGCAGAAATGGGGTGCCGAATTCGTCTCCTCGTGTGATGCGCAACAGCAGGAATTCCGCTTCAGCGACGCCTGGGACAAATCCATGCCCTATGCGTATCAGGTCCGGCGCTCCGAATTCGATCGAATCCTGATCCGCAACGCCGCGCGCGCCGGGGCCGAGGTCATCGAAGGGGCGCGCGTGAGCGCGGTGGAGTTCGACGCCGGTCAGGGGCCGGCGCAGATCCAGGTACAGCACGAGGATGGCACGGCCCAGAGCTGGTCGGCTCGCTACGTGGTCGACGCCTCCGGTCGCGACACGTTCCTGGCCAATCGCCTGCAATGCAAGCGCCGCAACCCTCGGCACAACAGCGCTGCGATCTTCGGCCATTTCAACGCTGCTCAGCGCAACGCGGGCGACCGAGAGGGCCACATATCGATCTACTGGTTCGATCACGGCTGGTTCTGGTTCATTCCGCTCAGCGACGGCGCCACCAGCGTCGGCGCAGTGGTGTGGCCCTACTACCTCAAGAGCCGCACGCGTCCGATCAACGACTTCTTCCTCGATACCATCGCCCTGTGTCCGCCACTGGCCGAGCGCCTCAACGCCGCCCAACTCATCGGTGAGGTCGAGGCCACCGGCAACTACTCCTATCGCTGTACTCGCTCGCACGGCCGCAATTACCTGCTGCTCGGAGATGCCTACGCGTTCATCGATCCGGTGTTCTCCTCGGGCGTGATGCTGGCGATGAAGAGCGCCTTTGCCGGGGTCGAGGCGATCGAGGCGTGCCTGCGCGCACCCTCGCGTGCCAACGCGGCGCTGCGCGAGTTCGACCGCCTCATGCGCCACGGTCCAAAGCAATTCTCCTGGTTCATCTATCGCGTGACCTCACCGACGATGCGCGAGATGTTCATGCGCCCGCGCAATACGCTGCGTATGAAAGAGGCGCTGCTGTCGCTGCTGGCCGGCGATATCTTCGGCAGCACGCCGATCTGGCGCTCGCTGCGGGCATTCAAACTGGTCTATAGCTTGCTGTCGATGCTGCATCCGCGCCGCAGCGCACGCGCGCGCCGCCTGCGCCGCCTCAATATCCGGCCCGCCGAGTCCGGACCGATGCCCGCCAGCTGATGGGTGCCGCGGCCAAGCTGCAAATCGACTACCCGCGTCTCGCCGACATTCGGCAGCATCCTGCGACGTGGTGGCGCGACGTGCTCGCAGTGGTCTGCTACGCGCGCGACGGCGATGCGCTCGCCTCCCCGCTGCCCGACATGCCGGCCGCGCACGTGATGCTGCCGGTGCTCGCCGGGCTCGATGGCACCGTGGAAGTCTGGCGTCTGGCCGGGCCCATGCAATCCGGACAACACGGTCGCGTGCAGTATCGGCGCAACGAGCGCATGTTGTTCGCGGCCCTGAGCATCGCCGAGCAGGAATTCGCGGCTCCGCAATCCGACCGGAGCGCGAGCGCGTTGCGGGGCGCGACCCGAGCCGTTTACCGCCAGCTGTTCGATGCCCTGTCGGCGCTCGGATTTCCGCATCCGCTGCGCATCTGGAACGTGTTGCCGGAAATCAACGGCCAGACCCGCGAGGGCGAGCGCTACTGGCACTTCAACGACGCGCGCCAGGAAGCCTTCATCGGCGTCCGACGCGATATCGCCGACAACGTGCCGGCGGCCAGCGCGCTCGGATCCCCGCACGCCGGCCCGCTCACGGTCTACTGCATCGCCAGCACGCGCGCGCCGATCACGCTCGAGAATCCGCGCCAACGCAGCGCCTGGGACTATCCGGCTCAATACGGCCCGAAGAGCCCGACCTTTGCGCGCGGCTGCATCGAGAGCGGTCCCGCGCAGACGCTGTTCGTCTCGGGCACCGCGAGCATCGTCGGCTTTGAGACGGCGCATGCCGGGGACGTCCGCGCGCAGACACAGGAGACGCTGCGCAATATCGGCGCGTTGCTGGCCGCGGCGAATGCTCGCCTCGGCAGCGAACGCTACGCACTGGAGCGCCTGAGCTACAAGGTGTACGTGCGGCGGCCCGAGGATCTCTCGCACATCGATCAGGAGCTGCGTCGTGCGATCGGCCCCGAGGCACGGGCCCTGTACCTGAAGGCCGATATCTGCCGGCGCGATCTGCTGGTCGAGATCGAAGCGCTCGGCAGTTGATCATGCCAGCGCAAGGCAAGCCAGGCCGCGCCCGCGGCGCCGCGCTTCAGGCGCTGCTCCAGGCGGCGCTGCTGGCCGCGCTCGGCGCGCTGTGCGCGCCGGCGCACGGCGAGCCGCTGCCCTTGTGGGAATTCGGCTTCGGCGTGGGCGGATTGTTCTTCAACGACTACCGCGGCGCGAGCACCATGCATGTCTATCCGGCGCCGGTGCCCTACTTTATCTATCGCGGCCAGTTCCTGCGAGCCGACCGCGACGGTGTGCACGGACGCTTGTTCAATCGCCGTTATCTGGAGCTCGAGATCAGCGTCAACGCCACCGCGCCCGTATTCAGCCGCAGCAGCGCGATACGCGCGGGCATGCCGAACCTCGAGCCCACGATCGAACTGGGACCCGCATTGCAATGGCATCTGTGGCGCAGCGGCGCTGAGCGCTTGCGGCTGGATGTACGCCTGCCGCTGCGCGAGGCCATTACCGTTACATCGCCACCGATGGCGATTGGTGCGATATTTGCCCCGAGCCTGGATCTGGACTGCCTGGGTGCCGGGCGGCTGGCCGGCTGGAACTTAGGGCTGATGGCCGGGCCGCTGTACGCGCAGCGGCGCTATCATGAATATTTCTATGGAGTCGCCCCGCAGTACGCGACCGCGACTCGCCCGGCCTATGAGGCTGCCGGCGGTTTTTCGGGCAGTCAGGCGCTGCTCGCAATCAGCAGGCGCTTCGCCAATTATTGGCTGGGCGCCTATCTGCGCCATGATTGGCTCGCGGGTGCCGCCTTTGTCGACAGCCCGCTGGTCCAACAGCGCGGCTACTGGGCGGGCGGTATCGGCTTTGTGTGGATGATCAGCGCTTCTTCGAGAATGGTCGACAGCCATGACTGAATTGCGCGCCGTTGACGCCGGCTCCCCGGCCAAGACCCTCAGCAAGGCAATGTACGAATACGCCGGGTTGGACAGCTCGCTGCTGCTGTTCGCGTTGCTCTGCCTGAGCTGGTCGCTGATCACCGTGCCGCTCTATGTGTTGCTGGCGCTCACTTACCGCCTACGGCTCGGGCACCGCTTCGATCCGCCGCAGGACCCCGAAGCGTTCAGGCTCGAGCTCGAACGCTACTATCGCAACGAGCTAACGCACGAGTGCCCGGCAGCACGGAGCGCCAGTTCCTCGTGCCGCTGACTGCGCCGTCCAGCACGCATCTGGTCCTGATTCCAAGCTACAACCCGGGGCCAAAAGTATACGAGACGGTGCGGGCCGCACGCGCGCACTGGACTCCCGTGTGGGTCGTGGTCGATGGCAGCACGGACGGCAGTGCCCAGAGCCTCGCGGCCATGGCCGAGCAGGATCCGGGCCTGCGCGTGCTGGTGCTGCCTCGCAACCGCGGCAAGGGCGCCGCGGTGCTGCACGGAGCGCGTATGGCACTGCAGGCCGGCTATACACATGTCCTGACCATGGATTCGGACGGCCAACATCCGGCCGACCGCATCGGCGCTTTCATGGCTGCCTCCATCCAGGAGCCACAGGCGCTGATTTTGGGCGAGCCGCTTTTCGACGCCAGTGCACCGGGGGTGCGTGTCCAGGGCCGCAAGATCTCGAACTGGTGGTCCAATCTGTGGACGCTCTGGGCCGGCATTCACGATTCGCTGTTCGGCTTCCGCGTCTATCCCCTAGAGCCGCTGGTGCGAGTCATGCGCCGTCAGCCATGGATGCGTCGCTTCGATTTCGATGTCGAGGTGGCCGTGCGTCTGTGCTGGCTTGGGCTGCCGCCGCGCAATTTGTCCGCGCCGGTGCGCTATTTCCGTCCCGAGCAGGGCGGCGTGTCGCACTTCAATTATTGGCGCGATAATGTGCTGCTGACCTGGATGCATGCGCGCCTGCTGCTCGAGTTCGCGGTGCGTCTGCCGTGGTTATTATGTCGGCGTTGGCCGATGCGCTGAAAGTGCCGTCCTACGCATTGCTCGCGCCGCGGCCAATCTCGATATAATGTTGCCGATTCGGCCGGATCGCCGGTACCGGCCTTGGGTAGGACGCCGCAGGGCCAACAAGACACTCAATCCATTATGTCGGAACAAGCGTTGCCACAGCCGACGACAGCGCGCGTCGATACGCTCGCGCTCGAGCGGGAGATCGCGCGGCTGATCGTTCAGGGCTTGAATCTGCCCATTGCGGCCGAGCAGATCGACCCCGAGGCGCCATTGTACGGCGAGGGTCTGGGACTGGATTCGATCGACATTCTCGAGATCGCGCTGATCGTCTCGAAGCAGTACGGGATTGTGCTGCGCGCGGACAATCAGGAGAACGAGCGCATCTTCCGCTCGCTGCGACATTTTGCGCAATACGTCGCGACCCAGAGAAGCAAGTGAAGCGCGGATGGCTGCGCCAGGCTCTGATCGCAGCGACGATACTGATCTACGCGGTCCTCGCCCATTACAGCAACGCGAGCCCTGGCGCCCGCGAACTCGGTGCGGCCCTGGCTGTTGTCCCATTGCTGCTGGCTTTGTGGCTGGCCGCTCGCCGCTCGCCGCATCCGCTGATCGCGAGCGTGCTGCTCGCGCCGCTGACTGCCGCGCTGCTGCTGCTGAGCTGGCGTCACATCGAGCGCAATTTCGCCCTCATGATCCTGCTACAGCAGTGCGGCGCTTATCTGACGCTGGCGCTGGTCTTCGGCCGCAGCCTGTTGCGCGGCGAGGTTCCGTTGTGCACACGCTGGGCCGCCATGTTGCACGGACCCCTGCCGGGGGAGGTGCAACGCTACACCCGAGCCGTCACCGCGGCTTGGACGGTATTTTTCATCTCGATCGGCGGCCTCAGCGCCGTGCTCTACGCCTGGGCACCGCTACGGGTCTGGTCGGTGTTCTCGAACTTTCTGACGCTGCCGCTGGCAGCCCTCATGTTCATCGGCGAATACGCGCTGCGGCAGCGCCTGCTGCCCTCGATGCGGCGTATCACACTGCGCGCTACCGCTCGCGCCTATTTTCAATCCCCGGGCGGCGGCGCATCGCTCTGGTGAAGTGCGCGTAGCTCAGCCATGCCCGCACTGCCCCTGTTCGTGCACCAGCGGCCCGAGTCGATCGTCGCCTACCGCGACGGTGAGCCGATCGACGCACGGCGCTTCCTGTGCGATGCGCGCGCGCTCGCGGCTCGACTGCCGGCGGGCATGCATGTGCTCAATCTGTGCACCGACCGCTATCGATTTACCGTGGGGCTCGCGGCCAGCCTGCTGTCGGGTAAGTGCAGCCTACTGCCTCCGGCCCATACACCCGAGCTGATCCGGCAACTGCGCTCGTTCGCACCGGACGGCTTCTGTCTGACCGATGACGCCGACTGCACGCTGGACTTGCCATTACTGTTTTATCGTGACGGCGAGGCGGACGGGCCGCCCTCGCAATCGGGCGCCTGGTCCGTGCCGCAGATCGATGCCGCGCAATTGGCCGCTTACATATTCACCTCGGGCTCGACCGGCGCTCCGGTGTCGCATCGCAAGACCTGGGGCCGCCTCGTACAATGCGTGCGCCTCGAGGCCACTCGCCTGAGGCCGATCGATCGCGGCGGCTGCGCGATTCTCGGTACGGTACCGCCGCAGCATATGTACGGCTTTGAATCCACGGTGCTGCTGCCGTTGCACAGTGGCGGCGCGCTGTGTGCCGGGCGGCCGTTCTTCCCGGCCGACATTGCCGCGGCCCTGAACGAGCTGCCGCGACCGCGCGTTCTGATCACGACACCGGTGCACTTGCGCTCACTGCTCACCGCCGAGATGGCGCTGCCGAGCCTGGATCTGATCGTGTCCGCGACGGCGATGCTGCCGACCAATCTGGCGCGGGAAGTGGAACGGCGCTACGCGGCGCCGTTGCTCGAGATCTACGGCACGACCGAAACCGGCCAGATCGCTACGCGCCGCACCGCGCTCGAGGATGAGTGGCGGCTCTGGCCCGGTGTGCGGCTCGAACTCATCGACGAGCGCTGCTGGGCCCAGGGTGGACACATCGAGCAGGCCACGCCGGTGGCGGACATCCTCGAACTCAAGGGGGAGGATCGCTTTGTGCTGCACGGCCGTACGGCCGATCTGGTCAACATCGCCGGCAAGCGCAGTTCGCTCGCGTATCTGAATCATCAGCTCAATGCCATACCCGGGGTGCTGGACGGTGCGTTTTTCGTGCGCGAGGATGCGCAGGCCTGCCTCGCCGGCATCGCGCGGCTCGCGGCGCTCGTGGTCGCCCCATCGCTCGATGTGGCGACGATTTTGCGGCGGCTGCGCGAACGCATCGATCCGGTGTTCCTGCCGCGACCGCTGCTGCGCGTTGAAGTGCTGCCGCGCAATGAGACCGGCAAACTGCCGCAGCACACGTTGCGCACGCTGGTGGCGCAGGCCGCGGAACGCGCGCCGCATTTATTTGCATGAACTGGTCCAGCGTGTGGCTGCGCGTTGCGCCCGATCATCCGGCGCTGGCCGGTCATTTTCCGCAGCATCCGATTATTCCGGGCGTGGTGCTGCTCGATGAGGCGTTGTACGCCATTGAGCAGGCCGCGACGGACCACCAACCTGCGCTTGCGGGCACGCATTGGTATATCTCGAGCGTGAAATTCCACCGTATCGTGCAACCGAATGAAACCCTGCGGCTCGAGTGCATGGAGCAGGCCGGCGGTCGCCTGCGCTTTGAATTGCACGCCGCACAGGCACTGGTGGTGAGCGCTTCGATCGAGCGCCGGCACGCATGAGCGCTGAAGTCGAGCCCGCCGAATGGCGCCGCCGGCCTGAGCGCGGCAGTTCAATTCTGCTGCGCGTGATGGCCTGGCTGTCGCTGCGTTGCGGGCGCGGCTTAGGCCACCCGATCCTGCATCTGATCGCCATCTACTATTTCCTGTTCGCTCCACGGGCACGGCGCCACATGCGCACTTATCTGCGACGCGCTTTGGGCCGTGAGCCCGGCGCGGCGGATCGCTACCGGCTGATCATGTGGTTCGCTACGACCATACAGGATCGCTTGTATATGCTCTCGGGCCGCTATGAGTTGTTCCAGGTCTCCCTGCAGGGCGAGGCGCTGATCCGCGAAGTGGCTGGCGCAGGCGGCGGCGCATTTCTGTTCGGCGCGCACATGGGCAGCTTCGAGGTCCTGCGCACCGTTGGCGATCGCCAGCCGGGACTGGCGGTGGTGATGGCCATGTACGAGGACAATGCACGCAAAGTCAACGCCGTGATGGCCGCCGCCAAGCTGCGCGATCCACCCGAGATCATCGCGCTCGGCCACGTCGATGCGATGCTCAAGATTCGCGAGCGCCTGGATCGTGGCGCGCTGGTCGGGGTATTGGCCGACCGCACGCTCGGCGATGAAGCCTCGCTGCCGGTCAGCTTCCTCGGCGCCACGGCGCACTTGCCGCTTGGGCCGATGCGCGCTGCCGCCCTGCTCCGGCGCCGTGTGCTGTTCATGCTGGGGCTCTACCGCGGCGGGCACCGTTACCACGTCATTTTCGAGCCGCTGGCGGACTTCACGAACATCACCAGGGCGGAGCGCGCAGGGGCGATCGAAGCGGCGGTCGCGCGCTACGCGAGCCTGCTCGAGCGACACTGCCGCAGCGATCCCTACAATTGGTTCAACTTTTTCGATTTCTGGTCCAGCGCGCACAGCAACGCGCGCCCAGCACGGCCAGGGGTCGATCCGGCATGCTCCTGAGCACGCCGCGGCGCGCCATCGCGCTGCTCGCAACCCTCGCAACGCTCGCATCCATGATCGTTACCGCCGGCGATGACGCGGGCGCGCTCAATCGCCTGATGGCGCTGCTGGCGCAGCGCCGACACGGGCTCGCGGACTTCGAGGAGACGCAATACCTCTCGCTGCTCAAGCAACCCGCGCACTCCTCCGGGGTGCTCAGCTATGAGGCGCCGGATCATCTCGAGCAGCGCACGCTCAAGCCGCGCCCACAAAGCGTCGTGCTCGACCACGGCATGCTGACGCTGCAGATCGGGACGCATCAGCGAACCCTACGCCTGCAGGATTATCCGCAGTTCGCGCCGCTGATCGACAGCGTGCGCGCAACGCTCGCCGGCAATCGCCCCGCCCTCGAGCAGCGCTTTCAACTCGACTTCGAAGGCGACCTCGATCACTGGCAGCTGCTGCTGCGACCGCTCGAACCCAAACTCGCCGCGATCGTGCAGCGCATCCGCCTCTCGGGCGAGCGCGATGCGGTGCTGCAGGTGGAGGTTCAGCAGAGCGACGGCGATCGCTCGCTGATGAGCATTACGCCGCGCGAATGATGGGCTCGCGTCCGCTTGTGTTGGGACTGTGGCTGCTCGGGATGGGCCTCGCCGCGATAATCGTCGCGCGCGCGCGCTTCAGCGCCGATCTGTCGGCGTTTCTGCCGCGCGTACCCTCGCCCACGCAGCGGCTGCTGGTCGACCAGCTGCAAAACGGGCTGGCCGCGCACCTGATCCTGATTGGCATCGAGGGCGGCGATGCGGCGCAGCGCGCGCGCGCATCGAGCGCGCTGACCGCTCGCTTGAGCGTGCAGAGCGCATTCCTCGCAGTGAACAACGGCGAGGCCGCGATCGAGGAGCGCGATCGCGCGTTTCTGTTCGCGCACCGCTATCAGCTCAGCACTACGGTGACACCGGAGCGCTTCAGCGTTGCCGGACTGCACGCAGCCATTGAAGCGAGCCTTGATCTGATCAGCTCTCCGGCGGGGTTGCTCGCGAAGTCGCTGCTGCGTAGCGATCCGACCGGGGAGACACTGCAGGTGATCGATCAGCTCGATGCGGGCGGTGCACCGCACAGCGAGCAAGGCGTGTGGAGTTCGCCCGACGGACAGCGCGCGCTGCTGATCGCCGAGACGCGCGCCTCGGGCTCGGATACCGACGGGCAAGCCGAGGCCCTGGCATCGATTCGTGCCGCGTTTGCCGGGGCGGCCCCTGCCGCGGCCGCAGCGGCCGCGCCGCCGGTCCCGCTGCGGCTGCTGCTGAGTGGCCCCGCGGTGTTCGCGGTCGATGCGCGCGCGACCATCGAGCACGAGGTGATGCGGCTATCGATACTGAGCACCGCGCTGATCGTGACGCTGCTGCTGCTGGTGTATCGCTCCGCCACGACGCTGCTGCTCGGGCTGCTGCCGGTGGTCTCGGGCGCACTGGCGGGGGTCGCGGCCGTGGCGATCGGCGCCGGCGTCGTGCACGGCATCACGCTCGGTTTCGGCATCACCTTGATCGGTGAGTCGGTGGATTACTCGATCTACCTGTTCGTGCAGTCTCGCCGTGGCGAGGGCGGCTTAGGTAGGCTCGAGGTGCCCGCACGATTGTGGCCGACGATCGGCCTTGGCGTGCTGACCTCGGTGTGCGGCTTTGCCTCGCTGCTGCCCTCGAGCTTTCCCGGCCTCTCGCAGCTCGGGTTGTATTCGATTACCGGATTGCTCATCGCTGCGGCGGTCACGCGGCTGGTGCTGCCGCAGCTGTTGCCACAGCGTCTTCGATTGCGGAACTTGGAGCCCTTCGGCGCCGCCGCCGCGCGCCTGCTCTCGCGGCTGCATGGTTTAGGTCTGGCCGTCATGGCCTTGGGTGTGGTCTGCGCCGTCGTGCTGTATTGGCATCGAGCCGGGCTCTGGAATCGCGATCTGGCGGCGTTGAGTCCGGTGGCCGCCTCCGCCCAGGCACTCGACGGGCAACTGCGCAGCGAACTGGGTGCCCCCGACATCAGTAACCTGGTCGTGGTCAGTGGCCCGGACCAGGAATCGGTACTGCAGCGTGCGGAAATCGTCTCGCGACAGCTCGATGCGCTCATGGCCACCGGCGAGGTGGGCGGCTACGACAATCCAGCGCGATATCTGCCAAGCCTCACGGCGCAGGCGGCGCGGCTTGGGAGCCTGCCCGATGCGTCGACGCTGCGCCAACGGCTCACCGCGGCGACGGCGAGCTTGCCATTGCGCGCTGAGGCGCTGGATGATTTCGTGCATCAGGTCGATGCGGCCCGCACGAGCGCGCCGCTCGAACGCGGCGCTCTCGAGCACACCTCGCTGGCGCTGGCGGTCGACGCGCTGCTTTGGCACCACGCGGGGCAATGGTATGGACTGCTGCCGCTGCGCGCCAGCAACGCCGGGCCGCATGCCGGCGATATCGACATCGCGCGCGTGCGCGCTGCGCTCATGACAAATCCCCCGGGTACGGTGCTGGCGTTGAACATGAAGCAGGAAACCGATGCGCTCTATGGCGGCTATCTACGCGAGGCCGTGCGCCTGTCATTGGCCGGCCTGTGCGCCATCGTGCTGCTGCTGAGCCTCGTGCTGCGCAGCGCCGTTCGGGTCGCGCGTGTGATCGCGCCGCTGGCGCTGGCGGTGCTCGCGGTCAGCGCGGGACTGATCGCGAGTGGAGTCCAACTGACGATCCTGCATCTGATCGGACTGCTGCTGATCGTCGCGGTTGGCTCGAACTACGCACTGTTCTTCGACCGCCGCGCCGCCGAGCGCGCGAGCGCGGAACTGCCTCTCACGCTGGCCTCGCTGCTGATCGCCAACGCCAGTACCGTGATCGGCTTTGGCGTGCTGGCCTGCTCGCGCGTGCCAGTGCTCAGCGCGCTCGGCACCACGGTGGCGCCCGGCGCGCTGCTCGCGCTGTGGTTTTCGGCATTTCTGGCGCCGCGCACACTGTTCGCCGCTGCCTCGCCCGCGCCGCCGGCGAGGCATTGACGGTGCGGACGCAGCGCATCGCGCATCTGACGGATCGCAACTGGCTGCTTCGCCTGTACGATGAGTTCGTGCGTCCGGCACGTGCGGCCGGCCACAGGCTCTGGCTCGGCGGCATCTCTCTCGGCGCTTTCACGGCTTTGCGTTTTGCCGCACTGTATCCCGAGCAGATCCACGGCGGCCATGAGTGGCCGGTATGGCGCCAACTCTGGGAGAATTTCCTCGACCGCTACCTCGAGCCATGAGCACCAACCCATCCACGACGTACCTGGCCCTAAGGCGTTGGCACGCCGCGCCGCTGCTGCGCGCTTCGCTCGCGTGGCATTGCGCGGCGGCGGTGCTCACGCTGCTGCGGCCACATTGGTGGCCGTGGACGTTAAGCGCGCTGATTGCCAACCATCTGGCGCTCATGGCTTTGGGGCTGTGGCCGCGCAGCCGCGCACTGGGCTCGAATTGGACGCGCTTGCCCGCGCGCGCGGCCGCGCGCGGGGAAGTGGCCATCACCATCGATGACGGCCCGGATCCCGAGATCACGCCGCAGGTGTTGTCCATCCTGGCCGAGCATCGCGCGCGCGCGACATTTTTCTGCATCGGCGAACGCGTGGACCAATTCCCGCAGATCGTGCGCGAGTGCGTGGCGCAAGGTCACACGGTTGAAAACCACAGCTATCGCCATGCGCACTATTTCTCGCTGCTCGGCATCCGCGCTCTGCACGCGGAAGTAGAGCGCGCGCAACAGCATATCGAGCGCGCCAGCGGCGTCGTGCCGCGATTCTTCCGCGCCCCCGCGGGTCTGCGCAGCCCGCTGCTCGATCCGGTATTGCAGCGGCTGGAATTGCAGCTGGCGAGCTGGACACGCCGCGGTTTCGATACCGTCAATTCCGATGCAAGCGCGGTATTGGCGCGCCTGACCCTGCGCCTGGGCGCCGGCGACATCCTGCTATTGCACGACGGGCACGCCGCGCGCACGAGCGCCGGCAGGCCGGTCGTGCTCGAGGTGTTGCCCGCGCTGCTCACGGCGATCGAGCAACGCGGATTGCGCACCGTCACGCTGCGCGAAGCCTTGGCCTGAAATGCACGTGAGCACTGGCGCCAACAGAGTGCCGCTGCCCGCAGTGCTGCTCGATTCGGCCAGCGCGCCTTATCGCACGGTCAGCCGCTTCGCCTATTATTTCGCCCGCGGCAAGCTGCGCGGCGATCCGGCGTATCGTGCCATCCTCGAGCGCGGGCTGCTGCTCGGGCGACGGCGTATACTCGATTTGGGCGCCGGTCAATGTCTGCTGGCGGCGTGGCTGCAGGCTGCGGAGCGCTGCTACGCACGCGGAGGCTGGCCAACGCATTGGCCGCCGGCACCCACTGAGCTGTCGATACGCGGTATCGAACTGATGCCCCGTGAGGTCGAGCGTGCCCGTCGCGCGCTCGGTTCCAGGGCCGAGGTGCTGCAAGCCGACATCCGCAGCGCCGAGTTCGGTTCGGCCGACGCCGTGGTCATGCTGGATGTTCTGCACTACCTGGCCGCGCCGTTGCATCGAGCAATCTTACAGCGCGTACGCGCCGCGCTGCCCGCGGGCGGAGTGCTGCTGTTACGCGTCGGCAATGCCGGCGGCGGCGTGCGCTTTCGATACAGCCAGTGCATCGATAAGCTCGCTATGCTGGCGCGCGGTCATGGTTTTGTATCCGTGCACTGCCGCAGCGTCGCGCAATGGCGCCAACTGCTGCAAGAGTGCAGCTTCCAGAGCGAGGCGGTACCGATGAGTGAAGGAACACTGTTTGCCAATGTACTGCTGATCGCTCACGCGCGATGACACCGCTGCGGATGAGCCATTTCACTGCGACCAGCTGCCTCGGCCGCGGCCAGGCGGCGACGTTGGCTGCGCTCGAGGCCTCGCGCAGCGGGCTCAAGCCCTGTGATTTCGAAACCGTCGCACTCGACACGCAGATCGGCGAAGTCGCCGGCATCGACGCAGTGCGACTGCCGGCGCGGCTGCGCGAGTACGACTGCCGCAACAATCGGCTGGCGCAGTTGGGACTCGATCAGGACGGGTTTTGCGCAGCCGTGCGCGCGAGTGCGGCACGTTGGGGCCCGCAGCGTCTGGGCGTATTCCTCGGCACCAGCACCTCGGGCATTCTCGAGACGGAAATCGCCTACCGCGCCCGCGATCCCGTAAGCGGCGCGTTGCCGGCGGATTTCGACTACGAGCACCACCAGAATTCGTTTTCGGTCAGCGACTATGTGCGCCGCGCGCTCGAGCTCGGGGGGCCCGCGGTCTCGCTGTGCACCGCCTGCTCCTCGAGCGCCAAGGCGTTCGCGGCCGCGCAGCGTATGATCGCCGCCGGCTTGATCGATGCCGCGGTCGTCGGCGGAGTGGATTCGCTGTGCCTGACCACGCTCTACGGATTTCATTCGCTGCAGCTCATGGCGCGCACGGCCTGCCGTCCGTTTGATCTGCGGCGCGACGGACTGTCAATCGGCGAAGCGGCGGCTTTTGCGTTGCTCGAGCGCGCATCCGGACGCGACGATGACGGCGCCGTACTGCTGCTGGGCGCCGGTGAGTCCAGCGATGCCCATCATATGTCTAGCCCGCATCCCGACGGCGCGGGAGCGCGCACGGCCATGCGCCGCGCGCTGGATGCCGCGGGGCTCGAGGCGAGCGATATCGACTACATCAACCTGCACGGCACCGGCACGCCAAGCAATGACAGTGCTGAGTCCCTGGCCGTCAGCGCGCTGTTTGGTACCGACACGCCCTGCAGCTCCACCAAGGCCGCCACCGGTCACACGCTCGGGGCGGCCGGTGCGCTCGAAGCCGTCATGTGCGCGCTCGCCCTGCAGCACGGACTGCTGCCCGGCGGCCTGAACCGCACCGAGCGCGACCCGCAGCTCACACTGAACTACCTGACGCAGAATCGCCGCGGAGCGATTAAGGCTGTGCTCAGCAATTCGTTCGGCTTTGGCGGCGTCAACTGCGCGCTGGTGTTCGGGCGCACGGCTTGACCAGACCTACGCTGTCGGCCTCTATTGAAGGCATCGGCGTGCTCGGGCCTGGGCTGCCCGATTGGCCCGCGAGCGCGGCCGTGCTCGCGGGGACCAGTCGCTACGGTTCCGCGCGCACCGTGCTGCCGGCGCCGAACGTGCTGCCAGCCGCGGAGCGGCGCCGCGCTGGACGCGTGATCAAGCTCGCGCTCGCCGTCGGCGCCGAGGCGGTCGTGCAGTCGGGGCGCGATGCGCGCGGCTTGCCGAGCGTATTCAGCTCCTCCGGCGGCGATGGCGACAATTGCCATGCAATTTGCGAGGCGCTCGCAGGCAGTGAACGACTGATCTCGCCGACGCGCTTTCACAATTCGGTGCACAACGCGGCCGCGGGCTATTGGAGCATTGCCTATGGCTGCACCGAGGCGTCGGTGACGTTATGCGCCGCCGACGCCAGCTTCGCTGCGGGGCTGCTCGAAGCGGTCTCACAAGTCGCCTACGACGCCAACCCTGTACTGCTGATCGCCTACGATGCCGACTACCCGCCACCGCTGCACGAGCAATGCAGGATTCCCGACGCCTTCGGCCTTAGCCTGCTGCTCGCGCCAACTGACTCGCCCGGCGCTCTCGCGACCGTGAGGGTTTCTCTGTGCCAACAGGAGGCGACCCGGCTCGACCGCCCCGAACTCGAAGCGCTGCGGGTCTCGATTCCGGCCGCCCGCGGCCTGCCGCTGCTGCAGCATCTGGCGCAGTCGCGCAATGGCACGGTCATCCTGGATTATCTGGACACGGCGCGTCTGGCCGTCGAGATCGAAGTATGAGCCTCGATCGCGACTGGATTGCAGGCCATATCCCGCATCAGGGCCGCATGTGTCTGCTCGATCAGGTGTTGTTCTGGGATGCCGGCTGCATCGAATGCACCAGCACCACGCACCGCGCGCCCGATCATCCCTTGCGCGCCCACGGCCGACTGGGGGCGGTCTGCCTGATTGAATACGCCGCGCAGGCCATGGCTGTTCACGGCGCACTGCTGCTTTCGCCCCCAGAGAGCTCAAGCGCCTTCGGCATGCTCACGAGCGCGCGTGCGGTGGAACTGTTCGTTGCGCGTTTGGATGAAGTGGCCGGCGAGCTGCTCATCCGCGCCGAGCGGCAGCATAGCGATGGGCGCGGCGCACTCTATGGCTTCCGCGTGACCGATGGCCAGCGCCTGCTCGCGCAGGGGCGCGCCAGCCTGCTGCTCGATGGCGCTGCGCTCGCCGCGGCGGGACCGCTGCCATGAGCGCAACGGCGCGCCGCGCGCTGGTCACCGGCGCCAGCGGCAGTATCGGCGCCGCAATCTGCCGCCGACTGGCTCGATCCGGGCATCAGATCTATCTGCACGCGCACCGCGGCAGCGAGCGCGTACAGTCGCTGGCACAGGAGCTCAACGCCGGCGGCGAACGCGCGCACGTGCTGCGCTTTGACGTAACGGATCAAGCCGCCACACAGGCGGTGCTCGAGCAGGTGCTGGAGGCCGGGCCGATCCAGGTGCTGGTCAACAATGCCGGCATACACGACGATGCCGTTTTCCCCGGCATGACGGCGCTGCAATGGCGGCGCGTGATCGATGTGTCGCTGAACGGCTTCTTCAACGTCACACAGCCGCTGCTGATGCCGATGATCCGCACCCGCTGGGGCCGCATCGTGAATATCTCCTCCGTGGCGGCGCTGATCGGCAACCGCGGCCAGGTCAATTACTGCGCCGCGAAGGGTGCGCTGAACTCCGCCACGCGCGCGCTGGCGCTGGAACTCGCCCGTCGCGGCGTCACCGTCAATGCGGTCGCTCCGGGCATCATCGCCACCGACATGAGCGAGGCTCATTTCGATGGCGCCAGCATCGCGAAGCTGGTGCCGATGCAGCGTCCCGGCAGCGCCGATGAGGTCGCGCACCTGGTGGATTTCCTGGCCGGCGAGGCCGCCAGCTATATCACCGGCCAGGTCATCTCGATCAATGGAGGCATGATTTAGCGCGCGCGGGCTTGCCGGTGCAAGCCTGAGACGGTTGGGTTTATAGTGCCGCCCAGGCCATTGGAGGAGCAAGCGGATGAGAGTGTTACTGCGCCCGGCGTTGTGGGCGGTACTGATCGCTGCGACGTTGAGTCCTGCGGCGCACGCGGCCTGGACCTGGCCGCGAAGCGACAGCGCCGCCAAGGCTAAGCAAACCGGCAGGACGGTTCACCCGGCCGTGCAGCATGGCGTGCGCCCGCTGGGACACCACCTGCGCGAGGTCAAGCCACTGGGTGGCACCCGGCCCCCGGCCAAGACCATCCTGGCCAAGCGCCCGCCATGACCTCTGCACGCCGCCTAGCGCTTCGCGAATCTCAAAATGCACGTGCGGACCGGTGGAGTGGCCGCTACGGCGAGGCGGCCTGCTCCTGAGGGGCCAACTGGCTGGGAGGCGCCAGCTTCCAGCGCCGATGCGTCCACATCCAATCCGCCGGGTCAGCCCGGATCTGCGTCTCGAGTATGTGCGCAAAGCGCGCCGTGAAAATCTCCGGGTCCAAGCGCTCACCGGCCGCAGCCATCGGATGAAACGTCATCTCATAGCAGCCACGACCCGTGCGGCGCATGGACGTGAAGAACGCGGCATAGCCGGTCATGCGGCCGATCTCGCCAGGTCCAGGATAGAAGGCCGTTGCGCGGCCGAAAAAAGCCAACCAATGACGGCCGCCGCTGGAGGCTGGAATCTGATCGGCCATGATCGCAATCGCATGCACTTCACCGCGACCGCGCGCCACCACCCGCACCAATTTCTTGGCCGCGACCATGCGCGCGCCGAATCGGCGGCGCAGTTTCAGCAGTTCGCGATCCGCGCCGGCGGAGTGCAATGGCTTGTACGCCGCATCGACCGGCACGCGAAGTTGCAGCACGACGCCTTGCAGCGACCACTCCCAATTGCCCAGGTGACCCGCGACCAGCAGCACTGAGCGTCCCGCGTCGGTTTCAGAGTGCACCAGCTCGGCGTTCGTAAAGCGCACACGGCGGCACATCTCCTCGGCCGATATGCTCGCGAGCTTGATGCACTCGGCGATCACCTGCCCGAGATGCCGATAGTAGGCACCCAGCAGCGACTCAACCTCAGCCGGCGAGGAGTTCGGAAAGCAGCCGCGCAGGTTCGACCGTGCAACCTTCACGCGGTAGTGCAGCACATGGCGCAGCACAAAGGTAATCACCGCAGTCAATGCATACAGCACGCCGAACGGCAGGCGTGCGAGTGTGCGCAGCCACAACGCGGGCGGATCCTCCGATGGCACTGGAGCAGTCTGGCTCAAGGGCTGTCGCATCTCCTCATAGTCTTTCCGGTCCCAGGCGCGCTAAGGTGCGCACCTGCGGCGCGCACTGCGCCAAACGTCGGGCCCACCATGCTCTGGATCAAAGCGCTGCACCTGATCGCCGTGATCGCCTGGCTCGCCGGCCTATTCTACCTGCCGCGCATCTTCGTTCATTACGCCGAAGGCCAGTCCCATGGCGAGGACGTGCGCCGGCTGGTGATCATGGCACGGCGGCTGTTTGGCTTCATGACCATCATGGGCGCCTTAGCGCTGCTGTTCGGCCTGTGGCTGTGGCTCGGCTTTCACGATGGCGGGCTGTGGTTGATGGTCAAACTGCTGTTGGTGCTGGCTTTGATCGGCTATCACATCGCCTGTCGGGTATTGCTGGGGCGCTTGCAGCGCGCCGCGCCGCTGCCTGGGACGCTGGCGCTGCGCCTATTCAACGAAGCGGCACTGCTGCTGGTGGTGCCGATCATCATCCTGGCGGTGGTCAAGCCCTTCTGAGGGCCATCGCTAGATCGTGCGGCTGAACAGCACCTTGTCGGGCGTGCGGCGCGACAAGCGCGCATCGAAGGCCATGCAGATATTGCGCAGGAACGCGCGACCTTTTTCGGTGACGCGACAGCCCGCGGCGTCAAGTTCGATCAGCTGGTCGGCCGCCGGCTCGGCCAGACGCTGTATGGCCGTGGCCAGGTAGTCGGTGTAGTCCTCGGGCGCTTCCCAGCGCGTTTCCAGACGCGTCATCAGACGCAGAATGTGGCGGCGCAGAATCTGGTCCTCGGCATCGAGCAGATGGCCGCGATGGATCGGCAGCTCGCCCCGCTCCACGCGCTGCTGATAGTTCCGTAGATCCTTCTCGTTCTGCGCATAGGCATCCCCGGCATCGCCGATCGAGGACACACCCAGCCCGATCAGCGGCCGCGTGAAGGCGTCGGTATAGCCCATGAAATTGCGATGCATCGCGCCCGATTGCTGCGCCTTCCAGAGACTGTCGGATTCCAGCGCGAAATGATCCAACCCGATTTCACGGTAGCCTTCGCGTTCGAGCCGCTCGCGCCCGAGTTCATAGAGCTGGCGCTTCACCTCCCCCTGCGGCACATCCATCTCGGTGAACCGGCGCTGTCCCGGCTTGATCCAGGGAACGTGCGCGTAGCCATAGAGTGCGATGCGGTCGGGTCGCAGACGGCAGACCGCATCCATGGTGGCATCGATGCTTGCGAGCGTCTGCAATGGCAGCCCGTAGATCAGATCGAAATTGACGCTGTCGTAGCCCAAAGCGCGCGCGGCCCGTGTTACTTCGCCGACGCACGCTTCGCTTTGCACGCGATTGACGATGTCCTGCACGCGGGGATCGAAGTCCTGCACGCCGAGGCTGATGCGGCGAAAACCATGGCGCGCGAGCACGCTGAGCTGCTCGGTGCTGGTGACGCGCGGATCGACTTCAATCGAACAGATCGCATCGGAGCGCACACGGGCACGCTCGAACAGACCCGCCAGCAGTGCTTCGAGCTCCTCGGTGGTCAGAAAAGTCGGCGTACCGCCGCCCAGATGCAGCTCGCCGAGCTCGAGCTGCTCGCGCTTCAGCGGACGCAAATACAGATCCAGCTCGGCGAGCAAGGCCTGCACATACGGCATCACGACGCTGTGACTGCGGGTAATGCGCGTGTTGCAGCCGCAGAAGGTACACAGTGCGCGGCAGAATGGGATGTGCACGTACAGTGCCGCCCCATGCTCGCCGCCGGCATCCAGCGCGCGTCCAATATGCTCGAGCCACTGGCGCTCGCTCGGGCTGTTCTCCCAATACGGCACCGTCGGATAGCTGGTATAGCGCGGACCCGCGATGTCATATTTGGCGATCAGCGGATCGGCAATTAGAGCACTCATCCGAACATCTCCCGCTGAATCTTGAGCGCCAGCCGCACGTTCGCTTCCGGGGTGGTTTGCAGCACGCCATGCCCGAGCCCGCAGACCCACCCCGCGCGCAGCGCCGCGGGCTGCTCGAGCAGCCGCGTGAAGCAATCGCGCAACCGCAGCTCCAGTTCCGCCGCCGGCAGCAGCAGCCACTGCGGATCGATGTTGCCCTGCACGCTCCAACGGCTGCCCTGGGAGCGCAGCACCTCGACCAAATCGTGGCGCCAGTCGATGCCTAAGCACTGCAGGTCGATCTCGCGCAACGCCGCCCAATGCGCCGGTCCGGTATCGCGCGAGTAGTAGATCACCGGCGTGTCCGGGCAGCGCGTGCGAAACTCGCGCATGACGGCCGCCAACGGCTCGGCGGCATAGCGTGCGAACTGTTCCGGGGAGAGTGTACCGGCCGCCGTGTCAAAGATTGCCACGCAGTCCGCGCCGGCCTGCGCCTGCAGCGCCATGTTGGCTGCGAGCAGGCCGCACAGACGCTGGTTGAAGCCCTCGTAGAGACCATTATCCAGGCCGTCGAGGCCGCCGCGCACGAAGCCCTCGTGCGAGCCGGCCACCGCATAGGCATAGAGCGTAAAAGGGCCACCGACGAAACCGATCAGGCAGGTTTCAGGCGGCAGGCGTGCGCGCAGCAGCTCGATCGCCTGGGCCTGAAAGCTCATATGCGCGGCGCGCCCGGCGCCGCCCTGCAGCTTCCCTAAATCGGCAGGGCTGCGCAGGTACCAGTCGAGCTGCGGCCCCGGCACGTAGCGCAAGCCCATGCCCATGGCCTCGAGCGGAAACAGCAGATCGGAAAATAGAATCGCGGCATCGAAGCCAAATTCCTCTATCGGCCCAAGCGTCACCTCGGCCGCGAGCCGCGGTTGCTTGCACAGATCGATGAACTCGTGCCGGGCACGCAGAGCCTGGTAGTGGCGATGGTAGCGGCCGGCCTGGCGCATGAACCACACGGGCGGACGCCCGGGGTTGCGGCACGAGAGCGCCTGCAGCAGCAGCGGCTCAGTCACGGTGGACCTCCGTGAGCAAATAACCGACGCCGCGGATGCTGCGGATCACGCGCGGATCGGCGGCATCGAGCTCGACCAGTTTGCGCAGGCGCACGATGAAATTGTCGACGGTGCGGGAAGTCGGAAATTCATCGGCGGACCACGCGCGATCGAGAATCTCGTCGCGGCTGACGGCCTTGCCGGCGCGCTCGGCCAGCAGCCGCAACACGGCGCACTCCTTGTGTGTGAGCGACTGGCTCTCGCCGTCGACGGTGGCCAGGAAGCGCTCGAAGTCCACGAGCGCGCGACCGACATGCACCTGACCGCGCATCTCACCGGGAACCTGCGCCAGGTCCTGCGCCCGCTTGAGGCAATTTTGAATGCGCAGCAGCAGCTCACGAAAGTGAAATGGTTTGGCCAAATAGTCGTCGGCGCCGAGCTCCAGGCCGCGGATGCGATCCTCGGCGTTCGCGTGCGCGGTCAGAAACACGATGGCGGTGGCCGGCGCGCGCTCACGCAGCAGCCGCGCGAGTTCGAAGCCGCTGCCGTCGGGCAGCCCGACATCCAGCACCGCGAGTTGGAAGCCGCCCTCGCCGATCGCCCGCCGCGCGCTCGCCAGTGAATCCGCGCGCGTGAGCGCGAAACCGGCCGCGCTGAGCCGCTCGATCAGGGTCTCGGCGACGTTGCGCTCATCCTCGACCAGCAGCAGACGCGTCGGCGTGCTCATCGGCGCTATCCCTCAGGTACTGACCGGGAACCACAGCTCGGCGCGAAAACCCTCGCCGGGCGCGGTGTTGAATTTGGCCCGGCCGCCCATGCGCTGCATGAGCCGTCGCACCAGGTAGAGGCCAACGCCGGCGCCGCTCGAACTCGGCCCACGCCCAAACAGGCGGCCGAGGCGGCCAGCACCGGCGAGGACTCCCTGGCCATTGTCCTGATATTCGAGCACCAGTTCAGCGCCGCGCACGACGGCCGTGAGCCGCACGCTGACGGGATTCACTCGCGCATGGCGCACCGAGTTTTCCACCAGATTGCGCAAGATCATCTGCAGGGCGGCGGCATCCGCTTGGATCCTCGGCAGCGCCACATCCACGTGTGCGAGCACGTCGAGCGCTGCACCGTGGGCTTGCGCGATGTTCTCGAGCGCGCGCGCGAGCCAGGCCTGCAAGGGAATCGACTGCTCACTGAGCGGTCCACCGCCTTCGATGCGCGCGAGTTCCAGGGTCTTGTCGATCTGCGACTCGAGCCGGTGCGAGTCCTCGAGCAACCGGCGCGCCAGCTCGGCACGCTGCTCGCCTTCGGCGATCGCCTCGGCCTGCAGTCGAATGCTCGTCAGCGGCGTACGCAGTTCATGGGTTACCGAGGCAAAGAAGGCCTGCATGCTGCGGGCATGCCGATGCTCGCGCCAGTACAGCCAGGCCAGCAGCAACGACACCGCCAGCAACAGCGCCAGGGCGCTGCTGGATTCACCCACCAGCATGAACTGGGTGCGGGACCATTGCGCTGCCGCGAGCCCTGCGCTGCCGCCGCGCAATGCCTCGAGCGCCGCAATTTGCCGCGCCTGGCGCTCAATGACCGTCGCCCACCAGACCACCAGTACGATCTGCAACGACAGCCATACCGCCGCGGCGACCGCCAGCAACAACGTGCGCCGCATGGGCGCCGTGCTCAGACCGCCTTTACCGGCGCTGTCTTTCACAGACCCAGCCACGTACGCCATTGCACAGCGGCAGGAAACATCCGCAGATTCTGCACCCCGGCGTGCAGCAAGTGCTGGTAGGTTTTGCCGGGACCGCAGGCATGTTGCACCGGTCCAGCAACTCCGGTCCGCCAGCGCTCGAACTGCGCGCTGCTGTGCCAATACAAGTGGGTCGCGTCCGCAGGCGGCGCGGCCGCCGCTTCATCGGCCGCTGAAGCCTCGCGATGACGGTACGTGGCGATCACCTGCCCCGGAGCCCAGCCGCTGACAGCGCCGGCGTGTGTGAGCACTGTCCACTGCGAGAGCGAAGGCAGCTGCAGCAGCGGCTCGCGCAGCAGCGGCTCGAGCAGCGCGATACCTAGACCTTCGGCACAGCCTTCGACCCATAAACCGCGCTCGGCCAGAGCCTGCCAGGTCGAAAGTCCTGGGACCCAGATGTGCGAGGCGGGATTGATGCGCGCGGGTGCGCCCTCGGGCAGCGCGCGGCCATGGGCGACAAATAGCGCTTCGGTCCCGGGCAGACGCTGCAGGCTTAACGCGTCGCCGGCCTCGATCGGCTCGATCGCAGCGCGCTCGGCGCGGCTGCCGTCCCAGGGCCGAACGGCACCCGTTGGGGCCGCGAGTGGCACCGCCGGCGTCCAGCGCAACTGCGGCTCACTGCCGTCTTCCCGTAGATATAGCAGCGCGCCCAAGTCGGGTACTTCAATCTGCGTGGCGCCAAAGCGCTGGTGGCAGCCGCCACCGCGCTCGGCCAGCAGCGCGCGCTCGGCATCGACGGCGCGTCGGGTCGGAACGTGATCAATCCCGGCCAGCAATTGCGCGGTCACGGCATCCTCGGCGCGACATTCAATACCGAGCGCGCCTTGGGCGGGCGCCGCCGGGCACGCCGACAATGGCAGCACCATGCGCGGCAGGGGCGAGAACAACTGCTCGAGCAGTGCGCGGCCGGCCTCATCGCCCCATAGCCGCGCGAGGCCAGCGAACGCCAGTACGATGCCATCGAGCTGGCGCGCCGAACCGCGTGGCTCGTGCAGGCGCCGCAGGCGCGAATCGACATTGCCGCGCAGATCGACCAGGCGTATGCCGGCCGCCGCCGCGGTGGGCGCCGGGCGCGGCAGCACGCGCTTGAGCAGATCGGGCACGAAGCTCATGCGCCGCGGTGAGGAGGTGCCGATGGCGAGCTCGAATCCGGCGGCGAGGCGCTCGGGGACGTCGCGTGCAAACACGGCGATGTCGTGCGGCTGCTCGCGCCGGGGTACCGCCGCAAGCCGCAGCCGCGCGGTGCGCTCGAGACTCAGATCCTTGTAGGAATGAACCGTGAAGTCGACCTCACCCTCGAGCAATGCGGTATCGATCTCGGCGGTGAAGAATTCCTTGCCTTGGACTGACGAGAGAGGGCGATCCTGGATTCGGTCGCCGCGGGTTTCAATGCCGGCAAGGTTGACCTTAAGCCCCGCATGCAGCTGCTCGAGCTCACGTGCGACCGCCGCGCTCTGCGCGCGTGCGAGTGCCGAGCGGCGCGTACCGAGCTTCAATACGCGCGGCCGCATGACTCAAACGGCGTTGAAGGCCGCGAGATCTTCCCAGCTGTGTGGATGCGAGGAATTCGCGCCCAGCGCACGCAACAGGGCCTTTTCCAGACACGCTGCGCGCGAGCGCTCGAGCTGGCGCCGCCGCACCTCAGAGTGCGCCTGCAGCATGCCGAATAGCGCCCCGAGGCTGACGAACTCGGGCAAGTTACTCCACGGGGCCGCGCCCTCAGCGCCGGCACCCAAATGAATGATGCGCCCGCCGCCGTCCAGCCGCTCGCGCCAAGCGGCGACACGGGCCTGATCGGCTTGGCGCTCCGGCGGCACGCAGATCACGACCTGATGCGCACCGCGCCAGGCAGTCAGTTCGGCCTCAGCGCCCTCCGCGATCACTCGGACGGGTCGCTCGGGGCTGCGTTTGGCCAGCTCGAGGGCCAGTTCGCGCGCACGCGTGGCGGTGCGGTTCCACAACCAGAGCTCCGAGCCCGTGAGCCACGGCGCCACGGCCTGCGCGAGCTGCCCGGCGCCCACCAACAGAGTCGGACCGGAATCGACCTCCTCACCGAGCAGCCGCCGCACTTGCGAGCCGTAGGAGACGCTGCCAAGGCTGCCGAGATACTGCGCGCGAATCTCCTTGGCGTCCTGAAACAGGGGCTGAATCCAAGGCGAGAGCTGCTTGGCCAGTGGTGAGCCACGGCCGGAAAAGTCGCGCCAGGCCTGCTTGATCTGGCCGAAGATCTCGCTCTCGGCAACCAGCTTGCTTTCCAGTCCGCAGCAGAAGCGCAGCAGGAACGCGTAGGCGCCGGCACCCTCGAAATGCTCGAGCGCACCGTCGGCGGGAAATTGGCGCCGGGCGGGTTCGAGCTTTTCGGACCCGAACATGACCGCCACGCGACGCTGGCAGGTGTCGATTTGGAACAGGTCCTGTCCGCAATCGGCTTCGGGCGCCGCGGCCGTCGCCGCATGCGCTCCCCGCCACTGTAGGACGTTGAGAACCCGCAATTCCATGGACCCGAAGGCTAGCGTGCCGTGTGGCCCATGTGTCATGGCCGTGTCATGGCCCGAGCCCCAATTCCTGGCTATAAACCGCAGTGGCATGACAACGGCCGCGGAGGTGTCCCGAAGGCTCCGATATGCCATGATTCGGGCCTCTCCATCGGAGCGACTATGGACGAACCGGCGGCTGAAGATCGTGGCAGCCATGCCGCGCTGCAAAACCTCAACTCGGTCCTGACTGTCGATGAGAAGCTCGAGGCCTGGGCCATTCAGCGCCGACTGTTCGCGCTGAGCCATCGCCGCGTGGCCCTGGGCGCCACCAGCGGACGCTTTCTGGCTCTGACGCGGCCACTGTTCGGAGGTTTTGATCTGACCGACGTGCGCTGGCAGGATCTCAAGGATGTGCATCTGCACGTGGGGATCCTGAGCGCGAGCCTGCAGCTGACCGCCTTCACCGGCCCCGACCTGGCTTCCGCTTCGGGCCCTACGCGCACCCTGGTTTACGAAGGTCTGCGCAAGGATCAGGCGCAGGCGCTCTATCGCATCTGTCAGGCCCACGACCAGGCGTGGCGGGAAAAGCGCCGCGTGCGCGATCTGGAAGAGCTGCGCGCGCGCTCGGGCGGCATTCAGCTCGGCGGTTCAGGTCTGAGCAACAGCGCTGCGGCGGCGGCCGACGGGGATGCCGCGAGCCGCTTGCGCAGCGCCAAATCCATGCTCGATGCGGGCCTGCTCACCGATTCCGAGTACGAGGCCCTCAAGGCGAAGATCATCAGCAACGTCTAGGCCCCACGCACGGCGCTGAACGCTGTCATTGCGCTGCGGGCGGCTTCTCCAGCTTTTTGTAGCCGGCGGGCACTTCAAACACCGCGCTCGGAATCGCATCGGTGCGCACCGCCACCGTCTCCGTGCTCATCTGGAACAGTTGCACCATGCCGGGCGCAGCCGGCGCCGTGTCGGCCGGCGGTGGGGCATCGTCCTTTTTATGCAGCTTGTTGAACAGACTCATGGCGACGCTGCCGACTGCGCCGCTGGGCGAGGTCGGCACGCTGCTTGAAGGGGCATTGCCGCCGCTGCTATTGCTGCCGCTGCTGCTGCTGGCGCCGTTGCTGCTGTCGTCTTTGCATTGGGGACCGCCGAACTGCATCGCGAACACGGATTTGACGGGATAGCCCTTGAGGCTGCCCGCCTGCTTGAGGGCTTCACCCCACCCCTTTTTGTAGCGGTCGAACACGGCTTGCGAATTGATCTGCAGATTCCCGGCCATTTCGCCGCTGAGGTTCATCTTCCTGGCGTAATTGCTCCAGAACTCACGCGTTTCGACGGTTCCGGGAATGTCCGCAGCCAACCATTGGTCGAGTAGAAAGACGAAGTCGCAGCTGGTGCCCTTGGTCTTGTCGGTGCAGGTCTGAGTGACCGTGATCGTCGCGCGACTGGCATCGGCGCCCGCAAAGGTGGCGTGTTCACCGGTCTGCTTGAGTTCGGCTTTGGCCGGCGACCACTCGCACTGACTGTCATCCACGGGTGCGCCGGAGGGCGCCTGTTGCTGCGCCGCCGGCTTGGCGTTCTGCGCGTTTTGCAGGGCTTTAGCCGTCGCGTCGCGCATTTCCTGGAAGCTGGTTTCGGTGTACTGCTTGTTCGGTGTGTCGATGTCGTCAATGCGTTCGGCGTCCAGCCGGATGATGCGCACGGTGTCGGTGCTGGAGCTCTTGGCCAAAGCGCGCAGCAATTTGGACTTGAATTGACTCTGCCGTTCGGTACGCGCGCGGTCGCCGGAAATCGCAGTGGTGCTCTTGCCTTCCATGGCGCCGAACTTCGACGGGCCGAAACCGTCGACGTTGATCTGCTGTTCGACCGTGATATCGGCCCGCGCAAGTCCGGCCACACTGACGGCCACGATTGCAATGGCCCACATCCCTGCTGTGCTGCGTAACGGCATTCTTTATCCCCTGCATTTATCTTGGATTCGGCTGACGAAGCCTACCGCATTAGCCGCGCTTGCCGCGAGCCTGGTACCGTTTCCCTTGCCCCGCCTGCGGGCGTACCCTATTAGGGCGTCCACGACGATTAGGTCCGCCCAATTCGGCGGCGGGGCTCCATGACACATGCGCACGGGTTGTTCGCTGCTTTCGCGCTCGCGGCGCTGTCGATAAGCACCGGTACCAGCCTGGCCGCGGATCGCACCGACTCGATGACTACCACGAGTCTGACTGAAGCCACAGCCTGGCAGCATCATCATGCGACCTTCAATTACTTCGGTATCACGGCGCTCTATACCTGCGACGGCCTGGAGGACAAGGTGCGTATGATTCTGCGCTTCTTCGGCGCGCGTCAGGACCTTAAGGTCCAGGCGAACGGCTGCCCACGCGGGCCGAACTCGGTGACTCGCGTGGCCTGGGTCACGGCGGATTTCGATACCTTGGCCGCCGCGTCGGCCGACGCTCCCGCGGCAGACATCGTGCAAGCCCAATGGACGCCCTTCAAACTCAATGCGCAGCGCCCGTTCTTCATGGGCGAGGGCGATTGCGAGCTGATCGATGCGATGCGGCCGATGCTGACGCACAACTTCAGCTGGCGCGGCCTGGCCTACAGCACCAGCTGTACACCGCACGAGTTGTCCTTTGCGGACTTCCGCATGCAAGGCGAAGTGCTGAAGTCCAGCGCGGGGCACGCGGGCTGAGAGCGATGACCGCGATAACTCGGGGCGAAAGAGCATTCTTCGCGATCGTCGCTCTGTCGGCATTGTGGATCGGCAGCTGGTGCTATGTGATTCCTGCGTATGTTCAAATCGGCATGCCCTGGAACGCTCCGCCTCTGCATGCTCGCTTTTTGGGCGCGATCTATCTGTCGGCCACCACGTTCTGCTTCTGCAGCGCGTTTGCGCGCACCCATGCCCAATTGCGCGCCGTATTGCC
>OBLT010000079.1_pt1 | contig 72646 bp, 58 predicted proteins | sample 1518721 | NCBI WGS metagenome assembly OBLT01 (sample SAMEA3539307, study PRJEB22396) | soil metagenome | biome: tundra; feature: field; material: soil | place: USA | collected 2010-05 | depth 0.15 m | reverse complement strand
ATTTCGTCTGCGGTATTGTTGCCTGGCGTGCCTCCGGCCTACTGAAATAGGTTCTAAGCGAGCCAATCCCTCTTAATTGGGCGTGATACTCGTGAAGTCGAGGAAATTGGCGGTCATCATGAGCAACGACAGCACCATCCACGAATCGTCGTAGTAGGTCCCACCCACAGTCGGGTAGAGCGGGTTCCCGTACGGGGTGGCGAGCACTCCATAGGCGTCGTTGACGAAGGTCTGATAATTTTTGTCGCTCATGGCGCCCACGCCCGCCGGGCCGACGAACGCGGCGGACTGTTTCTGCGCGTTTGCGCCGGTTTGGTACTGGGCGTGCGGGGTCCCGTTCAGGTCGTAGCCATCGACGATTTGGGTCGCACCGCCAACCGTGGTGCTGAAGAACTTGCTGGTCAGGGCCACGTAGGTCTGTGCGCGCTTGTCGCCGTTGAGACACCAATCGAGACCAACGCGGAATGGAGTGCGGCAGGAATCGTATTGGTAATTGGTTGGCGACGCCCCGCCCGTCGAGCCGTACGCCTGCCCGTTGGGCTTGCCGCTTCTGTCGCACCAGGCGGGGACCAAACCGTTCGTGGCGTTCCCGTTGCTGAGCGAGGCATTCAGCACCGTGTACATGGTGTCGATGACCTTGGTCCAATTGGAGGTCGGCGTCTGGTCGATGGTGGCGAACACCTTGTAGTAGGAAGGCGCGAAGTACGAAAGGTTGAGATTCGAATCGTCGGCCCAAGGACCTGCCCGCAAGTAGATGTAATTGTAGATCTCGTTGTTCCACACCGCGGACATCTGGGCCTTGGCGAAGTCGATGTAGTTCTTGTTCAACTTGCCTTTTCCGCCCCACTGCTTGTCCGCCATGATCAGCGCGTAGGCCATGTCCTCGTCCGCGTCGGTGGCAGGCCCCACGCCGGACGGGTTGTCCCCTGGACCGGAGCCGTCGGCCTTGATGTACCAGTTCATCAGTCCATACCGGCTGTCCAGAAATTGCTGTTCGTACAGCCACAAGCCATCGAATAGGGCCTGGTCGTTCATGTACACTGCAATGAGCATTCCGTAGCCGATACCCTCGGAAACTGTGGAGTATTGTTCGAGGCTCGGTTCGCTTGGCCGCTGCACGCGAAGGCATCCGCTGGGGCATCCTTTGGGAAGGCCGGTGGAGGTCACGGTGTCCTTCCTCCATTGCTCGTACGCTACATACACCTTGTTGTTGTCGTAGAGGGTGGGAAAGATGCAGTTGCTGGTATTCTCCCGGTTTTGCGGGAAGGGAAAACTGGTCGTGGTCGTGTGCGGGGTGGGACCGCGCGATGGCGGAGGAGCCGCGTCCGGAGTGGTGCTGGACCCGCCTGTTCCGCCCGCGCCGCCACCTCCGCCTGACCCGCCCGCGCCGCCACCTCCACCTGACCCGCCCGTTCCGCCCGCGCTGCCACCTCCACCTGACCCACCCGTGGATTTCGTTCCGCCCGTCCCGCCCGAGCCGCCCATGCTACTGGCTCCACCGCCCGTACCCGCGCCGCCTGCGGAGCCTCCGCCGGTTGCCGAGGCTCCACCCGTGGACGAAGTTCCGCCGTTTCCGCCGGTGCGCGCTCCGCTTGACCCGCCGGATCCCGATAGGGTTCCGGCTCTGTCTGCGGGCCGGCAAGCCGCAATTCCGCAAAACGTGATGAGAGCTGCTGTCCAGACATGGGCCTGAAGGATTCGACGAGAAAACATCATGTCGTTCAATCCAGTGGGGGTGGTCCTGATTGTAAGAACACCCAACCCTGCCTGATCGCGCACGGAAAATCTAGCGCGGCCCAGAAGGGAAATCGTGCCCTCGACGTGCGTGGAAGCAACGCATCTCATGCTATGGTGCGACAGCTGGATTCGACTTCAGCAGAGAGCAGGCGGTCGAAGATGCCAAGGGCGGCACCGGGAGTGCCGACTGCTCGGATGTTGACGGCACTAGCCACCCCCGATCGCGTAAGCTCTCCCGCATGGCCGTACAGGCGCTCGAACCATTTCATCCACTGATCCGCCGGTGGTTCGAAAGCCGTTTCGCCGCGCCCACGGATGCGCAAGTGCAGGCCTGGCCCATCATCGCCAGGGGCGAGCACGTGCTGGTCAGCGCCCCGACCGGCAGTGGCAAGACCCTGACCGCGTTTCTGTCCGCCATCGACAGCTTGGTAACCGGCCGCTTTGCCTGCGGCGCCGCGCGCGTGCTCTATTTGTCCCCGCTCAAGGCCCTGAACAGCGACGTGCGGTTGAATCTGCTCGCCCCACTGGCCGAGCTGCGCGCGCTTTTCGAACAGGAGAAGGTCCCGTTTCCGCCCATCCGCGTGATGACCCGCTCGGGGGACACGCCGGACGACGAACGGCGCGCGATGCTGCGGCACCCGCCCGAGATCCTCATCACCACGCCCGAGAGTTTGAATCTGATGCTCACGGGCAAGCAAAGTCGCCAGCTTTTCGGCGGGCTCAAGACCGTCATCCTCGACGAGATCCACGCCCTGGCCAGCGGCAAGCGCGGTACGTACATGATGTCCGCGGTCGAGCGCCTTACCTTGTCCACTCCCAATTTCCAGCGCATCGCCCTGTCGGCCACGGTGCGGCCAGCGGAAACCGTTGCCGTCTGGATGGGCGGCTTCGAGATGCTCGGCCCCAGTTCGGATGCGCGCTACCAGCCGCGCCCTGTGCACATCGTGCGCGCGGCGGATCGGCGTTCGATTGCGCTCACCGTGCGCACTCCGGACGTGGAGGTGGTCAAAGGTCCGGACGCGGCGGATCTATGGTGGGAGGCGTTGGCCGGCGATCTGAAGAAGATCGTCGAGAGAAACCGCTCGACCCTGATCTTCGCCAACAGCCGGCGCACCGTCGAAAAAGTCGCGCGTCTTCTCAACACCGGCGCGAGCGAGCCCATCGCCTATTCCCACCACGGATCCCTGTCGCGCGAGATCCGCCTCGACGTGGAAGAGCGCATGAAACAGGGCCGTCTGCGTGCAGTGGTGGCGACGGGATCGCTGGAGCTGGGCATCGACATCGGCTCGGTCGAGGAAGTGATCCTGGTCGGCACGCCACCCTCGGTCGCCCAGTCGCTCCAGCGCATCGGACGTGCCGATCACCGCGTGGGTGGCACCAGCAAGGCCAGCCTGTTCGTGCTGCATGGTCTCGACGGCGCACAAGCGGCGTCCATGCAAGCCATGGTCGGGCGCACGGACGTAGAAGAGATCCAGCCCATCCGCAACGCCCTCGACGTGCTGGCCCAGGTGTTGCTGTCGATGGGCTGCAGCGCCGTCTGGGATCTCGACGAGCTCTTCGCCTTCGTGCGCACCATCGCCGCCTACCACGAGCTGCCACGCCGCCACTTCGACCTGGTTATCGCCATGCTCGCCGGCCGCTACGCCGACGCGCCCATTCGCGAGCTGCGCCAGCGCGCGCTGGTCGATCGGGCCAAGAACACCGTCACCACCCGCGCCGGCACCGAGTTCGTTCTGTATCAATCGGGCGGCACCATTCCGGATCGCGGCTACTACCACCTGCGCCTCGCCGACAGCAAAGTCGTGATCGGCGAGCTCGACGAGGAATTCGTATGGGAGCGCCGCCTCGGCGATCAGTTCAGCTTGGGCACGCAGGCCTGGCGCATTCTCAAGGTGACCCACAACGATGTCGAGGTCGGGCCCGCAGATCCGCACGGACCCATGATTCCGTTCTGGAAAGCCGAAGAGCAGAATCGCTCCACCCAGGCCTCGTTCGCGCTGCTCGATTTCTTTGATTTCTGCGAGCGGCGACTCGACCAGCCCGATTTCGCCGACGAGCTGGGCAAGAAACACGGCATGGACGCGGCCAGCGCGCGCAGCCTGGTCAGTTTTCTCACCCGCCAACGCGAGGTGGCCCGAGCGCCTTTGCCCGGTCGCCAGCGCGTGCTCGTCGAGTGTACCAAGGATCCCGAGGCGCCAACGGAACTGCAGCAGGTGGTGCTGCACACCTTCTGGGGCGGCAAGGTCAATCGGCCCCTGGCCATCGCCCTGGCCGAAGCGTGGGAGCGCGAGCGCGGCAGCCCGCTCGACGCCTTTGCCACCAACGATCACATTCTGTTCATGCTGCCCGAGGGCATCGATCCCGTCGGCCTGTTCGAGCTGGTTCCTGCGCGGGCTCTCGACCAGCTCTTGCGCGCAGGCTTGGAGAAGACCGCGCTCTTCGGCTCGCGCTTCCGCGAGAACGCTAGCCGGGCGCTCTTGCTGCCGCGTGGGGACGCCCGAAAGCGCTATCCCCTGTGGCTCAATCGCCTGCGTTCCAAAAAGCTACTCGCGTCCGTCCTACGCTTCGAGGATTTCCCCATCGTGCTCGAAACCTGGCGCGATTTGCTGGAAGACGAGTTCGAAATTCCGACCTTGGCGGGTCTGCTCGACGACATCGCGCAGAAACGCATCGCCCTGCACGTGACCCAGCCGCCCCACCCAACACCGTTTACCGACGGCATCGTCTTTCGCCAGACCAACTACCATATGTACCTCGACGATGCGCCAACCTCGGGCGCACGCTCGAATCTGGCCGACGAGCTTTTCCGCGATCTCTTCCACGGCGCAAGCGCCTATCCGGCCGTGCCCGCGCCGCTGGCTGCCGCGTTTGCCGACAAGCTCCTGCGCACCCATCCCAGGTACCAGCCGGCCACGCGCGAGGAGATTTTGCTCGCCGTGCGCGAGATCGTCCTGTCGCCTGCTGCGGCCGTCGACAGGTGGATCGCCGAGCTTCCTCCCGACGAGGAAGTGGTCCCAGGGGAAGATTCGCTGTCCGCCCTGGTGGCCTATACCCTTCCGGGGGCGAGCCAGGAGCTCGTGTCCGACCTTGGCGATGTGCCGCGCATTCTTTGTCTGCGCGGCACGGGTACAGGCGATCTTCGTACCCTGCGCCCCTTGCTCGGCGGAGCGCACCAGGTCGTTGTCGACTACTTGCGCGCCCATCCCCATCGCACGGATTCCGAATCCGCGGCCACCCTGGTCGGCGAATATCTGCGCAGTCGCGCGGCTGTTACGGCCGGCGAGATTTCCGCGGCCCTGGGGTTCGGCGACGAGGAATTGCCCTCACTTCTCGACGAGCTCATCGAAACCGATAGCATCGTCGCCGGACAGCTCCTTGAAGAACGCACCGAGCGCTATTTCTGTGACGCCGACAATGCCGAGCGCCTGCTCCGCCTGCATCGCGCCGCTCGGCGCGCGTCCGCCGAAAAGGCGCTGCGTCCCCGGCCCATCGAGGACTTGCCGCATTTTTTCAACGAATGGCAGGGCCTCGGTCGGCAAGACGGTGGCCTCGAAACGCTGCAAAGCGCGCTCGATCGTCTGTTCGGATTTCCCCTATCCGCCGAGCTGTGGGAGGAGGCCGTGCTGCCAAGCCGGCTGGAGCCGTATTACCCATCGTGGCTCGACACGCTTTTTCAGTCCTACGGGTTGATCTGGTTCGGCTGCGGGGCAGAGAAGGTCTCCTTCGCGTTTCCGAGCGATCAAGAGCTCTTCCTAGACAGACCCGAATTCGAGAGCAAGCTCGATGAGCAGCCCGAATCCTTGCTTCTGCGCCAACTGGAGGGATCCGATCGCGGCCTGAGCTTTTTCCATCTGGCGACGACGACAGAGCTTGGCACGGCCCCGCTGGCCGAGATGCTGTGGGATCTGGCGTGGCGGGGGCGCGCGGCCACCGACAGCTACGAAACCATTCGACGCGGTATCTTGAGCGGATTTTCGGCGGAGGAGGTGAACCACACCGGAAGCGGTGGGCGCGCAGGTTTTCATCGCTGGGAGCGCTCGCGTCCGAGCGCCGGAAACTGGTGCGTCTTGCAAGGCCGACAAGAACGAGGGCCAGTTGCAAACGCCGAGCGCGAGAAGGAGCGTGCGCGCATGGTGCTTGCTCGTTATGGGGTGGTCTTTCGCGAGCGGCTCGAACACGAATTGCCACTCCTACGCTGGGCCAAGATCTTCCGGGCTCTGCGCCTGCTCGAACTTTCGGGCGAGATCATTTCGGGACATTTCTTCGAGGGCATCCCCGGCATTCAATTCGCAACCCACGAGGCCGTTCGCCGCTTGGCCGAGCCGCTGCCCAGCGAGCGCATCTATTGCGTGAACGCCTGCGATCCGGCCTCGGTGTGCGGCCTGGGCGTAGACGGACTGGCCCCGGAGATCCCAAGGCGCATTGCAAGCAACTGGACGGTGTTTCGTGGGGGACAACTGGTTCTCGTGTTGCAAAAAGGCGGCAAGGAACTGTCGGTCCTCATCGAGCCAAACCATGCCGCTCTCGCACCGGCGCTGGCCATCTACCGCTTCTTCCTTCGCCGCGAGACCTCTTCATTGTCTTCAGTAACCGTAGAGACCGTCAATGGCACAAGCGCGAACACGTCCCCCTTCGCGGAAGCATTGCGGGCAGTGGGCTTCACCAGCGACTACCGCGGGATGAGTCTGTGGAAGCGTTGAAATCCCCACCTGCGTTCCAACGCGCGCTGCTTGATTTCTACGGCAAACGCGGCCGCGATTTGCCCTGGCGCAGAACGCGCGATCCGTACGCGATCTGGATTTCCGAGGTCATGCTCCAGCAGACCCAGGTGCAAACCGTGATTCCGCGTTTCGCCAAGTTCCTGCGACAGTTCCCCACCGTCGCGTCCCTGGCCGCCGCGGACGAGCGCACAGTCTGCGAGGCGTGGGCCGGACTTGGCTATTACCGACGCGCCCGCAATCTGCACAAAGCCGCGCGTATGATTGTGGCCGAGTGGCACGGCGAAGTGCCCGACACGGAAGCAACACTTCGGCAATTGCCTGGCGTCGGGGCCTATACGGCCGCCGCTATTGCCTCCATCGCCTTTGCCCAGAAGACCCCCGCCGTCGACGGCAATCTCGTGCGCGTGCTCGCGCGCGTGCATGCCTTGTCTGGCCGGGCGGGCGATCCAGCGTTGACGCTTGCCGTCTGGAAGCAAGCGTGGCGCCTTGTTGATTGCGACCAACCAGGAGAGATCAATCAGGCGCTCATGGACATCGGAGCGACCCTGTGCCGACCCGAGAATCCCGCATGTCCTGAATGTCCCTTGCGCCGGGCGTGCCTCGGACTCAAGCAGGGAGCGCCGACCGTGTATCCGGGCGGCAAGTCGAAAGCCGCGCGCAAATCCCTGCGCATCGCCTTCGCTTGGGTAGAGCACAAGGGGGGACTCTTGCTTGAACAGCGCCCTCTCGAAGGGTTGTGGGCCGGCCTGTGGGAACTGCCCAGCGCCAGCGGCGTACAAGCCAAGCGTTCGCTCGAACAGCGACTGGGACAGAAGCTGGACCGGCCCTTGGCACGGATTTTCCATCAGCTGACCCACCGTCAAGTGACAGCCAGCGTCTACAGGGCAACGGCGAAGCCGCAACCGGGGCAACGGTGGTGGAAGGAGCCCTTGACCGCACCCTTGTCGTCGCTGGCGCGCAAGGCGATTGTGGCGACCAAACAGCGACAACCATAGGCCACTCTGAGAAACCGGCTTTGCCGAGTCCTCATTTGCGTGGCAGGGTTGGGCCAGTTGTCACAAGGGAGGAATGCCCATGATTTGCATATTCGGAGCGTCTGGAAATACGGGTAGTGCCGCCGCGGCGCACCTGCTTGGGAGCGGGAAGAAGGTTCGCGTGGTGGGACGCAAGCGCGAGAAGCTGACCGCCTTGGCCAAGGCTGGCGCGGAGAGCTGCGTGGGTGATATCGAGAATGCGGGCTTCGTGCGCGAAGCACTCTCGGGCGCGGAAGGCGCCTACGTTCTGATTCCGCCCAACATGGCCACCGATGATTTTCGCGCCTACCAAGCCCGCCTCGTCGAGACACTGGCGGGCGGCATCGAGGCGGCCAAGGTCGGCCACGTCGTGCTCCTCAGCAGCCTCGGCGCGCACCACGCCGAGGGCACCGGCCCTATCGTCGCGCTCCACCATTTCGAAGAGCGGCTCAAGAAAATCGCCGGGCTAAGCGCGCTCTTCTTGCGTGCGGGCTTCTTCATGGAGAACGTGCTCATGGGCTTGGGCTCCGTCAAGACGCAAGGGATCTACGGCGGCCCCATGCCGGCCGAGGCCGCGGTGCCCATGATCGCCCCCGCCGACATCGGCAGCTACGCCGGTGCTAGGCTCGAACGCCTGGATTTCTCCGGCAAGAGCGTGGTCCACTTGATCGGCCCCAAGGCCATCACGCAGACCGAGCTCGTGACCATCCTTGGCGTAGCCATCGGCAAGCCAGTCCGCTACGCGCAAGTTTCCTTGGCCGATGTGGAGCAGGGAATGAAGCAAGCAGGCCTGAAGCCATCGTTGGTCTCGGCGTTCCTGGAGATGTACCAAGGGGCGGGCAAGGGCCTGGTCGCGCCCGAGGAGGGCGGCGTGGTGCTGCCCATGGCAACCACCTTCGAAACCTACGCCAAGCAAGTCTTCGCGCCGGCCTATCGAGCGTAGGCGCTGGCGGATCGCAGTCTTTCCAGAATGGCGGTGAACTCGGGCGGCAGCGGCGCACTGAAGTGTAGCCGCTCGCCCGTGACCGGGTGATCGAAGCCAAGCGTCGCCGCGTGCAGCAGCAGGCGCTCCGAAGGAATCGGCTTGCCGCCCCTGCGCACAAGATCGCGAATGTAGACCGTCTCACCCACCAGGGGATTGCCCCGTTCGGACAGGTGGATCCGGATCTGGTGCGTGCGGCCGGTCTGCAGGCGCACCCGGCACAGCGTGGCGCCGCGCAGATTTTCAGCGACCTCGACATCGGTGACAGCCCGCTGCCCATCGCCAATTCGTTTGGAACTTCCGCGCAACCCGTCGCCGCGGTTCTCGATCAACTGCGATTCGATGCGGCCCGTCCGCACCTGCCCCTGCGCCACCGCGATGTACTCGCGCTCGGCCAGGTGCTCCTTGAAGATCTTGTGCAGCCCGCGTTCGGCCAGCTTGGTCTTGGCGAAACACACAAGTCCCGAGGTGTCCTTGTCGATGCGGTGAACGGTGTAAAGCGGCGTGACCGTGGCGCGCTTGCCCTGCCTGCGCCACGCTTCGCGAATCAGATCGAGCGCGGTGCCGCTCTCTTTGCGTTCGTAGGGCACGGTGGACACGCCTTCGGGCTTTTCGATCACGATGAGGTGCCCGTCCTCGAAGACGACGCGAAAACCCGGACGCTCCACCCGTCGCCGCGGATCGGGCTTGCCCATATTCAAAGCCAGGCTTTCGCCGCCGGCCAAGCGATGCGCGGGCTCGACCACACGCTCGCCGTTCACGGTCACTTTTCCCGACGAGCACAGCTCGCGCACCTGGCGCCAGCTCCTGTCCGGCATGCGTTCGCGCAAGGCCGCGGCCAAGGTGATTCCGGCGGATGCCTTGAATTCGCCCTGCCCGCCCAGCGCGCGCGTCGGGTCCGTCATGCCCTCATTCCATTGTGCCCATTGTTCAAGCTGCCATTTCTGCCACCACGGCTGAAGATTGGCCAGCGAGCTGCTATAGACAAACACCATGGACCCCGCATCCCTTGTCGACGAGCTACGCGCATTCGTGGCCGAGCGCGACTGGAGCCAGTTCCACGATCCCAAGAACCTGGCCATGCTGCTGGCCTCGGAGGCAGGCGAGCTTCTGGCCGAGTACCGCTGGGTGCCGAGCGACAAGGCCGACGCCTTCTCCCACGAACCCGAAGCACGTCAGCGCATCTCAAACGAAATTGGCGACGTCGGTATCGCGCTCGTGCTGCTCTGTGACCGTACCGGGATCGATCTGCAAACGGCCATGCGCGAAAAGCTGGCACGAAACCGCAATCGCTATCCTGTGGAACACTCGAAAGGCCGGGCGACCCGTCCGGTGGGATGACCGCAAGCTGCGATCAGTCATCAGGCAACGAACCTGGCACCCTTCTTGAAGAGTCGGAGTATGCTTCCATCAACCGCAAGGAGTTACAAATGAGGTCATCCGCGATGACTCGCAGATTCCGCGCCCTTTCTTTCATGACTCTCGCCGGGGCATCTGTGCTGGTTTTTCACAGTGCCGCGTTTGCGCAACAGGCGGAGCCCGCGGCCAAGGACGCCGAGGCAGCCAAGCCCGAGCCCGCCGGCGAGGGCGGAGCCAAGCAACAGCCGCCCCAGGACTTGCCGCCTGAGTATGGCCCACCGCCTGGCTATCGCCATGGCCCGCCAGCGCCGCCACCGCCGCCGTCCAGCTACCCGCCGCCGGGCTACGGTCCCTACTATCAGGACTACTACGGGGGCTACCCGCCGCCACCACCACGCTACTACCGTCCGCGCTACTACCAGCCTGCTCCACCGATGCGCTACTACCCAGAGGCCGCGACCTATCGCCCATTCTTCTTTGGCTTCGGCCTCGGCGTCGGCGGGGTCGGCATCATCATCCACGACCCCCTCCCCGGTCAGAGCGACAACGCCTCCCGCGCTGGACTTGGCTACAACCTGCGCCTCGGCTTCGGGGTTTCGCCCCGCTGGTCCATTGTGTTGTCCGCCGACGGCGCGCAGGCCTATTTCGATGGTGCCAGCGTTTCGGAAACCACGTGGACCATCGGACCGCAAGTCTTCATCACGCGCCAACTCTACGCCCGGGCAGGCATCGGCGCGGCGACCTACGAACAGGACTCATGGGACAGTTCCGGCTACTACTACGGGAGCATGAGCGATTCTGGCACTGCCGCCGTGGCGGCCATCGGGTTCGAGTTCATGCAGCACTACCACACGGCCCTGGCCCTCGAAGCCTCGGGCACCATCGGCTACTTTCCCGACAAAGACAAAGTCAGCACCTTCGGATTAAACTTCGTGCTCAATCTGTTCTAGTCTCAAGGGGTGCCGCACAGACCATTCCCCTGGTTCCCTCCAAAAACGGAATCCTCCTTGCGCCACCTCCCAGGAAGACGCCGACGCCTGGCCTGTCCGCTCGGCGCCGTCCTTTTTCTTGTCGGATGCATGGGGCACGCGCCCGTGCCCGAGGGTTGCGGCTCGGACAAGGACTGTAAGCTCGACCGCGTGTGCGAAGCCAACCACTGCGTGTGGCCGCAGCGCCCCGCCGAGATGTCGGGGACCGCGCGCCCGACCTGGCCGGGCGCGAACCCCGAAGCCCTGCCCGCAGGTCCCCCCGCCCAAGGCATGTTCCGCTTCGATCCGCGCCATCGCGGCCGTTCGCCCTTCCTTCTGCCCAAGCAGAAGCCCGACCTGCTCTGGACCCTCGAAACCCTCGCACCCGTGACCTCCTCGCCCACGGTGTCGGCCGCTGGCCTGGTGCTGGTGGCCAGTCACAGCGGTAAAGTCTTCGCGCTGGGTGGGGAAGGCAAGCCCGCATGGACCTTCGTTGCCGCCGATCTCGTGTGGAGCACGCCCGCCATTGCCGCCGATGGCACCGTGTACGTCGGCTCCGACGACGACAACCTGTATGCCCTGGAAGGCAAGACCGGCAAGCTCTTGTGGAAGTACCGCGTCGGCACCTGCCAGCAAACGGTAGGCATCGGCCCCGAAGCCACCCGCTGCGACGTGGACGCCGGCCCAACCATCGGCCCCGACGGAGCCCTCTACACAGGCGGCGACGGCATCTACGCCATCAATGCCAACGGCACCCTGCGCTGGCGCTTCGCCACCGGCGGCCACGTGTCGAGCACGCCCGCCCTGGCGGCCGACGGCACCGTGTACGCGGGCAGCCAGGACAACAGCATCTACGCCGTCAATCCCGACGGCAAAAGGCAGTGGGAATTCCGCGCTCGGGACGACGTGGAATCGAGCCCGGCCATCGAGGAAGACGGCACCCTCTACATCGGCTCCGACGACAATCGCCTGTACGCATTGAGTCCGCAGGGACAAATGCTGTGGGCCTTCACCACCGGCGACGATGTGCGCGCCTCGCCCGCCATCGGCCGCGACGGCACCGTGTACATCGGCTCCTTCGACGGCCTGCTCTACGCCATTCGCCGCGACGGCACGCTTGCGTGGGCCTTCCGCACCGGCGACCGCATCATGTCGTCGGCCCTGGTCGACGCCAGCGGAGCCATCTTGGTCGGTTCGCAAGACGACCGCCTCTATGCCATCGAGCCCGACGGCAAACTGCGCTGGTCTGTCGAGCTCGGCGGCGACGTGGACAGCTCGCCCATCATCGCCCCCGACGGCACCATCTACGTCGGCTCCGACGACGGCAAGCTGTACGCCCTGCGCGCGAAGTAGTCACCCATTTAGGGGTCCCATCGGACGGATCGCGTAGGCGGAGCCGGGCTTAGCCTGGCGTAGCCAGAGCGCGGGAGGGTTTGGGAACCCTCCCAGGGTTCCCATCACAATCGCCCGCGCGCAGGCGTTCGAGTACGCTAGGATGCGCGCGCACGTCGAAGATGACCGCGTCAGGCTGGTAGCGTTCGCCCAACACCTCGCAGGACGCGAAGATCTCGCCGCGCAGGTGCTGCCTGTCGTAGGGCACGCGAATCTCGCCAGCGACCAGATCGCGGGCGAAGAAGGCAATCAGGTGCTCGCGCAAGCGCGCCACGTCCGCGGGCCGACGCGCCGACATGACGAAGGAGTCCGGCCAGCGCGCAAGCAGATCTCCGGTCGCCGCAGATTCGCTGGCCCCATCGCCGAGCCGATCCATTTTGTTGAAGATGATGAGGCGCGGAATCTCGCCGGCACCGATGTCGGCCAACACCTCGCGCGTGACTTCCAGTTGGCGTACGAAGCCGGGATCCGAAGCATCCACCACGTGGGCCAGTAGGCCCGCTTCGAGGGCTTCGTCGAGCGTGCTCTTGAACGAGGCCACCAAGCCGTGCGGCAGTTTGTCGATGAAGCCTACGGTGTCGGAAACCAGGACGCGCGGGTGCGCTTCGGGTACCAAGGTGCGCACCGTGGTGTCGAGCGTCGCGAACAGCTTGTCGGCGACATACGCCTCGCTGCCGGTCAGGGCGCGCATGAGCGTGGACTTACCCGCGTTGGTGTAGCCCACCAGGGCCACGCGATTCATGTCACCGCGCCGAGCCCGCTGCGTGGCTTGTTCCGCCGCCATGGACGAAAGCTCGTCCGTCAGCTCGGCGATGCGATCGCGAATCTTGCGCCGGTCGAGCTCCAGCCCGGATTCGCCCGCGCCCTTGCCGCCGATGCCGCCGCGCTGGCGATCCTTGCCCGCGCCGGTTTCGCGCATGCGCGGGGCCATGTACTGCAAGCGTACGATTTCGACTTGAGCCTTGGCCACGCGCGAACGGGCATGGCGGCGGAAGATCTCCAGAATCACCGCCGTGCGATCCATGACCTCAGCGCCAGTCGCCTTTTCCAGGTTGCGCGCCTGCGAAGGACTGATGTCGTGATCGACAAGCACCACCTTGATGGGCTTGGCGTCTGCGGGTGAGCTGGACGGGGTCGGCGCGCTCGTCTCCTCGGCGGCTTCGTCGCCCGCCGCCGCGCCCGTGAGCGCCTGCAGCTCCTGGAGCTTGCCGCTGCCGATCACGGTGCCCGGATGAAACGAGGTCCGTCGCTGCGTCAGGGTCGCCGCGACCACGAGCCCAAGCGTACGCGCCAGCCGGTGCAGCTCGGCCAGCGAAGCAGCGAAGGCTCCGTCCGCCACGCCCTGCACCTGCACCGCGACCAACACCGCGCGCAGCGACTCGGATTCCTGTTCGAACAATGGCGACATCGACCGACCAGTATAGGCGACGCTGGCGCCAGCGCCCGTGCGACTAGGGGCGGTCACCCTAGGCCACACGGCCCGACTAGCCACCTCTATATCGTCCCGGCCACGTAGCGGAGTCGCCGGGGACGTGTATGATCGCGGCTACTGATGACTACATCTACCGAACGCCCGGCGGCGCGCATCGTCGCGGGCCGGATCAAGCTACATCCCGACGGCTACGGTTTCGTGGTGCCCGACGATCGTTCAGAAGATATCCACGTCAGCGTCCGCAACCGCGGTTCGGCCATGGACAGCGACCGCGTCGAGGTCGAATGGTGGGTTGGCGGGCGCGGGCTCGAAGGCCGCGTCACCCAGGTGCTCGAACGTGGGCGCGGCAAAATCACCGGACAGCTCACCGGCCACGGCGACAAGATGCGCTTCGAGCCCGACGATGCGCGCATCCAATCGCAAGTCGTGGTTCGCGGTGGCGTGAATGCCCGCCCCGGTCAGTCCTTGGTCGCCGAGATCGTCGGCTATCCCCAATCGCCCCAGGCACCCATCGAAGTCATGTTGCTCAAGGTCCTCGGCAGCCCCGACGACCCGCGCACCGAGGTCGAGAAAACCCTGGCTTGCGCCGACATCACCGAGGAATTCCCGGCCGCGGTGGTAAGCGAGGTCAGCCAGATCCCCAGCATCGTTCAAGCGGCGGACTTCCACGACCGCGCTGACTTGCGAACCATGCCCTTCGCCACCATCGATCCGGAAACTGCGCGCGACTTCGACGATGCTGTGGCGCTGGAGGAGCTTCCGCGCGGCGCTCACCGCTTGTGGGTCGCGGTGGCCGATGTTTCCCACTACCTGCGCGAAGGCACGGCCCTCGACCACGAGGCGCAGGCGCGCGGCGTAAGCGTGTACTTGCCAAATCGCGCGATCCCCATGTTGCCCGAGGCGCTGTCGGGGCACTTGTGCTCGCTGGTGCCCGGCGAAGATCGCCTGGCCATGGCGGTGCGCATCGACTACGACCGCGGCCTGACCATCACCGAGGTGGACTTCTGCGCGGCGGTCATTCACTCGCACGGCCGCCTGGACTATCCCGGCGTGGCCGCAGCCCTAGCCGGCGACGTGCGCGGCAAGCGCAAGCACTACGAGCCCTTCTTGCCCAGCCTGCGTGCGATGGATGCCCTAGCCCGCAAGCTGCGCGTTCGCCGGCAAGAACGCGGCGCCTTGGATCTGGATCTGCCGCAAGTGGTGGTCGAGCTGGATCGCGACGACCCCGCCCTCGTGCGCGACGTGCGCCGCGCCCGCCGCGATCCGGGCGAACGCCATGCCTACGCCATGATCGAGGAATTCATGCTGGCGGCCAACGAAGCCGTGGGCGACAGCTTCCGCGACCGCAACGAGGACACCGCCTGGCGCGTGCACGAGGTGCCCGACGAGGAAAAAGTGGCCGCCTTCGCCGTCGTGGCTGAGCGCTACGGCATCAAGTTCGACCCGGCGGAGGCTGTTACGCCGCTCGGGCTAGCCGCGGTCCTGAAGCGCTTGCGCGGCCATCCTGCGGAAAAGCCCCTGTCGTTCTTACTTCTGCGCGCGCTCAAACAAGCCACCTACGACGTGGTCAACGTGGGCCACTTCGGCCTGGCCTCGCCCGCGTATTTGCATTTCACCTCGCCCATTCGCCGCTACCCCGACGTCATCGTGCACCGCCTGCTCAAGCACCGCCTGGCCAGCCTGGGCAAACCCGCGGGCGGCTTTCCACCCATGGCCGCCACCGACATGCCGGCCAGCGAAATCCTGCAACGGGCGTCCACGCATGCCTCGTTCTGCGAGCGCAAGGCTATGGAGGTCGAGCGCGAAGTCGTAGATCTCTATCGCGCCTTCTTCATGCGCGAGCGAGTCGGTGACGTGCTTGAGGGTGCCATCACGGGCGTCACCTCGTTCGGCGTCTTCGTGGTCATGGACGAACCTTTCGTCGAGGGATTGGTACGCACCGATTACCTGGCGCCCGACGATTTCTACGACTTCGACGAGATCGCCTGCCGCCTCATCGGCCGGCGCAGCGGCAAGACCTTCTCACTCGGCGATCGCGTGAAAGTCGAGGTCTTGCAAGTCAGCGTGGCCCGCCGGCGCATCGAACTGCGTCTGGACGGGGCAAGAGCGCCCGGCCCACGGGGCAAGCGACACGAAGGAAAACGCGACAAGACCAAGCCTGGTCGGCAAGAGCGCCGCCAAAAGATTCGCGGAGAGAATCGTAGGCGGAGCAAGGCGCGAAAATAGTCGTGTCCGGCCAGCCCCTCCCCAGCCGCCCGCCAGCGGACGCGCGCGCAGCCGCGATTATCGAATCGTGGCTGCCCGGGGTCTTTTCCTCGGCGGGCCGGGCCATGGAAGGCACCTCGCCTCGTCTTCGTCTGTCCCTGTCCGGCGCGGAGGGCGGCGAATGGAATCTGCAGATCGCCGACGGGGCATTGGTCGTGAGACGCTGTACGCGAACCATCGGACCCCGACACGACGATCCCGACATCTGGATCCGGCAGTCTGCCGCGGATTTTCTCGCCGTGATCTTCCCCAGCGAGGATCTGTTCGAGCTCATGCCGTCTACCATGGACGTGGTGGAGTTGCTTCGCCCGGACTCGCAGGAAATGGAGCTACTGGAAAAGCTCGACGGCCGCATCAAGTTCGAGCTCGAGGGCCGGCGGCGGCGGCGCTGGTCCGTCGATGCGGCCTTCGGTCGGGCGGGTATGCTGGCGGGCCGGCCGCGCACCACGGTGAACATCGACGCCGGCACCTGCGAGAAGCTGGCCGCGCGCACCCTCAATCCCCTGCAAGCGCTGCTCGCTGGCCGGCTGCGCGTTGACGGTGACAAGACCTTCGCCATGCAAGTGCTCATGCTGGTCGCGACGCGAATCGGCGGCTGAGAGAGCCGCCTACGGATGAAAGGTCGCCGGATCCAGTAGAGCTTGCCAAAATCGAGCCGTGGCCAGGGCGCCGGCGCTGCTCTTGACCAGTAGATCCGGCCCTGCCGTATCGGATACAAGCGCCGGGTAGTTCGCGGAAGTAGCCCCTTGCTGCCTTACGCTCGCGACCTTCGACACGAATCCCGGGATTGCGGTCGCGGCAACGCCGACCTGGTCAGCGGCGAGCAGGTCATCCCAGATGTCGGGCTGTTTGGACGCGATCCAGGATGCGAAGGGGTTGTCGGGGAGCTGCGAGAGAAGGGTCGACGGAACATCGGTCAGCTGGTCGTAGTAGGCACTGACCTGGATGTAGCGAAACTTCTTCGCCACGATGACGTCCGCCCACGTGTCCATTTCGCCATTGGGCATACCCATCTCGCCTCCGCCCGACGTGGTGGTCCCCAGGGCGGAAACCACCACGACTCGCTCGGGCAGCGTGGGGTCGACCAAGTAGGCATCTGCGACGTCGGTCAACCTTGTACCGGTCACAAGGACCACGGGTCGGTAGGGCTGTGCGAGTCGTCGGGAAGCATCGATAACGAAGTTGGCTCCCGCTGAGCGGTTGGGCACCGTCTCATCGATGTTGCCGTCGCTCGGCTGAACCAACGCGGGACCAACGCTGGCGATGGGGTCTGGGATGTTCTGCAAACCGCTGTCGCGAGCGGCCTTCACCATATGCTTCCATCCGTAAAGGTTGGTATCGATGTTTGGCCAGGGTGGACTGCTGTTCACGATGATACCGACCAGCGCGGGACCTCCGGAATTTGCCAGCAAGATCGCGTATTCGCCCTGCCAATTGTCATAGTAGTTGTCATTGAAGACAATGATGGGGTTGCGCTCGTCGACGGGGAGTAGGCCGTGGACATCCGAGCCCGCGTCCAGCGTGCCCCCTCCGCAAGCTGCGACGGCCATGGCCAGCGCAGCCAGGGAAACACACCCCGAAGGCGTGGCACCACGTGGCCGCTCCCACGCGCATCGGCGGCCCGCCACTCTTCCTCGCCTCACGGCGATGCTGCCTCCAGCATGCCCTCGATCCGTCGCAAGAGGACGCTGTGCGGAAAGCGCTCGCGAAACGCAACGACGGCTTGCTGGGCTTCGGCGCCACGCCCGAGCCCCAAGAGTGCCTTCGCCCGCAGAGCCTCGCGCTCTTCCGCGAGCTGACCGGAAGCGAAGCGGTGCTGGTGCTCCGCTATCGCTGTCAGTGCCGATGTGAAGTCGTGTCGAGCTACGGCGTGGTAGGCAGGCTGCAACATCTTGAACTCGATGGCGTAGGTCTCGCTGTCCTTCGCGGTCTTCGCCCGTCCGGCGACCTTCGCTTTCGACGAACGCTCGGTCGGGGTTGTAACCGCAGGGCATACCTCGGGCAGTTTGTCCGGCAGTGCCGCCGGGATCTGCGAGTCTAAGATGCGTGGCTCGGGCGGCGAATGGGTGGCCGGCGGAACTTGGTCCTTGAGGCCGCTTCGATAAGCAGCGCGGACCGCGACGGCGCACAGGGCGACGAGCATCACACTGGCCGCCGCAGCCACGGCGACGGTCATCCTTCGCGGTCTGGAGAACCGGGGGGAGTCCGGGAAGTTGGCTCGAGGACGACGCGCGAGCTCGGCACGCGCACGCTCGACGGCGCGCTTGCGGAACGCGTCCGGTTCGGGGGCAATCGTCCGTTCGTTTGCCAACAAGGATCCGAGCGCGGGGGAAAGAGGCTCGATAGGAGGGGATTTCATGGCTCGCTCGCTCCCGAAAGACGGGCCACTGCGGCTGCGAACTCTTTGCGTGCCTTGTAGAGGCGCGAGTAGGCAGTGAAGAGAGGAACCGATAGGGTAGAAGCGACGTCGCGCATGCCCACCTCATCAATGTCGTGCATGACAAAGACCGCGCGCCTGGGCAGTGGGATGCGCTCGAGCGCGAGCAAGACCAGCGCGCGCGCCTGTTTCGTTTGCAGTGCCTGGTCAGGGCGGGGGGCGCTGTCATCGATATCGAACAAGGCGCAAGGCAACTCCCGCCAGGTCTTCCGTCGGTGTGAAGCCGCCACTCGAAATGCGATGCCAAACAAATAGGGTCGCAACGGCCGGGAAGCGTCGTACTTGTCCCATGTGCCGTTTAGCGCCAGAAAGACCTCGTGGGCCAGGTCTTCGACATCATCGCGAGGAACGCCGAGCCGCCGCAACGAGCGCACGATGTAGTCGAATTCGAGCTGGAAGGCGCCAAGGCACGGATGGTCTGCACCCGGCTGCGGGACCGCAGTCCGTGGTCTGCTTGAAACCAGCCGCAGGTTCGTCATGAAAGGCCTACACCTACAGTTGTGGGTCACGCCTAGATCTTGTCATCGAAAACGCGCCGCCAGGTCGATTCCCAGGGCTGCGCCGAACCGAGGCATCGTCCAGATGGCCGTGTGGTTCAATTCGACAGTCCATGGGGTTAGGAGAAACAGCGCATCGGCATGCCCCAGAAGGAGGATTTGGCCGCCCAGTTCGAGGGTGGCCGCCAGGCGCGGACCGGCTTGCGCGACGAACCCGGTGGGAGAAGAGGGCACATTAACGCCTAGGCCACTAACCCGGATCTGCCCGAACTTACCGAGGGCACATGCTGAAGCGAACCGGTAGCGGCCGCACCCGGCAACCGTCCCGAGGAGCAGGTTCTGGTGAAAACCGACGCCATCCGTTCGGCGGGTCGTGGTCGGAAGGCTCGCCTCGGCCCCGATTTCGAGCGAGGCCGCCGCGTGCTGTAGCCCGAAAAAAACTCGACCTTGCGCGCTCAGGTTTGGCCCAAGGCCAAGCCCCGCCGCGGTTCCCAGGCCCGCAATCGCCGACCACGGCGTGGACCCACGCGCGGAAGACGCGATCTTGAGCGGCGGTGGCCCCTCGGGCCGTCCAGGCGGTGCTGGTCGAGCGACGACTGGCTCGTTCTCTTCGTGAGAAGCAACGGAAGCGGGCGTTGCGGCATTCGCGTCCTGCGGCGCAGATGCAAGTCCCGTCGCGATGTCGGTGGCAAGAAGCTGAATCTCCACCGCCACCACGAAGCCCATCGTCACCATGAGCTCGTGGCAGTCGCGGCTTCGCGAGGTGAATCGTCGCTCACCCAAGCTCTCTTGTGTCGGAGCATTCCAGTCGATAGCCCCTTCGATCCCGCGCTCGACGGTTTGGGCGCGGACCGACACGTGAAGGGTTGCATCGGCACGATAGGGATCGTAGCCGAGGTGTTGGCCGACGATGCTTCGAAAGTCACCCTCGCTCGGACATCCGTGCAGCTCAGGATCGACGGCGTACTTGAGGTCGACAAAAAGGACGGGCGCACCAAGTGCCCGGCTCGCTACGAGCATGAGACCCAGGGTTCCAACGAGCGGGACCCATGCCCTACCGAAAGGCGACGGTTGACTCGACATGGGCTCTACGACATCCCCTGAACCCAAGCTGCGCGGGCGGTCTTCGACATGCCTGCGGGAAGAATACCGTACCGGCGCCCCTCACCAAGAGAAGTTCATTCCTGGAGCATCGGCTGCATGCCCACCTTGGGAAATAGAGCAAGAGGTTCGCCAACAGCAGGCCCGGAATCGGCGGATGTCTCATCGCCTCAAGGGGCGCCTCCCTTGTGCCGATAGAACCGGGACGACTCATGCGCCGAGCCCTCATGTCCTTGGCAACGTCAAGCGCCCCGCGAGCCAACGCTTTCCTCGCCTTCCTAGCCGCGTCGATCCTAGTCGCGTGCGTGGACTTGACGCCGCCCTGGTCGACACAGCGAGAAGCTGGCGCGGCCTTGGGAGGCGCCGTAGACCAGACGCGGCCGCCAGGAACAAACGCCAACGACGGTGCCTTCGGGTCGGCCGGGGGCGGGCGCGGCCTGGATGCCAACGCAAACGGAGGCTCAGGTGGTTCGTCCGGGGGCGTGGACTTGGGCGATCCTTCGTCCAGAGACCTCGGTTCGACGGACGCTATGGACGACCTTGTCCCAGGCGTGCCAGTCGGCGGTGCTGCGGAGGCGGGCCCTGCGACGAGCTCGGGTGGTAGCCTCGGTCTGGGCGGCGCAGTTGGAGCGGGTGGCGCCGGGACGGTCGGCGGCTCTCCGAGGACAGGCGGTGCCACCGGTGCTGGTGGATCAACCGGTCTCGGTGGCAAGGTTGGAGCGGGGGGCGCTGGTACCAGCGGTGGCTCTCCGGGTACGGGCGGTGCCGCCAGCGCTGGTGGATCAACCGGTTTCGGTGGCAAGGTCAGCGCAGGAGGGACGACCGGTCAAGGCGGCACGACGACCATCAGCTTGGTGAAATTGACCGGAGCAACCTTTGGCACGGGGCCCGCCTGGAGCAGCAACCCCACCGCGACCTTCGACAAGGCATTCGATGGCGATATCACGACCTGCGACGACGACTCGAACACCAGCGGTGGCTACACGGGCATCGACTTGGGCGCGCGCGCGACGTCGGTGGTGGAGATCCGCTACTACCCGAGAAACAACTACAACAATCGCATGGTGGGCGGCAAGTTCCAGTGCTCCACGACCTCGCAGACGGCGGGTTACACCGACCTCTACAAGATCACGTCAGAGCCCCCCTTGGCCTGGTCCGCGGTGAAGATTTCTAACTCGCCCACGTGCCGGTACCTGCGCTACTTATCGCCCGACAATGGCTTGACCAACGTCGCCGAGATCGAGTTCTGGGGGCCAGCTGTCGGCGATGGCGGCGTCGCGGGGCCGCCGCCTGACGTGACTCTCGTGAACCTGGCCGTGGGCAAGCCCGTGGTCGCCAGCAGCCAGGTCACCAATGGCAAGGACGCATTCCTTGGCAACGATGGCCAATTGAGCACGGAGTTCTGTTCGAGCAGCAGCGCCTTCCCAGTCACCTGGCAGGTCGACTTGGGATCCATCTACCAACTCGCGCAGACCGACATCAACTTCGAAAATGCGGCCTCATACTACAAGTACAAGATCGACGTGTCCTCCGATATGAATGCCTGGACGAAGGTCGTCGATCAGTCGTCCAACACGACGAGGAGGGGAGGAGCCATCATCGACCAGGTGAGCGCCCAGGCCCGCTACGTTCAGGTGACCATCTTGGGCAGCTCGACCAGTACCGACTTGGGATGCTTCTACGAATTCCTGGTCTGGGGAGACGGAACGCCCAAGGATGCGGGCGCACCTTAGATCAACCTGCCGTTCGACTAGGTGCGGGCCCGCTACAGGTCCATACCAGCCGAGCGGCAGGCCTTGATCACGCGCGCGGTCGGAGGCGGCGACGTGGCCAAGCTCGGCCTTGGCCGCGCCCAGGTCGCCTTGCAAACAGTAGGCGCGGGTTAGAATCGAGGAAGCGCGCGCGGTTTTCTTTTCGTACAGACTGTGGCGGGCGCTGCGAATGGCTTCGACCAGATTTCTGGCCGCCAGGGCGCTTTCGGCTTCGTCCAATTCGGCAGCAACGGATGCCGGTAGTGCTTCTTCGCGTGAAGTGCTCTTGTTGCGTAGGGTTCTTTGGGGACGCTTCTCATCGGCTTGCGCTGGCGGCACCTGTGCGGCAGCGGCTTGCCCTGCATCGACGGTGACTGAGGGTTCTTCGTGTGCGCTGACTGGCTTCGCGACGGTTGCCGTCTCTGTCGCCGAGGGACGGGAATCGGGAGGAGGTTGCGGACGCAAGACAACGGCCGCGACCGCGGCGGCGATGGCCGCCACGCCGGCAAGCACGATCCACAAGCCGCGACGGCCTTTCCCCACGACGGGTTCCGGGCGCGTTCCCGGTCGGGCCGGGGCCAGCGAGCTTGCCGCGAGGGCAGCGTCAGGCGCGGGCAGGGCGTGCTGCCCCGCGGGGACAGCGGACGTCGCGGATGGGTCAGCGCTGGATGTGGGAGCAGCGGCGGGGGGGACGGTCGAATCCGTCGCGGCACCCGTCGGTGGCGCAGCTGTCGCCCGCAGGCCCGTCGCGGTCATCAGCGGCCGGCCGGTGAGTGCCTCGATGAAGGCCGCCATATCCGCGAAACGATCGCCAGCCTTCTTGGCAGGGCGTGATCGACGGCCGCCAGAATTCTTGGATTTGTTGATGGCACGAGGTGCGCGAGCGAGGGGTGGGCCTCGAACACGACCCGGTAGATCACCTGCGGCAAACTCTCGCCCGGGAATGCAGTGGTCCCGGACAGCATCTCGAAAACGATGGCGCCCAGGGCGAAGATGTCGGTGCGGCCGTCGATCTCCTGGTTCTTGCCGGTGGCCTGCTCGGGCGACATGTAGTAGGGCGTGCCCATGATGGCCGCGTCCTGCGTGACCACGGTCTGCGAATTGCGAATCTTGGAAATGCCGAAATCGAGCACCTTGGCGTGATCGCGAAGCTCGCCGTCCACGTCGCGCGGGCAAAGGAAGATATTGTCGGGCTTGAGATCGCGGTGGACCACGTTCATCTAATGGGCGGCGAAAAGCGCCGAACCGATCTGGCGGGCGATGTCGAGCGCGGCCTTTTCCGACAGCCGCCCTACCCGGCGCAGGCGCGCGGCCAAGCTCTCCCCGGTCAGAAGCTCCATGACCAAGAAGGGCTCACCGCCGGGCAGGGTATTGAAGTCGAGCATATCGACGATATTGGGATGGCCGATGCGCGAGGCTATCTCGGCCTCGCGGCGAAAGCGCAGGAGGATTTCGCCCGACGCAAGCGCCGCGTGCAGGACCTTGACCGCGACCTGTTTGCCCGGCAGCCGCAGGTGATCGGCCGTCCACACCGAGCCCATGCCACCCACCCCGAGTTGCGAGGTGATCTTGTAGGTTTCGGCGATGATGGAACCGACGGCGATAGACGAGGTCATGGGGCCAACCTAGTTGTGAGCGGCGCGGGGAGGTATCATACTCCGCACATGTTCCGCATTCTCCCTATCCTCGCATTGTTCGCAATGCTGCTTTCGCCGCTGGTCCTGGCCGCCGGCAAGAAACCAGCCGCGGGCATGGGTGCCGCTGGCCAAAAGCAACCCGACGCCAATGGCGTGGATATCAGCGAGGTCAAGAAGGATCTCCTGGTCCTGTCCGACGGAAAGAAGCACTACATCGCCATGGTCCCGTTCGGGGACTTCTACACCCACTTCTACTACGGCGATGGCCAGCGCTTCTACGCACAGCGGGTAAGCGGCGGCGGCGCCAACGGGAAGGAAGCGTGGGACAGAATCTTCTGGGAGCCCCGCGTGAAGGCGCCTTGGCAAGGCGGCGTCGGATTCGCCAAGGGCAAGTACACCGTACAATGCGGTGATCGCGCCACGGAGCTTCAACCGCTCGCGGCCGACGAGCAGACCAAGCTGGTTGACGCCGCTTCGTTCTTTGGGCCGCTATGGCTGCACCAGGCCTACTCGCTCTCGCGCGACAACAAGGGCAACTACTACTTCGTGGATCGACTGCGCGAACCCGACAACAACAAGAACTTCCGCCTCTACGCCGGGCCGCGCGGCAATCTGAAACTGTTCAAGATGACCAACGTGGTCAGCGATTCCCAAGGCGACATCTTCACCACGAAGAAGGGCGAGCTGCGTCTGGTTCTCGATCGCAAGAAGCCAAGCTGGTTTCAGGGCAAGGCCGAGACCGAGCTCATCAACCTGCCGCTGGATGACAACCGAGTCATAATCTACACCGACCTCGGCGTGTACGCTGGCCAGCGCCTGGGTACGCCCTGCGACGATTTACTGTGATGTCCTCCTCGCTGTTTCCCGGCAAAGCGCGCGGCTACTTCGGCGATTTCGGCGGCGCCTACCTGCCCGAAATCCTGGTGGCGACCTTCCGCGACCTCGAGTCGGCTTTCGCCGAGGCGCAGGCCGACCCGGCATTCTGGCGCGAGTATGAAACCCTCATGGGCGAATACTCGTGCCGGCCGACGCCTCTCACCTTCGCCGAGAACCTGACCCACCACTTCTGCGGCGCGAAGATTTTCGTCAAGCGCGAGGACTTGAACCACACGGGCGCGCACAAGGCCAACAACGTGATGGGGCAAGGCCTGCTCGTGCGCCGCATGGGCAAGAAGCGCGTGATCGCGGAAACTGGCGCCGGACAGCACGGCGTGGCCACCGCGACCATGGCGGCCAAGTTCGGCTTCGACTGCACCATCTACATGGGCGAGGTCGACGTCGAGCGACAGCGCCCCAACGTGTTCTGGATGGAGCGCTTGGGCGCCAAGGTCGTGTCGGTGAAAGATGGCGCGCGCACCCTCAAGGACGCCATCAATGAGGCCTTCCGCGACTGGGCCGGCAACATGGACACAACCCACTATGTGCTCGGCACGGCCTGCGGACCGCACCCGTTTCCCACCATGGTGGCCTACTTCCAATCCATCATCGGCAAGGAGTTGCGCGGCCAGGTCGTGCAGCGCACGGGCCGGCTGCCGCGACGGATCTATGCCTGCGTGGGCGGCGGCTCCAACGCGCTCGGCGTGTTCGGCGCCTTTCTCGACGATCCCACAGTCGAGCTCGTCGGCGTCGAGGCCGGCGGCCACGGTCTTGCAAGTCACCAGCACGCCGCGCGCCTAGCCTCGACCGACGCCAGCGTCGGCGTGGCGCAAGGCTATCGCACGTACTTCCTGCAGGACAGCGACGGACAAATGCTCGACACCCACTCGGTCGCCGCCGGTCTCGACTACATCGGCGTGTCGCCCATCCTGGCCCACCTGCGCGACACGGGCCGCATACGTTTCGAGGCCGCCACGGACAAAGAGGTCGTCGAGGCGCTGGCCCTCACCGTGCGCAGCGAAGGCCTCATTCCCGCGCTCGAATCGGCGCACGCCTTCGTGCAAGCCTTCAAGGAAGCGCCCGCCCTCGGTGCCGAGGACGCCATCGTGATCAACCAGTCCGGAAGGGGCGACAAGGACATCTTCACGGTGGCCGAGGCATTCGGCGATCCGGCTTGGGAAGATTTCATTTGCCGCAAGGCCAAGAAGTACACACGCTAAGAAAATCCGCCATGCTTGAAGCTCGAATCCGCGACGCGCGCGCCAAGAAGGATGTCCTGCTCATGACCCACATCGTGGTGGGCTATCCGAGCTTCGAGGTGTCGTTGCAGATCGTGCACGCCATGGTGGCGGCCGGTGTGGATCTGATGGAGCTTCAGATCCCGTTCTCGGAGCCCATGGCCGATGGCCCGGTTATTCTGGCCGCCAATCAAAAGGCGCTAGCGCAGGGCTCGACCGTCGAGCGCTGTTTCGATTTCGCGGCGAAGGTCACTCGCCGCCACGGCATTCCGTTTCTGTTCATGAGCTACTACAACGTGCTCTTCCGCGCCGGCGTCGCGGGCTTCGTCGATCGCATGAAGACCGCCGGGCTTTGCGGGGCCATTGTCCCCGACCTGCCGCCTGAAGAGGCGGGAGCGTATTTGCCCGCCATGGAGCGCGCCGGCCTCGATCCGATTTTCATCTACTCGCCGAGCACGAGCGACGAGCGCATGCGCTCCATCGCCAGCCAGGGCCATGGTTTCATCTATTGCGTGGCCCGCAAGGGTGTCACAGGATCGCACACGGCGTTTTCGGCCGAGCTCGACGCCTACCTCGCCCGCTGCCGGGCCGCCACCCAGTTGCCCCTGGCCGTCGGCTTCGGCGTGCAGGACGCGGCCGACGTAGACTTTCTGCGCGGCAAGGTCGACATCGCCGTGGTGGGCTCGGCCACGTTGCGCCTCATCGACGAAAAGGGCGTGGGCGCCGTCGGCGGCTTCATCCGGGGCCTCCGCCGAGGTTAGAACCATTCGGGAGAGCGGCGCTCGGCTTCCGCGGGCGAGCTGGGGACGGCCCCTCGGCGGCCGCATGCCAACGGCCGCGCAGACGCGTCCATGGCACGCTCGGCTTCCGGGTCCTTACGCGACCGGCGGACCGGTCGCGGGCCCCTGTCCCGACTCGCTGGCACGCGAGCGTGGACGCTCGCGGCGCTCGTCTACGCCGCCTCGGAACCGTCCCCACCCCGCCCGCGCGCCGAGCTTGACGACTTCTTGGCAGACCACGAACGTACGATCGTGAGTTCAACCTGATCGAGCCACCCGGTCTGCCTCAGGGTGCAGGTTAGGCCCCGCGGGTGTACGACTCCTCATGGCGGGCCAGCACATCCTCCTTCGTGATCGAGGAGAATACTCGATCGAATTCCGAAAGAATCCACCGCGCTGAAACATCGTGAGGGTCTTCGGGGTCGTTTACCAGCAGATCGCGTTTCTCCACATCCAAACCCATCGGGCTTCGATTCGATGTCACAGGTTCCCTCCTGCCGGCCTTCTCCATTTTGGCAGCGGGCATGCGTATTGCGGACAGGACCTTCTTCAAAACGCTCAGATCGTCGCACGACTTCTGACTGAAGCACCGATTCGCCTGGCACATGGTCCGCACGACCTCGTAGGCGCCGAGTGTCCATAGCCACATCAGCGATTCGGCACGAACCAGAAAGCAGTAGTGAACACACTTCCTCGAAAATGCCTTATCGAGGCTCTCGACGATCTCGTCGGCAAAAGCATGGAGCACCTCCACTCTGCCAGTCAGATAGTGTGAGAACGCCATGAGTGGATAGCATTCCAGCGTCTGCTCCCACGTTGGATTGATGAGGACCTTCTTGGGGCGAAAGCGCATTCTCATTGGGAATCTCTCGGTCAGCGTGGGCCTAGCCACTATTCGCACACTGAGAATACCCCAATCTCAATATGAACGACGCGCACCTTCATGGTCGCATCGTTGGCGGGGATGCTCGTACTGGATGCAAGCTCGGCGCGCGGGCGGCCGGGGGTGCTCCGAGGCGGCGTAGACGAGCGCCGCGAGCGTCTTCGCTCGCGTGCCAGCGAGTCGGGACAGGGGCCATGTCGACTGGTCTTCCAGTCGACTTAGGACCCGGCTGCCGAGCGTGCCATGGACGCGTCTGCGCGGCCGTTGGCATGCGGCCGCCGAGGGGCAGCCCCGGCGCTAGCCCGCAGCAGCCGAGCGCCGCTCTCCCGATACGTTCGTCAGATCTCACCAGCGCACGATGGCGCGCAGGATAGCCAGCATCGCCTTCCACACAGGCTCGATGACCTTGGTGATGATGGGGCTGCGGAAATCGGGAAAATCGATGACGGCGGTGAAGTGGCGCAGGATCTCGCGATCGGGCACCCGGCGAATGCGCGCGATTTCGCGCCGACCGCGCCACAGATAGCGCCAGGACGACGGGCGCAGAAACCATGCAAGCGAGCGCACCTTGGCGCCGAACCAACCCGCCTTGGCCGCCATCAACAAAAGTCCGCAGTCGGCCACCAGCATGGCCGGTAGGAGCAAGAGTAGGGTGGCCAGGCGGTAGTTCTTGAGCACCACGATCCAGCGATTGCGCTCCATCCAGTACCACTTGGACTGCGCTCGCGAGAATTCGTAGAAGTGCCGGCATACACTTGCCGGCGCGATCAGGTTGCGAAACCCCGCGAGGCGAATGCGCCAGCCCAGATCCAAGTCCTCGTGGTAGAGCCACAAGGTTTCGTCGAGAAGCCCCACTTGTCGCAAGACCTGCGCAGGCAAGAGAACGCATGCCCCTGACGAAAAGGCGATCTCGCGCGGCTCGCTCGGCACCTCCTTGCGCGCGCGACGGTAGCCACCGATGTAGCCGAAGCCGAGAAAGTGGATGTGGTTGCCACTGGTGTTCACAACCTCGGGCGTCTCGCCCAGCACCAGCAGCGACTGCACCGACCCCACATGGCTGGCGCTTCCGGCCACGCCCACGGCTGCCTTCAACGCCGCCGGCTCGAAGGTCGCGTCGGGATTGAGGAGGAAGCAGTAGTCCACGCCGCGTTCCAGGGCCGCGCGCAATGCGATGTTGTTGCCCACCGCGAACCCGACGTTGGCGCCCGGTTCGTGGATGACAACCTTCGGCAAGTTGGCGCCCAGCCGCTCGATCTCGTTCCTTGCGGCGGCAAGAGTCCCGTCGCCCGCGCCGTTGTCCACCAGGTGGAATTCGAGCCGGTCGCGCGGATAGTCCACCAGCGCAATGCTTTCCACGAGCCCGCGCATGAATTTCTCGCAGCGGTAGATGACCGTCACCACTGCCACGCGCGGAAACAGATCGGTCGGGTTGGCAGTCAAAGTCAGGGCCTACTTGCGCGAAGCCGCGGTTGCATTCTCGCTTTCCGCGGCCGCCAGCTCGGCCAGCACGCCAAGCGCGGCCTCGCGTTTGGCCCGCTTGCGCGCCTCTGCATCGGTCTTGTTCGCAGTAGCCTGCCCGCCGGGCGTGGAGGTGGCCGCCATTTTCGGCATCTTTGCGCCGGGGCGCCGGCCCCCGCTATCGTCGCCTCGACGTGAAAGCGGCACGGGCGGCGGCGTGCGCATCGGAGCTGGCGTCGTGGCCGCGCGGAACGATGGCAAGACTTCCTTGAGGAAACGCTCGCGCTCGGCGGCCTCATCGGCCATGGCCTTGCCGTAGATGGCGTGCATGAGCTCGGACACGCGCGCGGCGTCGGTGCGCGGCGCCGCCTCGGCGATGGCGTCGGAGAGGGCGAAGCGGAATTCCTCCGCGCTTACGAAGCGGTTGCTGCGATCCGGGGCCAGCGCGCGCATGAGCACCTCGTCGAGGGCCGGGGTCACCCACGGCGCGCGTGTCGACGGCGGCATGGGTTTGGGGTGGCGAACCATGGCCAGCGCCGCCGCGGGATCGAGTCCCGCGATCTGCAAATACTGGTGCCCAGTGAGAAGCTCCCACAGCACCACGGCCAGCGAGTACACATCGGTGCCAGGATCGGCAACCTCGCCGCGCGCTTGTTCGGGGGCCAGGTAGGCGGCGCGGCCGAACACCACGCCGGGCTGGGTATGCTCTTGTTTGAGGGCGCTGCGGGCCAGACCGAAATCGGTCAGTTTCACGTCGCCGTTGTAGGCCAGCATGATGTTGGGCGGGGCCACGTCGCGATGAACCAGGTTGAGCTCGCCGTAGGTGTGCACGTAGTTAAGCGCCCTCGCCACCTCGCGCGCGACGTGCAAGGCGACCTCAATGGGAATGCGGTGCTTGACGCGCACGCAGCGATTCCACACCTCGCGCAAATCCTTGCCTTCGACCATTTCCATGGCGATGTAGAATTCACGTTCGACCTGGCCGGCATCGAAGGTATTGACGAGCCCCGAGTGCGCGAGCCGCAGCACCACCTTGGCCTCGTCGAGGAAGCGCTTGGCCTTGCCCTCGTCGGACTTTTCCGGAATGACCTTCTTGATCACGCACAGCTTGTCGAAACCGTCGATCTGCCCCAGGGCCGCAACGTAGATCTCGCCCATTCCGCCCTTGGCCAGCGGTTTGAGCAGGACATACTTGCCGAACTGTCGTGGATAGCTGACAGCCATGGGTTGGATCTCTAGCTTATCAGCGCTCGTGGGGCGCGGACAGTCGGCCGTTGCGCCTATTTTCTGGCTACCGGCCTTCGACCAGGCGCAAACCCTGGCCGGCCACCCGATTGTTCGGGTCGAGCTTGAGGGCTTCGCTGTACGCCTTCTTGGCTTCCTCGAACTTCTCCAACTTAAAATAAGCGTCACCCAGCAAGACCCGGGCCTCGGCGCCGCCACCCGCACGCGCGCTATCCTTGGCCCGATCCACCGCCTCTTTGTAGTTCTTCTCTTGGAAGGCGACCTTGGCCAGCCCAGCCGACGCGGCGCCCTTGGTCTGCTTGGTGGCGAGCAGTTTCGCGAAAGCCGCGCGTGCATCGTCGTAGCGTTGGGCGTGCAGAAGTTGCTGCGCTTCCCGCAGCGCCTCTTCATTCTGTTTGGCGGCGGCGAGGGGCGGATGCCCGTGCGGGCTCGGATCGCGTTTGGCGCCTTCCGCGGCCTCCTCCGACGACTCGGGTTCCTTGGCTGGTTCGGGCGATGCGGCCGCCGCCTCGGCGCCGCTGTCCAACGCCGGGGAGGGCTCGGGCAAAGAAGGCAAGGGCGGCTGAGGCGGCACGGGCTGCGCAGGCGGTATCACCACGGTCGGGATGGATTCGGGCGGCTGCACCGGATTCGTGCGCAGCGAGCGGCCGAGACGAAACATGCCAAACGCCGCAAGCAAGGCGGCGACTGAGCCAGCCACGATGGTGTAACGCCGTCGGGTGGCGAGGGGGCGAACGATGCGCGTCTCCGACGCCTCACCGAAGACCGCTTGGTAGCTGCCCTGGGCATCGTCGCGCGACGAGGTGCTCGGTGCTTGCAAGATGACCGGCGCGGGGGTCATGACCAAGGCCGTCTCGATGGTGTGAATCTCGTAGGCCAGATCGGCCATGCTCTTTGGGCGGTCGTCGGGCGAACGCGCCATCGCACGCTCGACCAGCGTCACGACGCCGGCGGGAAGGTTGGGACGTAGTTCGGCGAGAAGCCGAGGCGCCTCGTTGGCCTTCTTGTGCAGCACCTCCATCACGTTGTCGCCCTCGTAGGGCGGCGACCCGCACAGCATTTCGTACATGATGGAGCCCACCGCGTAGATGTCCGAACGCGGGTCGGCGGGGTGACCCGCGGCTTGTTCCGGCGCCATGTACTCGGGCGTGCCCATGGCTACGCCCGGCCGGGTCAAGCGCTTGCCCCGGCGGGACCCCTCCTCGATCTCGGCGCTCTTGGCGATGCCAAAGTCGAGCACCTTCACGAAGTCGCTGGGCTCGCGTGCCTCCATGCCGGGATTCGACTGATTGCTCGGCGAATTGCGGTTGTCCTTGCCCAGGCCGAGCAAAAGAATGTTCTCGGGCTTGAGGTCGCGGTGGATGACCCCCACGTCGTGCGCGGCTTGCAGCGCCTCGCACATCTGCTCGGCGATGCGCAGGGTGCGTACCGACGAAAGCGGTCCCTCGCGGTGGATGAGCAAGCCGAGCTCGATGCCCTCGATGTATTCCATCACGAAGAACAGCGAGCCGTCTTCGGTCGTGCCGAAGTCGGTGACGTTGACCACGTTGGGATGTTCGATGCGCGAGGCGGCCCGAGCTTCACGACGAAAACGCTCGACCAGGTCGGGCGTGCGCGAGTAGGCCGGGTGCAAGACCTTGATGGCCACGCGTTTGCCGATTTCCACGTGTTCGGCTTCGTACACGCGGCCCATGCCGCCTTCGCCGCACATGCGTTTGATCTGGTAGCGGCCCGACAAGAGCGCCCCCACCATGCGTGACCCCTCTTCGAGGGGCTTGGGTGTCCTGGGCGGCGCGGGCGAATCGCGGTGCCCAAGTGGGGCCGTGTCGATGTGATCGCCGTGCGCCCCAAGCTGGGCCTGGGCGGCAAGCGGCGAGGCCGGCGGCGTGCGCGTGCCGCTCACTCCCTCGAGAAGCGCGACCCCATCGCGAATCATTTGCTCGCGCTCGGCCCGCTCTTTGATCATGATGTCGCTGAAAAGCTCGCGCAGAAAGCGGGCGACCTGATGCCCGTCCATGGCGGGAGCGTTCTTGGCCAAGAAGGCCGCCAGCTCTATGCGAAACTCCTCGCTGCTTTGAAAGCGATCCTCCGGCTTTTCGTCCAGCGCCTTGGCGAGAATGACGTCGAGCTCGCGCGGCACCCGGCTGGCCTTCTGCGATGGCGGTACGAATTGCGGATGGCGGACGCGTTCCAGGAGATCGTCCTGCGGTTCTTCCCCCGGGACACGCGGTGGAGTGACGGCGAAGAGCTGCCGGCCGGTGAGTAATTCCCACAGAATGATGGCGGCGGCGTAGAGATCGGTGCGGCCATCCAAGGTCTCGCCGCGCGCCTGCTCGGGCGCCATGTAACTTACCTTGCCGTAGACCACGCCGGGTGCGGTCTTTTCCAGCTTGAGCGTCGAGGTAGCCAGGCCAAAGTCCGTCAACTTGACTTCGCCCGAATAGGACAAGAGCACGTTGGGCGGTGAAACGTCGCGATGGACAAGCTTCAGGCCTTCGAACGTGTGCGCGTAGCCAAGACCGCGCAGAAGCTCTTTGACGATGTGAACCGCGACCGGCAGCGGAAACGCGATGCCCTTTTGCGCGCAACGGTTCCACACCGCGCGCAGATCCTTGCCCTCCACGAATTCCATGCCGAGAAAGATCTCGCCCTTGACCTGACCCGCATCGAAAACGCCCACGAGGTTGCCGTGCGACAGGCGAACCACGACCTTGGCCTCGTCCTTGAACCGCTGCAGGTAGCCCTTCTCGATCAAGTGCGGCAAGGCGGTCTTGACCACGCACAGCTTCTCCATCCCGCGCTGGCCATGGAGCGCTAGGTAAAGTGCCCCCATGCCCCCGCGCGCCAGGGGCTTGACCAGGACATACCCACCGAAGCGTCGCGGAAAGCCTTCCATGTAACAGCGTACTGCTTGTTGATCTTACGAGAACGCGGGCAAGATTCCTAGAGGTCTGACCCGCGTGGACGTCAAACCATACACCGATCTGAGCGCCGGGACAGCCCAGAAGGTAGGGGATTCCGCCTGGTTTGCTGCCTCCGCGCGCCGCCTTAGGGGCAGGTGGACCAGAGTTACACGGCGTGCCGCCAGCGCAGGCGCCATCTCAAAGTCAGCTCTTGAACAGAGTGGCCCGGTAGACGCCCATCTTGCTCAAGCGGAATTGTAGAGCCGTCCACAGACAGCCAAGGCCGTAGCGCATGCTGCGCACGAAGTTGATCGATGACGCCTCTTCGAAGTACTTCGCGGGGCAGGTAACCTCGGCGACGCTAAAGCCCAAATAGTGAATCTGCGACAGCATCTGGTTGTCGAACACGAAGTCATCGGAGTTGCGCTCGATGGGCACGGTTTCGAGCACCTTGCGTGTGAAGGCGCGATAGCCGGTGTGGTACTCGGAAAGCTTGGCTCCCATGAGCATGTTCTGGGCCATGGTTAGGAAGCGGTTGCTGATGTACTTGTACATCGGCATGCCGCCCTTGAGCGCCTGCCCACCCAGGATACGCGAGCCCAGCACGACGTCGTAAAGGCCGGATTCCAGGATGTACGCCATGGCCGACACCAGCTTTGGCGTGTACTGGTAGTCGGGGTGAAGCATGATGACGATATCGGCGCCGGCTTCGAGCGCGGTCTTGTAGCAGGATTTCTGGTTGCCGCCGTAGCCGCGGTTCTTTGGGTGTACGATGGTCTTGAGCCCCAGCTCCTTGGCAACGGCCACGGTTTCGTCACAGCTGGCGTCGTCGACTAGAATGATCTCGTCCACGATGTCCATGGGCACTTCGGCGCACGTGGTTCGCAAGGTCTTGCTCGCGTTGTAGGCGGGCATGACGACGACCACTTTCTTTCCACGTATCACGGCGGCGACCCTCCTTGGGAATTAGGGGATACCAAGCCATAATCCAGCCCATTGGGTCAAAGGACAAGCCTCTAGGCGCGGAAATCGTCCCAATCCAGCGCGTCCCGTGACGCAGGGCTATTTCTCGAAATGCTGGTAGTCCTTCATGGAAGCCCAGCCTCCGCCCCAAATCCACCCACGGCGCGTGAACTCGCGTACCGCCCGGTCTCCGGCTCGCAGGAGCCCAGGCGCCCTCTTCTCCCTATCGACGAATGCCGATCCAGCGGCGGGAGAAACCACGCTGCCCGTCACCATGGGATTCGTGCGCGGATTGATGTCGATGGCGCGGCCAAGGCTGTGTTTGGAATAGGCGCCCGGCTTTTCCGCCACGAATCGGCAGTTGAAGGCCGAGGTGTTGTTGTCAGCCATGGAGGCGTCGTCGTCGCCCTGGTAGTCGTCGATGATCTTCATTTTCTCGACGGGGAATCGCCAAGCAAAGAGCGCCTTGAAGATGGCCAAGACCTCGTCCGCAACATCCTTGTGCACGATGAGCTCGCCGTCGTGCACGGCTCCGTCGTAGCCGTAGTGTGACACGCGAACGTAGGCCAGATCGGCGATGGGCGTCGGGCATCCTGGTCGCCACGAATGCTGTTGCATGCGCGTGGCAAGCGATTCCGGAACGGGGCCTCGCGTGCCGTGAAACGACGAAGGGGCCGCGTGGAGCGCATGGAGATCTGCGGCTAGAAAGAACAGCAAGCCTATCCCAAGCGATGAACAGTTCTTCACGGCGATCTTCTTCGGGCGAGCGGGGTCATGGCAAGGTCAGCAGCTTGTTTCTCCTGGGAAGTTTGTCAAATTCGACCCGGCAGACGTGGACTGAATATGGACTTTTCGAGGCATGGTCCATCAGAATTCTGAATCCAGGAGCCCGTTCGAGCCATGAAGGCCAAGCGAATCGGCCCGACGCGCGTCCCCGACCGGCTGGCACGGAAGATGCTGTATTTGAAAGAGAACGCCTTGAACCCGAGCTAAAGGAACATGTCATGACGCTTGCGAAGTCACTCCTTGGGATTGCCGTCCTGGTCACGGTCCTCTCCATTCCCGGATCCGCCGCTGCGCAGACCTGTGTCAGCGACAGCGACTGCGCCAAGGGCCTTACCTGCCAGGCCAGCGCAGACGCGGTGACGCCAACCCCGACGTGTCCAGTCGGGGCCGACTGCCCGAAGACTGTCCCGCTTCCTGCGCCATCCATGACGTGCCAACCCGCTCCCTGCCAGACAGACGCAGACTGCGGCCAAGGAATGGTCTGCCACAGTCAGACCAGCACCATGTGCAGCGGCGGAACAGCAGTGGTAGTCAAGTGCGATCCCAACACAGTCTGCGACCCCGCGCCCCCCGCAACGGACCCGGTCTGTACCACCACCACGACCTCGCAGTGTATCTACAGATGGCAACTGCCCTGCAATGCCGACACGGACTGTGGCGACGGCTTCGCGTGCCAGCCAACGACGATGGGCATGTGTTCCGGATCGGGTTCCGCTTCGAGCGGCTCGGGGTCTTCGTCGTCGGGAAGCGGGGGCGGAAGTGGCTCAGGCGGGCTTGCCTTGCCGCCCTCCAGCCCCGTGCCAGATGGTGGAACCACGACCACGTGTACGACCGTCACCTCCTATCCGGGCTCGTGCCAACCCAAGGTCTCGGTGTGCACCGCAGATTCAGACTGCCCCTCCACTTGGAAGTGCGTAGCGTCCGCGGTTCCGACCACCGCGAGCAGCAACCCCGTCCCAGTCGACGGCGGCGTGGCGCCCACCCAGACCCCAATCATCACGTCGACCACGACCGCAACGGCAACCTCGGTGAGCATCTGCCAATCTCCCGCATCGTACCCTCCGCGCACGGTTGGTTTCACCGGGAATGGGACGGGAACCTCGCAGACCACCGACACCGCTCCTTCGACCGGCGATGCCGGAGCCACGACCAAGGGCTCGGCGACACCACCTACCGTCGCACAACCTAGCGGCGCCACCTCGACCAACACGCAGACCACCGCCACGGCAACGAGCGGCGGCTGCTCCCTGGGCGCGGGTGCGCTGACCCGCACCCCGGCCATCGTGCTGGGCCTGCTCGGAGCCTTGTTCCTGCTCCGCTTTAGACGCCGCCGCTAGAACTCGATCTGCGCGCCTATCTCGACCACGCGGTTGGGCGGAATGGCGAAGAAGTCGGTGGCCGAGCGCGCGTTGCGCGACAAGAAACGAAAGAGGAACTTGCGCCAATCCGCCATGCCCTGCCCGCCGCGCTTGGGAATCAGTGTCTCGCGTCCCAAGTAGAAGCTGGTATCCGCCACATCCGTCTCCAAACCTCGGGCACGGCAGCGGCGCAGAATATCGGTGACGTCCGGGCTCTCCATGAAACCGTAGTGCGCGGTCACAGCCCAGAACCCGTCGCCGAAGCACTTGAGCCTGATCTTTTGCTGGTCGGGAACCTCGGGGACGGCGTCGGTGGTGATGGAGAGAATGACGACTTGTTTGTGCAGGACCTTATTGTGCTTGAAGTGGTGCAAGAGCACGCCCGGGGTTCCGCGCCGGGTAGAAGCCAGGAAGACCGCGGTGCCGGACACGCGATGGGGTTGCGTCGCCTCCACGTCGGCCAGAAAAACCGGCAAGGGCAAGGTGTCGGCCGCTATCTTCTCGCCGAGCAGTGTGCGCCCGCGGTTCCAGGTCACCATCACGCTGAACATGCCGCCGGCCAGGGCCAAGGGGAACCAGCCCCCGCTGGCGATCTTGGCCGAGCACGACAGGAAGAACGAAAGATCGATGGCAAGAATGAACACAAGGAAACTGCCGGCGCGCAACAGGCTCCATCCCCAGCGGTCGCGCGCGACCCAGTACGACAGAATCGACGTGATGGCCATGGTTCCGGTGACGGCGATGCCGTAGGCAGAGGCCAGGTTGCTAGAAGCGCGGAAATTCAGCACCAGCGCCACGCAGGCCACCATGAGCAAGCGATTGACCTCGGGAATGTAGATCTGGCCTTCGGTCTTGCCCGAGGTGTGCACCACGGTGACGCGAGGAAGGTAGCCGAGCTGAACCGCTTGGCGGGTCAGCGAGAAAGCACCTGAAATAAGTGCTTGCGACGCCACCACCGTGGCCACGGTGGCGAGCCCAACCATGGGATAGAGCCAAGCCGACGGCACCATGGCGAAGAACGGGTTGCTGGCCGCGGCCGGCCGTTCGAGCAAGAGCGCGCCCTGCCCAAAGTAGTTGAGCAAGAGCGCCGGAAAAACACAGGCGTACCAGGCGAGCCGGATAGCGCGGGTGCCGAAGTGCCCCATGTCGGCGTAGAGCGCCTCGCCCCCAGTGATGCACAGAACGACCGAGCCGAGAACGAGAAATCCATGCTTGCCGTGCGCAGTGAAGAACCTCACGCCATGGATGGGATTCGCGGCAGCGAGGATCTCGGGGTGGCGAATCACCCAGGGTAGGCCCGTTGCACCGATGGCAATGAACCAGCACAGCGTCACCGGACCGAACACGGCGCCGATGCCGCCAGTGCCGCGTTTCTGCACCCAGAACAGCGCAATGAGAATCGCACAAGTCAAAGGGACCACGACGGGCGCAAAGGCATGGGTCGCGACTTCCAGACCTTCCACCGCGGAGAGCACCGAGATGGCCGGGGTGATGACCCCATCGCCGTAGAGCAGTGCAGAGCCGAAGAGCCCGAGCATGATGAGCACGTATTTCGCGCGCTTGACCTCTTGCCAGTTCGCGCGCCTTGGCTTCTTGCTCTTGTCGCCTTCGACCGCGGTCTTTGCCTGGCCCACGCGGGCCGCCAGCGCCATCAGCGCAAGTACGCCGCCTTCGCCGTTGTTGTCGGCACGCATGACATAGAGGATGTACTTGACCGAGACGACGAGCGTGATGGACCAGAAGACCAGAGAGAGCAGACCGAAGATGTTCTCCGCAGCGGGCGATACGCCGTGCGGGAGAGTCACGCACTCCTTGAGCGCATAGAGCGGCGAGGTGCCGATGTCGCCGTACACCACGCCGAGAGCGCCCAGCGCCAGCTTGGCGGCATCCGAGCTGTGCTTCTTGCCCGTCTTGCCACTGTCCTGCGCTTCGGCGGGTTCGCCAGCAGGAGTGGTCGCTTTGGCTTCGCTCATTCGATGGCTCGCCACGCCGGATGGAGTGGTTGGGGAAGACTATGCCAGAGAATGCATTTCCGCGACGTTTCCGTTCTGCAGCATCGCCGTAGATTCTTCGGGCAGCGGCCCAAGGGCTGCTAACCTATGGACTCCAAAGGAGCCAACCCGTGCCACTTTACGAGTATGTATGTCACAAGTGTTCGCGCCAGTTCGAGGAGCTGATCTTCGGGGACGCCAAACCTTCCTGCCCCGCCTGCCAGTCGAAGGATCTTGAGCGGGTGATGTCGGTCGTCGCCGTAGGCAAGGGCCAGCCCGACATGCCGCCCGGTCCGTGCGGCGGGTGCAGCAACCGCGGCGGTTGTGGAATGAACTAGCCCGACCAGCCAGAAGACCCAGCCGGAAGTCAACGATGGCCACCACCTCCACGCGCGAGTGCGCTCTCGATCTCGCGCGAGCCGGTCATCTGCTGCACATCGAAAGCGAAGTCGATCCGAATCTGGAAATGGCCGAGATCCACCGCCGCGTCTTTCGCGCTGGCGGGCCTGCCCTGTACTTTGCCAAGGTGCGCGGCTGCCGCTTCCCCATGGCGAGCAACCTGTTCGGTACCATCGAGCGTGCCCGCTTCATCTTTCGCGACTCGCTGGAACGAGTCCGCCGGCTTATCGAGCTGCGCGTCGATCCGGCGGCGTTGTGGAAACGCCCGCTGCGCTACGCCTCCGTGCCGTGGACCCTGCTGCGCACGCGTCCGCGCAAGGTCGCGGGCGGGCCACTGTTCGCCAACCAGCTCGCTGTCAGCGAGCTGCCACAGCTCAAGTGCTGGCCCGACGACGGCGGCGCCTTCATCACCCTACCCGAAGTCTACACCGAGGATCCGGATCACCCCGGGCACCGCTCCTCGAATCTCGGCATGTACCGGGTGCAGCTTTCAGGTGGCAGCTACGAAAAGGATCGCGAAATCGGACTGCACTACCAACTCCATCGCGGCATCGGCGTCCACCACGCCGCCGCGCTCAAACGCGGACAGCCGCTGCCCGTGAACATCTACGTCGGCGGGCCGCCCGCGCTTGCCATCGCGGCCATGATGCCCTTGCCCGAGGGCATGCCCGAGCTGGCCTTCGCTGGCGCCCTGGGCGGACGGCGCGTCCACCTCGCCGAGCAAAAAGGCTGGCCTCTGCCCATCTGCCCCGATGCGGATTTCTGTATTTTGGGCGAAATCCAGCCCGGCGAGCTCAAACCCGAAGGACCGTTTGGCGACCACCTTGGCTACTACAGCCTCAAACACGATTTCCCGGTCCTGCACGTCCGTCGTATCTACCATCGCAGCGACGCGGTCTGGCCCTTCACCGTGGTCGGCCGCCCGCCTCAAGAGGACAGCATCTTCGGCCAGCTCGTGCACGAGCTGACCGGGCCGCTCATCCCGGCGCTGCTTCCCGGCGTGCGCGAGGTTCACGCCGTGGACGCGGCCGGGGTTCACCCACTCCTGCTCGCCATTGGCAGCGAGCGCTACGTTCCCTTCGCCGAGCGCAGCGAGCCGCAAGAGTTGCTGACCCAGGCCAGCGCGCTGCTGGGACAAGGACAGCTTTCACTGGCCAAGTACCTCTTCATCGTCGCTGAGAACGACAACCCCGCATTGCGAGCCATCGACATACCGACCTTCTTCCGCCACCTGCTCGAACGGGTGGACTGGCAGCGCGATCTGCACTTCCACACCCGCACCACCATCGATACCCTCGACTACTCGGGATCGGGACTGCACCGAGGCTCTAAAGTTGTGGTGGCGGCGGTGGGGGAAAAGCGACGCACGCTGCCCACGATGGTCCCGGGCGACCTGCGTCTGCCCAGCGGCTTTCGCGAGCCCAAGGTCGTGCTCCCCGGCGTGCTGGTCGTGCGCGCGCCTGCCCACGTTCCGGCCAGCGACGGCGTCGCTGCGGATCTCGACGCCTTCTGCGCCAGCTTCTCCGCCGCCGATCCCATCTGCGCCTTCCCTCTCGTGGTGCTCGTCGACGACAGCGAGCTCACGGCGCGAAGCCTCGACAATTTCCTATGGGTGACTTTCACCCGCTCGAACCCCGCGCTGGACATCGGCGGCATCGGCGCGGCCACCCTGCACAAGCACTGGGGCTGCGCGGGATCGCTGGTCGTCGATGCCCGGCAAAAGAGTCATCACGCGCCCCCGCTGGTCGAAGACCCGGCCGTCAAGGCGCGTGTCGATGCCTTGTTCGCCGAGGGCGGTCCGTTGGCTGGAATCGAGTAGTCAGCGACAACTCACTCACCGAACCGGACGTCATATGGGATTCGGGTGCCCAGATCGACGGGGAGACGCAAGGCATCTACCCTGAACCCACCCACCTCGAATGGTGACATGGGAGCAACATCGACGGTCCCCATGATAGGTCCGAGATCCCGGTTCGTGTAGGCATCGTATTTGAAAGGAGCGGCATCAGGCGTGCTGGGCGGAGGAACGGGCCCGGCGTCCAAGCCGATGAGGATGCCCGTTCCGCCCGTCGCACCGCCGGCACCCATGTATCCGCCCGCGCCGTCTGCGGTGGCGTAGCCACCTGTCGCGCCACCGCTGCCCGCCACACCTGTGGAAGACGAGCACGCGGTCATCGTTGGGCAATTGAACTTACTCATGCAGGTACCAAGGTTGATGAGACAGCTAAAGCAATCTGGAATAGCGATGGCATCGTTCTGCCAGCAAACATTCTCGCAGCTCGATCGGTTGGCGTCGCACGAGCAGGCCAGCATGCAATTGGCGTAGGCCTGACAGACACCCCCCGCGGCTCTGGAAATTCCGTCGGAGTAGTAGCAGGCGGTAAGATTCGTTGGGCAGTTGTCTTGGAGACAGGTCAGGTAGCTGCTCGAAACCGGGCAGGCTCCACCGCTGGTCGAAATGCACTGCGTAGTCGCGAGGTCGCGCGTGCCCCCAGTGACTCGGACGGTTCCGCCGACGATCGAACCGCCCGAACCTCCCGAACCGCCGTTGGCAACGATCTGGCCGCCCACGCCGCCCGTCATCGGCTTGCCCCCGGCGCCTCCGACACCGCCGTCATTCCATACCGACATGAGAGCGCTGGAATCTCCTGAACAACCGACGACAACGAAGGATCCAGTCACGAAAAGAAAGGTTAGAAAGCGCATGATTCACCTCGGGCGAAAGTGGCCTGCGCTTCGAGTGTGCGCACCGTCGGCGATTCTGTCAAACCGCGCGCGTCGTGGGCGACAAAGCTCTGTGATGTTGATCCCATGACTTGTCCGTGACTCGGGCGTGCATCGGCGACGGTGCTCACGGTACAGCCGAGACCTGCACCCCGGCGCGCAGGCCGGGGGTGGCCTCGACGATGACGTGGTCGCCCGCATCCAGACCCTGAACCACGATGGCCTCCGTGGCGTCGCGCTCGGAGATGGTCACGGGGCGCGGCTCGACCCGCGCTTGCTGCGACACCAGAAGCACCTCATCCCTACTCCCGGTGCGCACGACCGCCGCCAAGGGAATCACGAACGCGCCTTCGAATCGCGCCCGGGCCAGGTGCGCGGCCTTGCCCAGCAGCGACTGGGGAAGCGACGCAATCTCCACACCTAGGTGCGTTTCGTCGCCGTCTGCCTGGATCTGCGTGCAGTCAAAAACATAGCCCTCCGATTCGACCTGACAGAACCCGAGCCTGCGCGCCTGCGCGGCCTGCCGGGGCGAAAACTCGAAGGTGGCACGGAACCCCGCGGCTCGCAGGCGCAGGGCCGGGCTGCCGGCTTCGACGGAGTCTCCCTCGCGCGCGAAGGTTTCGTCCACCACGCCGGGCGCGCTTACCACCACGGCTACGTCGGCCAAGGCACGCAGAGTCTTCGCGATCCTGGCGTTGCGAATCTCGGCCTTGGCCGCGTGCCGCTCTTCCTCCTTGGCGTTGCCGACCTGGTGCATGGCCTCGACCATCTGCTGGTAGAAGGCCAGGCGTTCGCGCTGGCGGGTGAGCTGGTCCAGCAAGGGCCGGGCGATTTCCACGGCCGCCGCCACGTCGCCGATGGCGACCGTGCTGCCCACGCCGGCCATACGCGTGACCTTGCCCGCGGTCGGAAACTTCAAGGTCAAACCAGGCACAGATTGGACGACGCCTCCGCTATCGAAGTAGCGCAGGATGGTTCCAGGCGCCGCCGTCAGGGTGTGCACGCCAGGTCGCGGTGGATCCGGTGGGGACAAGAGGAACGGCAAGACGAGGGCAAGAATGGCCGCGGCGGCGAGAACGCCAAGCGAACCGAAAAGTATCAACGAGCGGCGCAACCGCCGGCGCGTCGATGAAGGTTCTACAATCGGTCCAAAAGTGACCGGCACGGGTGTCATCAGCGGCCTCGGCGTCGCCCACGGAGGCGGATCGCTCGGTGGCGCGGCCTCGGGCGCGGGCGCGCGCGCGCCTGGCGAGGGCAACACGGGAAAAGCGGTCGAATCCGCGGCGACCGTCGAGGGCGAGCCGGCTTCCAGCACGGCACGTTCCTCGATTCTTGGGACCGCCGCCGCCATGACTTCCGCCTGTGGCGGCGCATTGGCGAGCTCCGAGCCAACCTCCGCCAGTGGCGGCGTGGGTGACTCACTGACCTCCGACTTTGGCTCGTCCCGCTCCTCGCCCATCTCCGCCGGCGGGAGCACCGACATCTCCGCGACGGATTCCGCTTCCGCGACGGCTTCCGCTTCGGCCGGATTCAAACCCGGGGGATTGGCTGCAACGTCGGCCACCACGGCGTCCGGCGCGGGTGGGCTGTCGCTCGTCGGATCGGAATGAGTTGCGACTTCGTCGGGCGGCGAAGGCTGGGCGGGCGCGTCCAGGGCAGGCGTTGGGCCCTCTTCGCGTTCAAGGAAGCCCATTTCCTCCAGGCGTGCCGCGAAGGCCTGGAGTTGGTCCACCTGCAATTCCAGCCCGGTCGAGAGCTTCACCCAGGGGACCACCTTGTCCAGGGCCAGTCCGTCGAAGGCCAGCGCCACGCGGTACTCGAAATCGTAGAAGACGAAACTCCCGCCCGTGCGCGAATCGCGAACCTCGACGTAGCGTTCGCCGTCGGCCTCCAAGGGCACGACTTCGAGATCGCGGCGAAAGTGGGGTTTCTTCAGGGACACGGTCAGGACACCACCAGGCCCACAGACTATCGCCAAACTTGGTCGGCCGCGAGCTAACCGATGTGTAGCTAACCGATGTCTAGTTGACGGCATCCATAAACATGGATAAATGAGTCGCGTTCGACCCGGCGTAGGATCTCCGCCCGACGGCGGAGGCTCTGCGCTGTAAAGAAAGGTGCACCATGGCTGACTTGAAGACGACATATATGGGAATTCCGCTCGCCAATCCCCTGGTGGTCGGCGCGTGTTCGCTATCGAAGAACATCGACAACATCAAGGCCCTGGAGGCTGCTGGAGCCGGTGGACTTGTCATCAAGTCCCTATTCGAAGAGCAGATCCAGATCGAGGAGGACGACTTTGCGCGCAAGCTCGGCGAGCACGACAACGCCGATTCGGAGGCGCAGTCTTTCTTTCCGCAGCTTCGCCATGGCGGTCCCAAAGAACATGTTTTCTGGGTGAAAGAAGCACGCAAGGCAGTGAAGTTTCCACTCTTCGCCAGCCTGAACTGCATCAACGGCGGCTCGTGGGTCGAGTACGCCAGGCAGCTCGCCGACACCGGCGTCAGCGGCCTCGAGCTGAACTTCTATTCGCCCTCCCTGAGCCCGGACGTGCTTTCGGGCGACATCGAAAAGAAGGAAGCCGATGTGGTCGCGCAGGTGCGGGCCGCGGTCAAGCTGCCCATCGCGGTCAAGCTGCACCCCTATTACACCAGCCTGATGAACGTAGCCGCCCGGTTCGAAAAGGCAGGCGCAGGCGCCCTCATCCTTTTCAATCGTCTGTTCGAGCCCGACATCGACGTTGACGCCTTGGCCAAGAAGGCGGGTTTCCGCCCCAGCGAGTCGCATGATTCGCTGGTGGCCTTGCGCTGGGTCGGTCTTCTGGCCAAGCGAAGCAAGGCCGATCTCGTGGGCAGCACGGGCGTGAGCAGCGGCAAGGATATGGCGCGACTCATTCTGGCCGGCGCCAATTCGGTGCAAGCGGTGAGCGCGCTGCTCAAGAACCACGGCGCGGCCGTGCAGAAGATGCTGAGCGAGCTCGACGCCTGGATGACCGAGCACAAGTTCGCGAACCTGGCTGCCTTCCGCGGCAAGCTGGCGGGCGCCAAGGACAGCGACGCCTGGTCTTACGAGCGCGGCCAATACATCAAGGCCATCGTCGGGATTGATTGAGATGGGAACCCTGGGAGGGTTCCAACCCTCGGCCCCTACCCGCCGCCCTCCACCCCGCTCGCTTCGCTCGGCCTCGCGCGCTCTGGCTTCGGTGGGCAAAGCCCACCTTCGCCTACGCGATAGAAGGCTACCCCAATCGCCGGGATTCGCTGGCCAGGCGGAGCAGTCGTTCGTTCGTCGCCTGGTCGGTGCAAAGAACGTCCACGTCCATTGCCATGCGGTAGGTCCAATTGCGCTCGTTCACCGAGCCGGGCACGTTGACCTGCTCGCGCGTGCCGAGCAGATCTTGCAGCGGCACCAGGCACAGATCCGAGGCCGCTCCGTAGAGTACGCGCAAAAGTGCGTCTCTGACACCGTCGTCGAAACCGCGATGGGCGTCGAGGTGTTCGAGCCCGGGAGTGCGCGCAAGAGAGCCGCGATGCTCGGGCGAGAGCGCGTCGTACCACACGGCCTGCGTTTCCGTGTCGTGCGTACCCGACGTGGCCACGGAAATCTCCGGCCACTTGGCCGGGTCGCGAAAGAACTGCTGCATGCGACCATCGCGCCACAGGTCGTCCTTTTCCCAGCGCAGAACGCGATAGCCGGGCAACTGCAAGCGGGACAGGGACGGGCGCAGGAATTCCGGAACCATGCCCAGGTCTTCAGCGATCACCTCGCCGTACTCGTCCATGATGGCGAGCAGGGTTTCGCCGAGACGAATCTGCGCCTCCTCGTCGGAGGGTGAGAATCCGGTTTTCTTGCCGTCGGCCGACCGATAGTAGGTGCGGTACATGCCGATGACGTGGTCGACGCGGTAAAGGCCAAACAGCCGCCCATTGCGCTCGGCCCGCCTGCGCATCCACTCGAAGTTGGTCCGCTCCATGGCGCGCCAGTCGAAGAGTGGCAGGCCCCAATCCTGCCCCTCGGCGCACAGGGCATCGGGCGGCGCACCCACGCGCAGCCCCAGGCGGAACAGCTTGCGCTCTTTCCACACGTCGGCCGAATCCTCGGCGACGACGAAGGGTAAATCGCCCATCAGATCCACGCCCATCGCCGCTGCAGCGGCGCGTGCAGCCCGCCACTGTTCGTCGAGCTGCCACTGCTGCCAGAGCACGAAAAGGATCTCTTCCGCATGCTCCTTCGCGGCGCGGGCCAGGGCGGCCGGGCGGCGATCCGCGAGCTCGGCCGACCAGTCCCGCCAGTGCTCGTCGAATTGGCGGTGCAGAACCGCGAACAGGGCGTAGTCCTCGATCCAGTCGCGGTTCTCCTCGCGGAACTGGGTAAGCAGCCGCGCGCGCTTGCTCCGCCGCCGCCACTCGTGGCCGCGAAACCGCGCGAACGCCATGCGCATGCCGCGCTCCTTGAGCGGCCGCAGCCGATTCCACTGTACCGTGGCCGCCGCGGCCACGTCATCGAGCAGTTGGCGATCGACCGCGGACAGGGCCGGCCGCCCGCCCGCGGCCACGAAGTCCTCGCACGCATCCAAGCCGAGGTAGATGGGATCGATGGCAAAAGCGGTCGAGGCCGAGTACGGGCTGGTCTCGCCGCCGCTGACCGCGCACACGGGCAGCATCTGCACCACGTGAATCCCGGCCTGCGCCGCCCACCTGGCCATGGCCACGACCTCCGGAATTTCGCCCAAGCCCCAGCCTGCCTTCGTACGCACCGAAAACAGCGGAATCAGCACGCCGGCGCGTCGCCGTCGCGGTCTTGGCCTGGTCTTTTCAGGCATCGAATACCAGTTCGGTTATGATACGGCCTCTTGTCACCCATGAGCGATAGTTCTTTTGCGAATCCAGCGATTTCCGGACGGCGGATCCTTCTGACCGGTGGCGCCGGCTTCATCGGCTCGCACTTGGTCGAGCGCTTTGCCCCGGACAACGAGATCGTCGTGCTCGACACCTTTCGGCGCAATGCCCTAGGTCCGGCCGGGCTCGACAAGCACGCGCACGTTCGCACCATCCAGGGCGACGTGCTCGACGCCGCCGCGGTGAAGTCCGCCATGGAGGACTGCGATGTGGTGATTCACCTGGCATCCATCGCGGGCGTGGACACCGTGCTCGGCAACCCGGTGCTGACCATGCGCGTGTCGTTGCTCGGCACCATGAACGTGCTCGAAGCCGCACTGGCCGCGGGCGGGGTCAAGCGCCTCATCGATTTTTCCACCAGCGAGGTCTTCGGCCGCTACGCCTATAACGTGACCGAGTGGGACGCCACCACCCTCGGTGCCGTCGGCGAAGCGCGCTGGACCTACGCTGTGGCCAAGCTCGCCACCGAGCACTTGGCCATGAACTACTGGAAGCAGTACAAGCTGCCTACGGTGTCCGTCCGGCCCTTCAACATCTACGGCCCGCGCCAGGTGGGCGAGGGTGCGGTTCACCACTTCATCGTGCGCGCCTTGCGCGGCCAGCCGCTGTCCGTCCACAACGACGGCTCGCAGATCCGGGCCTGGTGCTACGTCGACGACATCGTGGACGGCATCGCGCTCGCGCTCGCGCGTGACGAGGCGGTTGGCCACGCCTTCAACATCGGCAACCCGCGCTCCACGCTCACCATCTACACCCTGGCCAAGGAAATCATCCGCCTGGCGTCGAGCTCCTCGCACATCGAGCACGTGCCGTGGAACCAGGCCGACGTCGAGCTGCGTATCCCCAACATCGACAAGGCCAAGGAGCTTTTGCACTACGCGCCCAAAGTCGATCTGGAAGAAGGCCTCCTGCGCACCATCTACTGGTACCGGAGGCATCAGGATGGCTAGAGACGCCCGCGTGGGGAGCCGGCGAGCTTCGCTCGCCGCGGACCATCGCGGGAGGGTTTGGGAACCCTCCCAGGGTTCCCATGGGAGCGAAGCGGAATGACTGAAATCGTTCTTCGCGCCGACGAGCTGGCCAAGACGTTTCACTTGGGTTTTTTCCGCAAGCGCGTCGAGGCTGTGAAGCAAGCTAGCTTCGATGTCCGGCGCGGTGAGGTGTTCGGCTATCTCGGCCCCAATGGCTCGGGCAAGACCACCACGCTCAAGATGCTCATGGGCCTGGTTTTTCCGACGCGTGGGCACGCCGAAGTTTTGGGCCGGCCTGTGCCGAACCGCGAAGCCAAGCGCCACCTCGGCTATCTGCCCGAGAGCCCCTATTTCTACGAATACCTTTCACCCGAGGAATTTCTCGACCTGGTGGGCTCCCTCTTCGACGTGCCCCGTGCCGAGCGGCGAGCACGCGCAGCTCGGCTCATCACACGCGTAGGCCTGGACCACGCACGCGGCCGGCCCCTGCGCAAGTTCTCCAAGGGCATGCTCCAGCGCATCGGCATCGCGCAAGCCCTGATGGGCGATCCCGAGCTGGTCGTGCTCGACGAGCCCATGACCGGGCTCGACCCCATTGGGCGCAAGGAGATCCGCGACCTCATGCTCGAGCTCAAGCACGAGGGCCGCACGGTGCTCTACTCGACGCACATTTTGCCCGACGTGGAAATGACCTGCGATCGCGTGGCCATGATCTTCGCTGGCCGCATCCGCAACGTGGGGCCGCTGTCCGAGCTGCTCACCGCGCGCCTGCTCTCCACCGAGGTGTGCCTGCGCCACGATGTCGGCCAGCTCCCTTCCCTGCCCGAGGGCGCGAAGATTCGGCAAACACCGGACGGCATGCTCGCCGACCTGCCCGAAGGTACGGACGTGGACGCCTTCCTGCGCGCCGCCCTGGCCGCCAAGGCCAGCATCATCTCGGTCACGCCCCGGCGCGAATCGCTTGAAGATCTCTTCGTGCGCGAAGCCGGCCAAGCCGGAGCGACGAGCGCGTCGGACAAGGGGGCGGCATGAATCGCATCAGCGCCATCGCCTGGAACACCTTTCGCGAGGCCGTGCGCAACAAGATCCTGTACAGCCTGCTCTTCTTCGCCGTGCTGATCATCCTGTCGGCGCTCGCCATCGGCAACCTCACCCTGCACGAAGAGGTGCGCACCATCCGCGACGTCGGGCTGTTCGGCATCGACATCTTCGGCGTCATCATCGCCATCTTCGTGGGCGTGAACCTGCTCTACAAAGAGCTCGACCTCAAGACCGTGTACACCATCCTGCCCAAACCGCTTTGGCGCTGGGAATTCGTGCTCGGCAAGTGGCTGGGCATGTTGCTGACCTTGGCGGTGCAGATGGCCGTGATGGGCGCGGTGCTCGCCATCGTCCTTTTCAGTGAAGGCGCCAGCTTCGATGTGCCCACCCTGAAGGCGGTGTGGTTGCTTTTCGTCAACGTCATGGTGGTGACTTCCATCGCCGTATTCTTCTCGGCTTTTTCCAGCCCGTTTCTGTCCGGCTTCTTCGCCCTCGGCTGTTTCGTCGTCGGCCGCTCCGTCCCTGACATCCGCGCGCTCGGCGAGAAGCTGGGGCCAGGCGCCAAGGCTACCCTCAATCTCTTCTGCAACCTGGTGCCGAATCTTCACCTCTTCTATCCGTCGGGTGCCATCGTGGGCGCCGAGGATCTATCCGTGCACCGCCAGTTCGTCGGTCCCGACTACATCCTCTCGGCCACGGGCTACGGAATCGGCTACTCGGTCGTTGTCCTGGTGCTGGCCATGCTGATCTTCCGCAAGCGGGATTTCGTGTGATGCGAGGGATCCGGCGCCAGGTGGTTATCGTCCTCCTGGGCGTCGCGGCTGCCCTGGCCGTGATCGTCGTGCGTCTTCTCGTCGATGCGCGCAGCGCCTATCGCAACGGCGCCGCCGCCGAAGATCGTGGCGAAATCAGCGAGGCCATCCGCTACTACCTCGACGCGGGTCGGCTGTACGTGCCCGGCAGTCCCTTCACGCGCAATGCACTCGACCGACTGGACGCCATCGGAGTTGCCCAGGTCACCAAGGGCGACTACGCCACCGCGCGCGCTGCCTTCGAGGCCGAACGGGCCGCACTGCTTGGCACACGCTCTTTCTACACGCCCTATGCCGACCGCCTGCCCAGTCTCGAGCGCAGGCTGTCGCGTTTGCTGGCTGCGGCGGAAGACCGAGCATCACCGGCGACCTTCGAGGAGCGCGCCAAGTGGCACGCCGAGCGACTCGCCGAGCGTCCGCGGCCCCAAAACCCTATGGTTTCGCTTGCCTTGCTTGGTCTCGCCATGTGGGTGGCCTCTGCGGTGACGTTCTTTCGCAAAGGCGTGGATGCGAATCTTGCGCTGAGGCGGACGCCAGCCATGCTTGCAAGCGCTGGATTCCTGGTCGGATTGGCACTGTTCTTGATCAGCCTTCGCTTGGCCTAACCCGACGGATTTCGGGTACAGTCGCCTCTTGCGCTCTGGCAAGGAGCGCTAAGAATAGACTCCAGGCTAATTGCGATGGATGTTCGCTGCGGACGGTGCCAATCCGAATACCAAGTCGAGGACGCGAATGTCAGCGACCTCGGCACCGAAGTGCGGTGCGGCGACTGCGGACACGCGTTCGTGGTCAAGCGCCCATCCTCCACGACGAGACCGGTTAAGACCAGCCCCTCGCCCGACGGGGAGAACGCAGGCACCTGGGTCGTCGAGACCGCGGCTGGCCGTTTGTTGCGCTTGCGCGACCTGACCACGCTGCACAAATGGATCATCGAGCATCGCGTGGGGCGGGCGGACCGTCTTTCGCGCGATGGCGATCCCTGGCAACGCTTGGGCGACATGTCCGAGCTCTTGCCCTTCTTCGATATCGTGGACAGCGCCGAGCGGGCCCGCACCGCGGACATGCCCATGCCGGCCCCCTTGCCCGCGCCGCTCGCGGTCCCCGCGCTGGAGCCACCCGCGCCTCTGCCCCAGCCGCGTTCGCCCGAGCCGAGCGCATTCGAGACGGCCAGCGCGCTCGCCGCTCCGGCGCGTCCGCTGGCCCCCACGAAAGCCCAGACCCGCATGGCAACCGCTGCGCCGCATTCGCCCTTGTACGATGCGGGTGCCGACAAAACCGTGATCATTCGCCAGGCGCCCGCCAAGCGGCACGGCTTCTTGAAATTGGGCATCACGGTGTTGGTGGCAGCCGTGGTGGCCTACCTCGGTATCCTTTGGCAGCACCATCGCCTGATCTCGGCCATGATCTCTTCCTCTGGCACCAGCGAAAGCTCGGCGCCGGCCACGGCGTCCGTCGTGGCGCCGCCCACTCCAACGCCCAGGGCGGCGCAGAACGCCGAGGCCGCGGAGGAATCCGCGGAAACTGGCGACGCGAACGCGCGTAGCCCCGTGGTCGAACCCATCGCCGACAGCGGTCCGGACGAAAAGGTGCCGCTCTTGGGCAAGGGTATGAAGCGTGCGGCCCCCGTCCGGCTGGTGGTCGCGCACAAGAAAGCGCCGACCCCAGCGACGGATCGGGCAGTGGGAAGCCCAGCAAGCGCGGCGAAGTCCGGTGCACCGCAAACCCTAGCCGCTCAAGGCTACGTGGCCTTGAACCATCACCAGCCCTCGCGTGCCATTCCGCTGTTCAAGCGGGCGCTGGCCAGCAACCCCAACAACGGCACCGCTCTGTTCGGCTTGGCCGAGGCCTACCGCAGCGCCGGCCATATTGCCCCCGCGCTGCAAGCTTATCGTCGCTACGTCGAGCTCCTACCGAGCGGCCCCGACGCCGGCTCCGCCCGCCACAGCATCCGCGTCTTGGAAAGCAAGAAGCGGTAGTCTGCCACCGGTGAGACGTGCGTCGTTGTCTGGCTACTCGGGAGAGCCTACCTATCGCAAGCACACGGCCAAGACCTGCTTGAGGTCGGTCTTACCTGCGATGGCTTTCTCGATGCCGTCTTGAAGCAGGGTCGTCATGCCACCGGCCACGGCCAGCCTCCGGATCTCTTCGACAGGCGAGCGCTTGGCCACGGCGCGTTTGATGGCTTCGTCGGCGACTAGTAGCTCGTGCACTGCAATTCGTCCTTTGTAGCCGGTCTTGCTGCACACTTCGCAGCCGGACGCACGCCACAACTTGAAGTCGCCCCTACCGATCCCGCGTGCAGCCGCGGCTTCCTCGCCGAAGGATTGCACGATCTCGGCGACCTCGTCCTTGTCCGCCACGTACTGCGAGCGACACTTCTTGCACAGCCCGCGCGCCAACCGCTGCGCCAGCACGCCCAGCAAGGCGTCGGCGAAGCTGAAGGGGTCGAGCCCCATGTCGACGAGACGGGTGATGGTTTCGGGCGCGCTGTTGGTGTGCAGGGTCGAAAACACCAGGTGGCCGGTCAGCGACGCCTCGACGCCCGTGCTGGCGGTTTCCTTGTCGCGCATTTCACCGACCATGATGACGTCGGGATCGGCACGCAGAAAGGAACGCATAGCCGCCGCGAAGTCGAACCCGATCTTGGGTTGCACCTGCACCTGGCGCAGTCCCGGCTGCGTAATTTCGACGGGATCCTCGGCCGTCCAGATCTTCATGTCGGTCGTGTTGATGGAGCCCAGGGCCGAGTGCAAGGTGGTGGTCTTGCCCGACCCGGTGGGGCCCACGCACAGAATCAGTCCGTAGGGTTTGGCGATGATGGCGCGCATCTCGCGCAAGTTGCGATCGCTCATGCCCATCTCGTCGAGAGGTATGGGCTTGGACGCGGCAAGGATGCGCATGACCACGTCCTCGTTGCCGTTGACCGTGGGCAAAGTGGCGACGCGCAGCTCGATGGTCCGGTCGCGCATACGGAACTTGATCTTACCGTCCTGGGGTTTGCGCTTTTCCGAGATATCGAGCCGGGCCATGATCTTGAACCTGGCCACCAGCGGGTTGCGGAAGATGGCGGGGATTTCCTGGTAGGCAATGCAATCGCCGTCGATGCGGAAGCGGATGCGTGTATTTTCTTCCTTGCCGTAGGGCTCGATGTGAATATCGGAGGCGCCGCGCTGGAAGGCGTCGATGATGACCTGGTTGGCTAGCTTGATGATGGCGCTGTCGGATTCTTCTTCTTCACCGGAATCGTCGTCGTCGCTGGCCTCCTCGATGGCGCCGGTGCTTTCGTCGGTGGACAGTTCCTTGATGAGGACGTTGACGTCGGACCTGAGCCCGTACGAATGCTCGATGCAGGCCAAGATTTCGTCGCGGAAACCGACGTAAATCACGACCTCGCGATCGGTTTCCACCGAGCGCAGGGCATCGGCGCGCTGAATGTCGTGCGGATCGTCGATGACCACGATGAGCCGCGGCCCGCGACGCTCGATGGGCACCGCCCCAATCCGGCGCAAGAATTCCACGCGCAGGCGCTGGCGCAGATCTTCCGGAATCGATTGCTCGGCGGTGAACCGATAAAACGGCACGCCATAGTAGGTGGAGACGGCCTTTTCCACGTCGGCGCGGGCGATGCCGACCTTTTCAATAAGGAAGCGGCCAGGATCGGTCGCCGTCGACTCGGCCGAAGCCAGCGACTTGGCCAACTGATCGGCCTGCATGATGCCGGCCTGAACGAGATAGTCCCACTTGCCCGCGGGCCGGGGCGACGACCGCTCCTTCGCAACATCGCGACTCGTGGCGGGCCCGGGCGTCGCCGGTCGCGAGCCCGCAGGGGCCGGCGGCGTGCGCGGCCGACTCGACGTGGGGGTCGGCAGCGTAGCAACGGATTCCTGCGACGCGGACGGGCGCTCGGCCGGCACGGGCGCGGCCTTGGCAACGGCCGGGGCAGGCGCGGGCTCGACCGAGGTGCGCAGACCGAGTTGCACGGCCAAGCCGCCCGCGACGACCTTGGCCACCTCGCCCGCATAGGCCAGGTCCCGCGCCGGAAAGACGCTCGCCTCGTCGGTGCGATTGGCCACCAGAAGCACTCCCACTTCCTTCTCGCGGTCGAAAAGCGGCGCCAGGATCGCCGAATGCAAACGCAGACCCAGCCACTGGTCCAGGCGATCGTCTGGACGCAGCCGCGGGTGCAGGCGGACCAGCTCGGCCAGGTCCCACACGTTGCGGATGCTGGCGGGCGAACGCGCCGATGCAGCCCAGCCGACCAGGTTGCCGGGATCGCGGGGCAAGCGCAATTCGCGAACGGAATCAGCGACCCAAGCCACCGCCCGTAGGTGGTTGTCGAGATCGGGAATGAAGACCGCCGCGCGTTCCGCGGCGAAAAAAGCGGCCACCTGTTCCATACCCTCGAAGAGCAATCCGTCGAGCGAATCTAGCCCTGCCAGAGCGCTGCACAGCTCGGACAGCTGGGTGCGCTTCTCCCCCTGCGCGGATTCACCGCCCACCTGGCGCAACCACGTCGCGGCATCCATGCTGGAATCTCCCGTGTTCTCCTATCTTTCTGATTCGGTAGATTGGGCGCGAAAATGAAGCCCGCACACCCGTGAGCGATTGAGGAGACCGTCTAACGCAGGCCAACGCTGGCAAGCCGGCGGGCGTTTATCCCTCGCGCGCGTTGTCGCGCGGGTACGGCCCGTTGTAGAATGCCGCGCCACTCCGGGTGAAAGGGAGCCACGGCCGATGTCAGGAGAGACCATACTCGTCGTCGATGACAGCCCGACCATCTGCAAGCTCGTCGAGCTGTCGCTGACCAAAGCTGGCTTCCACGTGGAAACCGCGCGCACCGGGGAAGGCGGCATCGAGACCGCTCAGGCGCATCCGCCAGATCTCATCTTGCTCGACTTTCTGTTGCCGGATTTGAAAGGCGATGACGTGTGCCGCGCCATCTCGGCCAACATGAGGCTGGAACAGATACCCGTGATCGTGATGAGCGCGAAAGGCGAGGACATCGGCGAGTGCTTCGCGGTCATGACCAACGTCAAGAACATCATCTCCAAGCCGTTCTCGCCCGAGGCGCTGCTGGCGGTGGTCAGCCACACCCTGGAGAAGATCGGCAAGAAACCGGACTCGTCGGAAGTCAAGACCGGCTCCGACAGCAGCATCGATCTCGCCGCCTTGATACCGGGCGAGGCCAAGGACGAAGGTCCACAGAGCACCCAGCCGGATTTCGCTGCGGTCTTGGCCGGCGATCTCGCCGTCGTGTCCATCGCCGACGTACTCTTGCTGTTGCAAGACCGCGGCTACACCGGCGCCGTCAACCTTTCCCACGGCCGGGCACGCATGGACATCTACCTTGGCCAGGGCCGCGTGGATTTCGCTGGCGCCCAGGGTGTGGCCGACGAATTCTTGCTCGGTCGCTTTCTGGTCAGCGGCGGGCACTTGGCGCAAGAAACACTGGCGCGGGTCATCGAGGATCGACGACGCGATGGCAACACGGAGCTCCTCGGCGCTTACCTGTGCTCGCGCGGGCTGCTCGCGGCCACGGGCTTGCACAAGGCCATGGCCAAACAAACCGCAGCGCTGGTCTTCGAAAGTCTGCGCTGGGGTAGCGGACGCTTTTCCTTCCACCCATTGACCGAGTTGCCGACGCAAGCACGCGAGGCCGCCCTATCGCTCCCCGTCGACGGCCTCATTCTGGAAGGCCTACGCCGTGTAGAGGAATGGCGGGTCATCGAGCAGGAGATAGGCGACTTCGACATGACCTTTGTTCGCAACGAAGACAAGCTGGCGAGTTTCGGCCGCGGGCAACTGCTGCGCGAAGAGGCCGCCATCGCCGACCTGGTCAACGGTCGCAACACCGTTCGCGACGTCATCCAGATCTCGAGAATGGGATCGTACGATGTGACCCAAGTGCTGTTCCGCCTCTTGCGTAGCAAACTCATTCGGCGTCGGGTCGCGCCCATGGTGGTATGACCGATGACGGTGGCCGCCCCCCTCGATGTGGTCTTTTTCGAACTGCGCGGCCTGCGTTGCGCGCTTCCGCTCGCGGTCGTGCGCAAGGTGCTGCCCATGCGGGGCGTGACCCCAGTGCCGCTCGCCCCGGCGGTGGTGCGCGGTATCGCGCCCGTGCAAGGATTCATCATTCCCGTGTTGGATCTCGCCGTGTGTTTTCAACCCGCGGGCGACGAGATGGCGGAAGGCTCGGCCTATCGCTTTCCCAAGGACAAGTTGCTGCTCGTGGAAACCGCGCCGGACGCAGGCCGGGAAGCCGTACGCGTGGCCCTCGCCGTCGAACGCGTGGTCAGCATCGGCACCGTGGACGAGCAGCACAGCCGCGTGCCGCCGCCGCGCCCGTCTTTTCTGTCGGCCACCGTGCTCGACGCCAGCGGGCCGGCGCTTCTGCTCGACATGGAACGCACCATCGATTACGTGCGCGATGCCATCAGCGCGGTGATTGGATCATGAACGAAAAAGAAGAACTCAAGGAATTGCTCGCGACCTTGCGCGCGGCCCAGCAAGGCGATCTCACCGTCCGGGCCAAACCGGGCGCGGGATCGTTCGGCGAAATCGGGCAAGCGATCAACGATCTCTTGGCCAGCCTGGAAGCTCGTGCCATGCAGATCTCCTTCGCCTCGACCTCGATCATGCTGGCGGCCGAGGCCGCAGGCGGCGCCTTGCCCGAGATCTCCGATGGCATGTCCCGGCAACAAGCGGCGGTGGCTGAGATCGCGCGCAAGCTGAAGTCGCTCGAGGCGCGCTCGGAAGAGGTGGGCCAGATCGTCGAAATGCTCGACGACGTCACCTCGGAGACCAACATCCTGTCGCTCAACGCGGCCATCGAAGCCTCGCGAGCAGGGGCGCAAGGCAAGGGCTTCGGCCTGGTGGCCGAGGAGGTGCGCAAGATGGCCGAACGCGCGGCCACCGCCACCAAGGACATCGGCGCCTACCTTGAAACCATTGCCAGCGCCACCGGCGATGCCACCCGGGCCATCGAAAGCGTGCGCAACATCGCCGATCAACTCGTGACGCTCACCGCACGGGCCAGCAGCGAAGCGGGTGCGCGCGCGGAAATGCGCGGCGTTCTCACCGACGCCATCGCGCAGTTTCGCTTCACCGCGCAGGGCGAGGCGGAAATCACCCGCATCCTGCACGAGCGGCGCGGCGAGCTTGCACGCGTACTCGCGCCCTTCGCGCCGCTTCTGGCCAACACGAGCTCGCCTCTCGGCGAGTCGTTGCGAAACATCCTGACCGCCTTGGGTGAGAAGCCGGCCGGGACGAAGGCATAGGATCCTTCCGCCATGGCGGTGAAATCCGAGAATGGCGAGGGCAGCGGCGAGCACGCGGCGCTTCCCGAGTGGAACGTGGGCGAAACCGAGATGCTGCGCAGCCTCTTCCTGGAGGAGGCCGAGAAGCACCTTGGCCGCATTACCGAGGCGCAGAAATCCCTCGCGCGCGCTTCCGCCGCCACTCTCGATATCTCGCCCGAGGTGGTGGATGTGCTGTTCCGCCACCTGCACACGCTCAAGGGCTCGGCCGGCTCGGTCGGCTTCGATGCCGTGGCGCGCGCTGCCCACGAGCTGGAGGAACTGTGCGCCGAAATCCGCCGCGGCCAGCTCGCACCGACCTTCGGCATCATCGAACGCATCGACGAAGGCGTGGCCGAGATCCGTGCCCTGCTGAGCAGCGCGCGCCTTGCTGTGCCCCCGCCGCGCCCGAGCGGTCCGCCTGAGACCGCCGCCGTTCCGCGCGAAATGGCCGAGCGCCGCCGAACCATGGATCGCAGGGCCGTGGCCGATCGACGCGCGGGCGGTGAAGGTGTCTTGCGCGTCGAGGTCGAGCGCCTGGATGCCCTGCTCGAAAACGTCGGGGATCTGGTGATTCTGCGTACGCGCCTCGACCGTCGCGTGCACGAAATGGGTAGCGTTCTTCGCGATATGGGCGCGACCCGGCATGGACTGCGCGCGGCCCAGGCCGTGCTGGCCACCGATTTGCCAGCGCCTGCACGGCTGGAGGAGCTTGGCCGCTTGCTCGATCGCCTGGGCGAAATCGACGTGGAATTCACCGATGCGCTGTCGTTTCTCGATCGCACCGCGCGCCGGCTGGCGGAAGACGCCGATTCCATGCGCACGACCTCGGAGTACATCGAGGAGCAGATCCGTCGGGCACGTCTGGTGCCCCTCGAATGGGCGTTCTCGCGCCTGGGCTCGGCCCTGCGCGAGCTTGAGCGCACGTGCCACCGCCAAGCCGACTTGACCGTGCATGGCGGGGAAGTCGAGCTCGACAAGGCTATCGTGGATCAGCTCGTGGATCCGCTGTTGCACCTTTTGCGCAATTCCATGGCCCACGGGATCGAACCTGGCCCCGTGCGCGCCGCGCGGGGCAAACCCGCGCGCGGCCGCATCACCATCCGTGCGGCCCAGGAAGCGGACTTCGTGTACCTTACCTTCGAGGACGACGGAGGCGGCATCGATCGCATGGCCATCCGTCGCGCACTGCAGACCTCGGGGCAGCTTGGCGATGGAGATGATGCCAGCGACGAGGACTTACTGAACGCCATCTTCGAGGCCGGTTTCTCCACCCGCGCTCAGTCGGACGCGCTGGCCGGGCGCGGGATGGGTATGAACATCGTCAAGCGTGCGGTGGCGCGCATGGGCGGCGAGGTCAAGGTCGAGTCCCAGGCCGGCGCGTTCACGCGCTTCAGGCTGACGCTGCCTCTCGCTGGCGCCATCACGCAGGGGCTGCTCTTCAAGATCGGGGGGCAGGTGTACGCCGTGCCCGCGGCCCATGTCATCGAGGTGCTACCCATCGGACACAATGTTCTCGCCAGCACGACTCCGCCCGCCGCGAACTCCAGTGGCGAGCTGCCCGCCATCGGCGGTGTCAGCGTGCCCATCCTCAAACTGCACGCCTTGCTCGGGCTGGAACTGCCGCCCGGCCGCCGCGCCGCCGCCTTGCACGTGCGCTACGCCGGTCGCAACTTCCTTGTCACCTGCGACAAGGTCATTGGTCCGCGCACCATCGTGGTCCGGCCGCCCGGACCGCTCATTGGGCTCATTCCCTTCTATTCAGGCGTTACGGCCTCGGGCGCGGGCAAGGCCCAGCTTGTCCTCGATCTCGGCGCGCTGGCCGACGCGGCCTATGCGGCCGACGTGCCCGTGCCCGCGGCTCCGCGCCGAGGGCAACCGCGGGTGCTGGTGGTCGACGATTCTCGCTTGTCCCGCGAAGCCGGCGTACGTCTGCTCGCCGCCGCCGGCTATCAATCGGTGGCCGCCGAGGATGGCTGGGAAGCCTGGGAGATTCTGAGCGAACGTCGTTTCGACGCCGTGGTCACCGCGCTCGAGATGCCACGCCTCGACGGCTTTCAACTCATCGCCCGCATCCGCCGCGAAGCCACCCTGCGTGGCCTGCCCATCATCGTGCTCTCCTCGCGCACCTCGCAAGCCGCACGCGAGCGCGCGCTGGCGGCCGGCGCCAACGTGTTCCTTCCCAAGAGCCGCCACCGTCGCAGCCTGGTCGCAGCCGTGGCCGCATGTCTGCAAAAGCGCGAAGACGGCGAACCGCCGACGGAAGAAGACGGGCCGCGATGAGGTGGACCCGGGACGAGTCCCCCCTTAGCCGCCTGTCCCGCAGCCTCTCCCTACTCCATAATACGCAAATCCAGCCGCGCGCACCTCGGACGGTTGCCACGCGTTCCGACCGTCGACAACCACCGGCGTGCGCATGAGGCTGCGCAGGCGTTCGAAGTTCGGCCGGCGGTAGTCGTGCCATTCGGTGACCAGGGCCAGGGCGTCGGCGCCCTCAGCGCAGTGATAGTTGGAGGCCAGGAATTCCACGCGTTCACCCAGGATCTTGCGCGCCGGTGGAATGGCGACGGGGTCGGTGGCCGTTACGCGCGCGCCGGCGGCCAGCAGGTCCTCGATAAGGACCAACGCCGGCGCCTCACGCACGTCATCGGTGCCGGGTTTGAAGGCGAGACCCCACACAGCAATCTTGCGACCGCCAAGGTCGCCGCCAAAGTGATTGCGCAGACGTTCCGCCATGTGGTGCTTCTGCTTCTGGTTCACGGATTCCACCGCGGTCAGAACCTGCAAGCTCATGCCCGCTTCCTTCGCGGTGTTGATCACCGCGCGCAGATCCTTGGGAAAGCAGCTTCCGCCATAGCCCGCGCCCGCATACAAGAACTTGGTGCCGATGCGGCCGTCAGAGCCCAGCCCCTTGCGCACAAGTTCGATGTCGGCGCCCACCGCATCGCACAGACTCGCCAGCTCGTTCATGAATGAAATGCGCGTCGCCAGCATGGCATTGGCGGCGTACTTGGTCAGCTCAGCCGAACGACGGTCCATCACCAGGATGCGATCGCTAGAGCGCGTGAAGGGCGCGTACAAGGCTTGCAGGGTGGACAGCGCGCGCGGGTCGCTGGTCCCGATGATCACCCGGTCGGGCTTCATGAAGTCGTTCACCGCATCGCCTTCCTTCAGAAACTCCGGGTTGGAAGCCACGGCGAATTCGTGTCGCGTGTGCTTGCGCACGATGGCCTCTACCTTGTCGCCGGTCCCGACCGGCACCGTGGACTTGGTCACCAGCACGGCCCAGCCGGAGAGGGCGTGGGCGACGGTTTCCGCAGCCTTGAATATGTAGCTCAGGTCGGCCGAGCCATCGGGCGCGGGCGGCGTACCCACCGCCAGCAACACGACCTCAGCGCCGGCCACGCCAGCGGAAATGTCGATGGTGAAGACCAGTCGGCCTTCTTGCACGCTGTGGGCGATCAGCTTTTCCAAACCGGGTTCGTAGATGGGAACCTCGCCTCGATTGAGCACCGCGATCTTTTCCCCGTCGATGTCGCAACAGGTGACGTCGTTGCCCATGTCCGCAAAGCCGGCGCCTGCGACAAGTCCGACATAGCCGGTCCCGATAACACATACCTTCATGTTGGCATCACCCTAGCATAGGGTTGCCCCGCGGTCGCAAGCAACGGGGCGAGGGCTCGACGAGAAGCTGTCCTACGCCTTGACCAAGCGCCTCAGACTGCCGCACCGATCTTTCAGAAGCGGCGCGATCATGTTGCGAGAATCGACCACCAGCTTCACGTCTCGATACAACGCGGGATCCTTGAATGCATCATGGGCAGTCGCCACGACCACAGCATCGAACTCGGCGAAAGCCTCTGCCGTGCAGGGAATCGACCGCAACGCGAAGTCGTACTTGCGGGTGCGAGGTGTCTCGGGAAAGTATGGGTCGCAGTACTGCACGAGCGCTCCCGCTTCCGTCAGCTGTTCCATCAGCTCGAACGAGGAAGATTCGCGACAGTCGTCGATGTTTGCCTTGTAGGAAAGACCGAGTACCAGCACGCGCGAGCCCTTGATGGCCTTGCCATCCTCGTTGAGCGCGGCTCCGATGCGCGAGACTACGAAGCGTGGCATCTGGGTGTTGATCTCTCCCGCAAGCTCTATGAACCGCGTCCAAATTCCGTGTTCGGCCGCCTTCCAAGACAGATAGAAAGGGTCGAGCGGAATGCAATGTCCGCCGAGTCCTGGGCCGGGATAGAACGGCATGTAGCCGAATGGCTTCGTGCTCGCTGCTGCGATCACTTCCCAGACGTCGATGCCCATGCTCAGGAACGTCATCTTGAGCTCGTTCACCAGCGCGATGTTGACCGAGCGGAAAATGTTTTCGAGCAGCTTGGTCGATTCCGCGACCCGCGAATCGGAAACCTGCACGACGCGGTCTAGGCCGGCACCGTACAAGGCGACCGCCACCTCGGTCGATTCGGCATTGATGCCACCCACAACCTTGGGAATGGTTCGCGTCGAGAAGTCCTGGTTTCCGGGATCCTCCCGCTCGGGCGAGAAGGCCAGGAAGAAGTCCTCTGGCGACTTGAGACCGCTCTCTTCGAGGATGGGCAATACCTCCTCGTCCGTCGTGCCTGGGTAGGTCGTGGATTCGAGCACCACCAGTTGCCCGCGCCGCAGGCGTCGCGCGATATCCCGCGCGGTCGTGTGAATGTAGGAGTTGTCCGGCTCGCGATGCTTCCCCAGCGGGGTCGGCACGCAGATCAGGATCGCATCGCACTCGCCTAGGCGATCGAAGTTGGAGGTCGCAGAAAGACCACCGCTGCGGATAGCAGCCGCGACCCTTTGGGGACCCACATGCTTGATGTACGACTCCCCCTTGCTCAACGCCTCGATCTTCTTGGTGTCGATGTCGAACCCGATGACCTTGAACCCAGCCTCCCAGAACACAAGCGCGAGGGGCAACCCCACATAGCCTTGACCAATGACACCAACCACAGCTGACTTCGCAGCGATCTTTTCCACCAGGGACATCATGTCTTCTCCAACCTATTGAGAATGCCCCGTACCGAGCCGTCCCGGACATGGAAATAGCATGAACGTGGAAATCATCGGCGGATGACACGACGCTCTGACAAAAGATCGGACTTCGCGCTGCGACCGCAGCTTGCCGCGCTGGTGGGTATCGGTGCGGCCACCGTGTTCAACTCGTGGCCAGCCGCTACCTCGTGTTTCGCTCGTCCCACATCCGGCCGCCAGCTGGGGATGTGGATGGCGACAAGGTGCAGGAACCGGGAGCCAAGGGGACCGGCGCAGACTGAGGATCAGGATCGTGTGGACGAGGGGCGCGAGAAGGTAGTCAGGTTGAGGTACAGCCACAGTTCCCGGTAGTGCCAAGCGAAACCTGGTGCGCCCAGATGGGGTGCGCGTTCAGTGTAGCGCGCGCCGAACTCAGAAATCAGGTATCGCGACGTGCGATAGCGAACCGGGATCTCAGCCGTCACGAAGGTCTCGTCGGGTGAGATGCCCCCGATGGTGGGCAGGCTCCCGAAGAGATCGGTCGAAAACGCGCAGCGGGCACCCACGCTCCACGGCCCCAACTGGGCGTCGACGCTAGCCTGCGCGAGACCGCGCGAGACTGCTACGCCGAACACGGGATCGATGAACGCTGTCGTTCCCACCCCGATTGAGGAGCGCACGACGGCCATGCGCGTTTGCTGCAAGACTGAGTTGAGATCGATCTGAAGGAGCGGCACAGGATACCAGGCCAGGTTGGGCGTATCCGTTCGGTGAAGTGCAACCGTGTAGGCGAATCCTACGGCCAGGTGCAATTGATGCTGGCGCGTGAGCTCTTGGCGAATGCCAACCTGAGGCTGGATCGAAAGCGCATTCAACTCGCCCGTCTGGCTGGGTGCTCCCGTCTGGCTGGTTGCTAGTGACATTCCCCGACTGTCCGTATCGACGATGGAAACGACGGCATTCAGGGTTGATCGTCGGGCCAGTGCGTAGGTTAGTCCGGGGGCGGCCGTCACTGTGGTTTGTGTGGGGAGCGCAAAGGTGCCAGCCGTTCCGCTCGAGATGGTTTGAGTGTCGAAGGAGCGGCGATGCAGTGCCCCTAGCTGCAGGGTCAGCGTCGTACGCCGTGAGCTGTGCCATGATGCAGCAGCCGTCGCATCGACCATGAGCATCGTCATTGCAAACGGCAGGGAAGGCTGGTTGGGGAGCTGCTGCTGGAGCGAGGTGTAGTCCTGTTCTCCATAGCTGGCCTGGATATTGAGCTGCAATTGGCTTCGCCTGCTCGGACGTCTGATGTGAGTGGCCCCGAGTGTTTCTAGAAAAAGTGGACGAGAGTCGAAGAGAGGGACTGGCCGCCAGAGGATTCTGGTGGCGGAATCTACATGCAGGTCGTCGACGCCGTCTATCCAGCGCAGGCTGAGAAGTGGCGTGGCCACGACCATGACCTGGAATTGCTCTGGCGGAACAGCCTGGTTCGAGGACGTCACCGAGGGCGCCTCGCCAGCTCTCGTCTCGATACGAGCGCCGGCTTCGAACTGTGCCTCGGCCTGAAACAGGAATAGCGCGGACAGAATGGCGGGTCCGCTGGCGAACATCTTGGCTACTCCACGACCACCGTATCTGCGTCCGCAAGCAGGAACTGGGCGACGAAGGGCTCAGCGGTGGTGATATCGCGAACGCGGAAACGGATTCTCTCGTTGGATCCTGCCCGTACGACGAAGACACGATCGTTATGGGCAAACTCGGTCAGCCAGCCCGCTTGAGCCAGGATCGTCAGCAGGTTGCGGTCGCGGGTCATCTCGTAGATACCGGGCGTCTTCACCTCGCCGACGACGCTGACACGGATGGGGGAGGTCTTGGTGATCCACACCGAAACCACGGGCGTGATCACGACCTCCTTCAGTGCAACGGCGATTTGGGCCGCGACCTGCCGGGCGGTCAATCCTGCCACACGGACACTGCCTACCATTGGTTGCGTATAGTGGCCGTCATCGCGCACCACGAATTCGCCGGAGAGGGTCGGTTGCTTCTCGACTTCTACGAGGATGGAGTCGCGCGCGTGAACCAGAGGTTCGGCCGATGAATCCTTGGGCGGCAAGTCCACTGCCCAAGTGAATCGATCATTGTGCGCACAACCCAGCGGCAGCAGAAATGGCAGAATAAGCAGACTTGCCACGGCGCCCTTCTGGGCAAGCCGGGCGAATATCGTACGCAGCTCGCCGATGGCGAGCACGATGGCTGCTAGAAGCAGTCCCAGGCCGAGCCCCATCGCCAGGCGCAAAGCGAAAGCTTTGCGGCCCGGCGGCGATTCCAGTCGTGTAGGTACCACGATCTCGTAGCGTGAAGTCGCCGATACCCGTTCGAGCTGGAGCTGAACTTCCGCCTTCTTCAAGCTATCGAAGAGCAAACCATGCTGTTTCTCGACCTCTTCCTTCATGCGCACGAGCTCCTCCAGACGGGCATTGACCTTGGGTGACAGGCTACTGACGGTACGAAGCGAACGCAGGCTGGCTCCGACGGTGCCCAGTTCAGCGCGCGCGGCCCTGAGCTGTGCCTGAAGTTGGTCAGCCTGACTTTGCAAACTGTCGTAGGCGACGTTCGAGCGCTTCTCGAACTGAGTCACATCGGAGTGAAGGTGGTCATCGACGAGTTTCTGCAGGTTCTTCTGCTCGGTGAGCAGCCGTTGCACGTCGGGATGCCCATCGGCGAAGCCCTGCGCCCGCAGCTCAGCCAATTTGCGGCTGAGGTTGTTCAAGGCCTCGCGGTCGGACTGAGTCGCTTGCGTCTTGGCCTGGCTGAGCACGCTGCCACGCGCGAGTTGGCTGCGCACGCCTTCCAGCTCGCCGGTCAATCTTTCGATTCGGCCGGACACCTCGAGCCGCTTGGATTCAAGCTCCCCGGGGGAACCCGCGAGCGTGCCTTGCGCGAGGATCTGATCCGAGTTGGCTTCGCGGAATTGCACGGTTTCCCGCATGATCTCGTCCAAGCGCTTCTGAGAGTCCGCGGTTTGGGAACGCAGGAAGTCGACCTCGGCGACGAAGGTCTTCAGGGTCTTCTCAATCTCGGTTTCAAGGTAGACTTTGACGTGTGCGTCGAGTAGCTGAAGGTGAGCGTCGGTCGAACGACTGAAGACGCTCGGGGTGAGCGTTGCAGTATAGGTGTTGTTGCCGGTGCTCTCGAAACGCAGTTGCTTGGCGATACCTTCCGCCATTGGCACGATGGGATTGGGAACACCGATCCGCCGGAAAGCGGCCAAGATGGTTGCATTACTCATGAAGGCAGTCTGGGCGCCCGCAAAGAACTGCGTCGGGTCTGACTGCTCCGGTCGCATTTGCATCTGAGGATCGATGGGGTTGGCCCTGGGCGCGGGATGCAGCGTTACTACGCAGAAGGCGGCTTGCACCGGGGGGTAGTATTTGAAGCTCGCGGCACCTAGGATGAATCCTATAGTGGCTAGGCCGCAGATCAGCCAGGCGTGGCGCTTGAGGTAGCGCGAAGCACGGAGGATCTTGAGCAGAACATCGTCGAGCGAAGGCTCGGCCTCTTCGCTGTCGGCTGGCCGGCGCCTGCGCTCTGGCTGAGTCTGTGCCGGCGATTGTATGGGCTGGATTTGTTGCGGTTGTACTCTCTGCGACGGTCGGGAGTACGAATCGCGAACGACGGTTGATCGTGAGGCTATGCCCCTGGCTGTGGTACGCACTGGCACAAGCGAGGAATTCTTGTTCTTTGTCGCATTGGCCTGTTCGTCCCAAAACGTGAGGATTGTCTCGCCCAATCGAAGCGTGTCACCGCTGATCAAGCGGGCATGGTTGACGCGCTTGTCGCGAAGGAAGGTGCCCTCGGCGGACCCCATGTCCTCGACCGTGTAGCCGAAGCTGTGCTTGAAAACCCGCGCATGGTAGTCGGAAATGCCAGGGTCGGTCAGAACCAAGTCCGCGTTGTTTGATCGACCGATAACCGTGGGATTTCGGTTCAAGGGGTACACTTGCTGTCCCCCGCCCTCTTCCGCAACCGTCAGTACGGCGCGCTCGGAGCCAGGCTGCACGTCGCCACGTGTGGCGAACTCAGCAAAGCTGAGCGTTTCGTATGTTGGTTTTTCGTCGTTATCGTCTTCGCGGCCCATGGCTTGCGTCCTGCGTCCAGTCCTAGCAGGGAATATGTTGCCGCGACAGCCCTTCCTGGGCAAGGGGTAAGCCGCGCCGTCCGGAAAAGCGTCGTCAGCGCTCACGCCGCCTCTCGGAGGTAGAAATCTAAGATTCCGCCCAGGCATGAGCGACAGACAATCTTGCCACTCGTCCCGTCGTCGTTCGCCGGTTGGGGCGCGCGGTAGGCAGCAGCAGGGCGCCTTGGAGGAGCCCTCTTTCGGGAACCTCTACGCGATCGGGACTCGGGGTTCGCGTAGTACCAGCTGGGTTTTGTGCGGGTAGAGCATGCGGAGGATTTCAACGCCTCGGACGCGCAGGGAGAGTTTACAGACCGCATTCAGAAGCTGTGCAGTCACCCCCGCATTGGCGTTCACGCCACGGTAGGTGTAGTCCTGATGGATGGCGAGGTGAAGTAGCAACATGGATTGGGTCGATTCGCGGGTGAACATAACGACGCCCGCAAGACGCGGCACCTCTTCCGCGTCATCGAACGCGAACAGGCTTTGTACCTCGCCAAAGGCGCGCACCTTGAAACGGAGGTGCATGTCGCTCTCGACAATTTCGGGAACGCCGTAGCGCCGAACGGAAGCCACGAGGGGAACGCTGACTTGATTCTGCTCGGGGTTGAAAAATACGATTCGTTCCATCTCTGGCCGGTACGAAACCGGCAGGGTTGACGATATTCGAATTCGTCGCATGACAGCACCTGAGCCGACGCACCCTACTTGGCGCACCTAGATGTGATGCCAACAAAGAGCTGAAGTTGCAATGTTTCATTGCCGATCAATCTTCTACATCGCATCGTGATCTCAGCTTCGGCACTTCGATCGCCGGCGCTCCCGGCGCGGAGACGTGGGCGGGGGGCCTGCCCCGATTACCCAGGCCGGTGATCAACCCACCGTCCGCCAAACTCTGATTCAGTGCTGGGTCAAGGCCCATTTCGATCGGAGGCAGCGCGCCCATCGAATACAATCGCACCGAGTCGTGATTCGCGTGTAGAGACCGTGGGCATGGGATCTCGCAAGATTGTGGACGACTGGCAAGTTGGGTTGGGCTAGAAATGTCTTGTGATCTTCAAGGATGCACTTTTCGCCGCACCCCAGCGCACGGTTCTCGCCGTGATTGTTACTTACAAGACCTCGGGTCTAGTGAAGAACTTGCTCGCCTCACTGGCCGGCGAGCGAGCGACCGAGGCCGCTCGCAACATCGTACTTCGGGTTGTGGTCATCGACAATGCGTCGGGGGATGCCGAGCCGATCAAACGTGTAGTAACGGATGCTGGCGACCAGGATTGGATAGAGGTGGTTTCGGCGCCCCGGAATGGCGGATTCGCATACGGTAACAACCTCGGTCTTCGCCATGGCTTCGAGTCGGCCACGGTGCCCGACTTCTTCCTTATGCTTAACCCGGACACTGAGGTGCGCAGTGGGGCCATCAGCGCCTTGGTGGACTTTCTCGATCGGCACGACGACGCCGGAATCGTTGGCAGCAGCTTTGAGCTTCAGGATGGACGCCCCTGGCCCTATGCTTTTCGCTATCCCAGCTTGCTTAGTGAGCTTGACCATGGGTTGCGACTCGGCCTGATGAGCAAGCTTCTCCGCGAGCACATCGTGTCGAGACGCATGGGCAACGTTCCAGAGCAAGTTGACTGGTTCCCCGGCGCTTCCATGATGCTTCGGCGCCAGGTCATCGAGGACGTCGGCGGCATGGATGAAAACTACTTTCTTTACTATGAGGAGACCGACTTCTGCCGAAAAATCAAAGCCGCGGGCTGGACCATCTGGTACGTCCCGGAAAGCAGGGTGATGCACATCGCCGGGCAAAGTACGGGGGTGACGGGTGACCAAGAGGGAACCAAGCGGCTCCCCGGCTACTGGTTCGAGTCGCGACGCAGATACTTTACCAAGAACCATGGGGTACCCTACGCGATGGCGACGGACGCCGTTCTTGTGCTCGCTTACGCAGTTGGCCAGGCAAAGGAGATGCTGAAAGGCCATGGTCGCGCAGGCGTGCCGCATTTCGCCCGCGACATCATTCGCCACAGCGTGTTTCGCAAATCCAACCGGACGATTGCGCCAGCCCAGGAGTGGAAGCCAACACTGGATTCCCAATAGGCCTCAACTGGCTGGCAGATAGGCACGTTTTCAGAATATGCCTTCAGCCTAGCGTAAGAAGTCCTTTGAGAAGTGAAAACACTGCGAAATGTAGGGCGGATTGGCGGCCGCTACATTGGGCACACCGTCGACAAAATGACGATGGCATGTTTTATAGAAGCGTCGGCTGAACTCAATGGCCTGGTCTAGGTTGACATAGAAGCTCCAGTCAGCGGCCTTGGGAAAGGCAAATTCGGAATACATGATATGATCGTTGGAAATACCTGAGGTTCTGGCGTCCTTCTTGAATACGTAGAATCGAATCCGATGATCTGCATCTTCGAGGTCAAGAATCCTCTTGAAAAGATTCTGATCAAGGGCCGAGCCACTGATTCCCTCTTCGTAGGCGGATACCAGCAAGAATACCTTGCGAAAAGCCCCGCATATGGATGCTATCTGCTCGAAAGAGGTCTGAGAATCTACCTCAATGGTCATGTCCAATTCAAATCGCCTACCAGAGAAATCACAGTCCGCTGCGCGCATCAGATAGAGCGAGGCTTCGTCGAACTTCTGCTGTGCTCGATCAAGAAGCCGCATGAGGTTGCCGTTCGTCATCGTTATCGGCGGCCTATTGTAGAGACGTCGAAGCAGGCCTACTTCGAGCCCATGCAATAGTCGCATCCATCATGGACGGCGTTGCAGCCGCCCTTGGTGGTAATGATGTGGGGCAAAAGGAATTGATCGCCAGGCGTCCTGTATTTGAAATAGCTAGGAAACCAACTTAAATCGAAGTCCAAATCACCATATTGTTCCTCCGTGAATACGTAGGAAATGGGGTTTGTGAAGTCGCGACCAACACAATTCGGGATCTCTTGGGGTGCGACGGATTCGACAAACATACGAATCGGCAGCTCGTTGTCGCCGAGGATGAAGTAGTCCACAGCATATCGCTGGAATATGTCCCGGTACCGAATACCCGCATACATTCCACCGAATAGTATCTTTGCCGACCGATTGTTTGTCCTGATGAAGTCAACAATGAGACCAAACTCATGCAGTTCCACGAACCAATTGAGTTCAACGATGAACTGCTCGTGCTCCAGAACCATGTCCCTGGTCAGCTCAAAACCGTAAACGCCCCTGACCCTATCGGCGTGCTTGGCGAACATCCACGCGAGCGGCGCGGAGAATGAGCAGTCAAGCAGCAGGGTTGGGATGACGACCAAAGTCTTCATGTCAATTCCTCTTCAAGAGGCCCGCCGGGCGGTCGAGCTCCGAAATGACTTGACAGAAATCGACCGTACTCGCGAACAACCAGCGCCTGCTCGCGAAGGATGATCGAGTACATCGCTCTCCCGGTCGTAACGGGAAAAATAGAACTCGATTGCCCTAGAGGGGCCCGCCGTTGGAAAGATCCAATCTCAGCGCGCTGCCAGACATGTGCAACGACCATTCTGCAGAGGATGGAACGGAGAGAAGATGGATGGGACATGCCTTCGATATATTTACCTTGTCTCGTCGGAAAACGCCGCAAGAATGGCTCCCTAAGCCGTGCTTCGCGCCTTGCTTGCCATGGTGGTTGCGCGTACTATCGAGTGATGGTTCGGCCTCTGTGGATCGAATCCTGTCGGCCCCGTCGCAAGCCATGACCACCCCATCACAGCAATCGCCAATCGACAGCCCGGCCTCCAGCCGGGATGAACGCAACTCCGAGGAGCTCTCGCTCCGCGAACTCTTGGCTGAGGACTTTGCCACCCACGACCGGCTCTGGTTGGAGCCAGGCTTTTGGGCCGTCGCTGCGCATCGCTTGGGAGCGCGAGCCAGCCAGGTAAGCCCGGCGATCCTTCGGCGACCTTTTCTAGCCGCACACAAGGTCTTGGCCACGACCATCGACTGGGTGTGGGGGATTTCCCTGCCGAACGCGACGCGCGTCGGCCGTCGATTTCGCATCTGGCACCATGGATCGATCCTGCTCAACGCGCGGTCGATTGGGAATGACGTGCATGTTCGTCAGGATACGACCTTTGGTCCCGTACGGATGGCGGATGCCGGTCGTCCCGAGTGCCTGCCCGTTATTGAGGATGGCGCCGACATCGGTTCGGGCGTCTGTGTCGTTGGGGATGTTCACGTGGGCAAGGGAGCTTTTGTGGGCGCCAACAGCGTGGTCATTCAGCAGGTCCCGCCCGGCGCGGTGGCGTTCGGTGTCCCTGCTAGAATCATCCCCCAATGACGCCGAAGACTCCAATGACGGTCGGCTACGAACGCGATCAGCCCCAACCGCGCGCGCGCCGTGTGAACCCCATGCGTTATCCGGTGAATATTGCGATTGGCGACACCAATTCGAATCCGACCGGGATGGGTTTGCTGTCACTCTTGGCCGAGGACTTTCGTACCCACGGTCGGGACCTGCTTTCGCCTGGTTTTTGGACCCTGTCCGTGCATCGGTTTGGCAACTGGCGCATGTCTATCAAAGACAAGTTGCTGCGTGCTCCGATCACCGCTGTTTATCGCACTGCATATCAATCTGTGGTGGCCTTGTGGGGAATCGACCTGCCCTACAACGTCAAGGTGGGCCGAAGGGTTCGCCTTGGGCACCATGGGTGCATGGTCCTCGGCGCAAGCGAAATCGGCGACGACGTCATCATCCAGCACTCCGTGACCATGGGGCTGTCACGTCGGAACGATACCGAGCTTCCCAAAATCGGAAGTCGCGTTGAGATCGGCCCCGGGGTATGCATCGCGGGTGGGCTCCGGGTTGGGGATGGCTCGTACATCGGCGCCAACACAGTCGTGAGCAGGGATGTCCCGGCGAACTCAGTGGTCCTCGGCATCCCAATGCGTTTCGTCAATGGGGCCGATCTGGCAGACGTCACGTCCGGTACCGGCAGAGCGCCGAAGTAGCAGTTGTTGTTGGCCGTGTCGATCTTGCGGCCACTATGCCGTGAGCCCACCGTCGATCACAAGGGTCTGGCCCGTGAGGTACGCAGGTGCTTCGAGGGCGAGGTAGCCAACCAAGTTCGCGATTTCGTCTGCACGGGCAAAACGGTGCGTGGGAACGCTGGCAAGAGCGGCCTTGCGTTGTTCGGGCGAGAACCCGGCCAGCATTTCAGTGTCGACGAATCCGGGGGCCACCGCATTCACGCAAATGCCAAGGGGCGCCAGCTCTTTGGCTAGGGAGCGCGTAAAGCCGATGATGCCGGCCTTGGCTGCCGAATAGTTGGTCTGTCCCGCAACGCCGACGATCCCCGAGACCGAAGTCAGGTTCACGATTCGCCCAGCACGCTGACGCATCATCTGCCTGGCCGTTGGCTGGGTAGTTCCGAAGAGGCCGTTCAGGCTGGTATTCACTACCTTGTCCCAGTCCTGTTGAGCCATCATGGCCAAGAGCTTGTCCGCAATGACGGCAGCATTGTTGATCAGCAGGTCGATGCGGCCGTGCTCGGCGATGACGGATTCCACCATGGTCTTACAGGCTGCTGCATCGCGGGCATCTACGCGCAGGGCGCGCACGATGAAGCCGTTGGCGCAAAGATCAGTCGTGACTTCCTGCGCGGCACCTTCGTTTGCGACAAAGGTGAAGGTGACATCCACGCCCTTGCGTGCAAGGCGTTCGACCACGGCGCGACCGATGCCGCGCGAACCGCCGGTGACGATGGCCACTTTCTGGGACGTATCAGTCGGCACGAGCTTCCCTCGAGATCACGAGTGCAGAACATGCGCCAGTGTGGGATGTGCCCGTGACGAGCGCATGACCTTGCTCGATAGTGGATGGTTCGGTTAGATAGCGCAAGCCCGGGAAGGCAACCTCGCCCAATCGCGCGATGGCTGGTGCCGGGGTACCGGCCATGGCAGACATCGCGACAACTGTCTGAATCAGCCCACTGGCATCAATCGTGTCGCCGAGCGCGGCTTTGATCGCGGTGACCGCTGGCTGCTCAGACGATTCGCCCAGGACCGAGAGGAGTGCGCGTGCTTCGGCCCGGTCGACTACCGGTGAACCGTTGGCACCGCTGCTCACCAGCCCGAGCATGTGAGGTTCTAAGCCGGCTTTGTGCAGGGCCTGTGTGCATGCGCGAGCTAGGGACACTTCCATGCGCTCGGGACTGGCGGCGAACGTGGATGCCTGTCCGGCCACGAAGCCCTTGGGCACGGTGCCGCGCGCGCGAGCGTGTTCCATCGTCTCCACGATCACCGCGACCGCGGCCTCGCCGAAGGCGGTGCCGTCGCTGCGCCGGTCGAACACGCGAAACGCATCCGGTGGCGCGAGTTGGCCCGCACGGGACGAGGACAAGATGAGCTCGTCGAACAGGCCTAGCGCTGCGACTGCGATGCAGGCCCCGACCCGGCCCGTTCCGGTGAGCCGCGCCGCCAGGCCGAGGGCGTCGAGTGCGCCGGCACCGCCGTCCGCAAGAGTAATGGAACAAGCCTTGGCGCCAAAGGAGAGGGCGATCATGGCGCCTGGCGCGCTGGGAATGGCCAGGGGCATGAGCGCCGGATTGGTACGTGCAGGCCCCTGGGTGTGAAGGCTATGATCGTACTCAATCAGGGTGTCGAAATGTCCGAAGGTCGAGGCCATGACCACGCCGAGTTGATCGCCGGGGAAGCCCGAGTTTTCCAAACCGGCATCCACCAGGGCCAAGCGCGTGGCGCAGATACCGAGGCGCGTACTGCGATTGTAGATGCGCATGCCGCGCACGTTGGCGTAGCGGGTGGCCTCGAAATCCACCAGGAGCGACTCGGCAGCAGGCGTGGGGGCTTGCACGGGCGCTACCGACGTGCGACCACAACACAAGGCCTCCATGAGGCTGGCTACGGTATCTCCGAGTGGAGTCAGAATCCCGACGCCGGTGATGACCGTCGTGCTCGATTCCGGTAACGCCGTCACGGGGCCCTCGTGATAAGCAGGCAGATGTTGGATCCGCCAAACCCGGCGGCCATGTTGAGGCAGGTGGAAAACGATGTCGCGCGCGCCTGCCCCATCACGAAGTCCATGTCGAACTCCGGATCGGGTTCGACCAGGGTGGCGGTAGGGGGCACCATCTGATGGACCAGGGCCAGGGTGCAGGCGATAGTTGCAATGGCGCCGGATGCACCGTTGGTGTGTCCGATAGCTGCCTTGATCGAGCTGAGCGGGATTCGGCTCGCGCGCTCGCCGAACACGGTTTTGATGGCGCGAACCTCGCCCTGGTCATTGTACTGGGTTCCCGTGCCGTGCGCGCACACGTAGCCGATCTGGTCTGGTGAGGTCTGGGCAGTCCTCAGGGCTTGTTCGATCGCGCGAATGAAACCGGTGCCATTGGGTTCGGGGGCGGTCACGTGGTAGGCGTCGTTGCTCACGCCGTAGCCGAGGATTTCGGCGAGGATGTTCGCGCCGCGCTTGCGGGCGTTTTCGAGCTCTTCGATTACCAGTATGCCCGAGCCCTCGCCGAAAGAAACGCCGTCGCGATTCTTGTCGAAAGGTTTGCACGCGGTCTTGGAAAGGGCACTCATGC
>OBLT010000076.1_pt1 | contig 73497 bp, 71 predicted proteins | sample 1518721 | NCBI WGS metagenome assembly OBLT01 (sample SAMEA3539307, study PRJEB22396) | soil metagenome | biome: tundra; feature: field; material: soil | place: USA | collected 2010-05 | depth 0.15 m | reverse complement strand
GAGGGAAGCACGACGCCGGCCATGGCCATCGCGCTGACCTCGACCAGCGAGGCCTGGGACCGCTTCTGGGACGACATCAACGCCAGCGACGACGGCGAGGATGACGACGAGCCCCCAGGAGGGGCCGGCGAGAGCGAGGATCTGCCGTGAGCGGCGGCTTGGTTTTTCCCGTCTCCCAGGAAAAGATCTCGGCGCTGCGCAGCCGCATGCTTGGGCTTGGCATTCGCGAGGACGATTTGCAGGAATCCTTCGTGACCTCGCAGGGTAAGGGCGGCCAAAACGTGAACAAGGTCGCCACCTGCGTCGTGCTCTTCCACGCCCCGAGCGGACTGCGCATCAAATGCCAACAAGAGCGCTCGCAAGGCCTCAATCGCTACATCGCGCGCAAGCTGCTCGCGGACAAGATCGAAGAGGTGAAGCTGGGCGCGGAGAGCAAACGCGTGCAGGAGATGGAGCGCATCCGACGGCAGAAGCGCCGCCGCTCGCGCCGGGCGAAGAATCGCATGCTCGATGACAAACACGCGCGCTCAACGACGAAGAGCCTACGCGGCAGGGTCGGCCGCAGCGACGACTAGCTGCCGGCGCGCTGCATGCGCACGGCCGCAAAGGCGGGGTGGCCGGGGCAGGCGGGCGGGTTGAGCTTGCGTAGCTCGAGGCGGAAAGTGGCCGCGGGAAACTTCGCGCCCAAGGCATCCAGCATACGTTGTCCGAGAGATTCTAGCAGGTGGTGCGTTTCCAAGGTGCCGAGCTCGACGATGATCTCCGCCACCGTGCGGTAGTCGATGGTGTCGTCGAGATGGTCGCTCTTGCTCGCCTGTTCGATCGACGTCTCGATCTCCACATCCACCTCGAACGTGCGCAGGCTCTTGCGCTCGTTCTCGGTGGCGCCGTGGCGGCCTTCGAAGGTGATCCTGGAAAGGACCAGCGTGGGCATGGTGGGGCGGAAGCGACGTCGGGCTAGGTCGCCTCGGCTTCGTCTTCCTTCTCGTTTTCTTTGCGCATCTTGCGCTTGATGATCTGGCGCTTGACCGGTCCCACCATATCGACGAGCAGGCGGCCGGTCAGATGATCGTTTTCGTGTTGCAGGGCGCGCGCAAAGAGCCCCTCGCCCTCGATTTCGAAAATCTTGCCATCCACATCTTGGGCGCGCACCCGTGCCCGCTGGCCGCGCTTGACCGGAACGAAGACGCCGGGAAAAGACAGGCAGCCCTCATCGCCGGTCTGCTCTTCCTCGGAAATCGACACCAGTTCGGGGTTGGCGATGACCAGCGGCGGATCGTCGGCCTCGTGCCCGGCAACTTCGGGATCGATGATGAACAGTCGCAGAGCCTCGCCGATCTGGATGGCCGCCAGCCCGGCCCCCTCGGCCAGGTACATGGTGTCCTTCATGTCCGAAACCAGGTCGCGCAAGGTCGCGTCGAAGGCGGTCACCGGCTTTGAAATCTGACGCAGGCGCGGGTCGGGAAAACGCAGAATCGGACGAACTGGCATGGAGACTACAGAATGACACCCGACGGGAAAGCAAGCAAGCCGGCCTGAGTCGTGGCGGCTTCCAAGGCGGCTTCCCGTGTGCGTTGACAAGCTGGGATCGGACCCGTACGTTTAGCCGCGAAAGCGGCACTCTCGATGAAGCTCGAGCGCTACTCCGAAGCAGATCTTCCAACGGTACACGGGCCGTTCCGGCTCGTCGTGTATCGCGAGCCCGAAAACAACGCCGCGTGCGCGAACCCGGTCTGTTCGCGCGAGCACATGGCCGTGGTGCGGGGACGCATCAGCGGCAAGTCCAACGTGCTCGTGCGCGTGCACTCCGAGTGCTGGACCTCGGAGGTCATGGGCTCGCTCAAGTGCGATTGTCGCGAACAGTTCCACACCGCCATGGAGCGCATCGCGGCGGAGGGATCCGGTGCGGTGGTCTACCTGCGCCAGGAAGGGCGTGGCATCGGACTCGGCAACAAGATTCGCGCCTACGCCTTGCAGAACGGCGGCGCGGACACGGTCGAGGCGAACCTGGCCCTGGGATTCGAGGCCGATGCGCGCAACTACGACATCGCGGGTGCCATCCTGCGCGACCTCGGCGTCGAGTCGGTGCGCCTGCTCACCAACAATCCGCTCAAGGTCAAGGGTTTGGAGGACGCGGGCGTCGTGGTCGCCACGCGCGTCGCGCACTGGGTGGGCGAAAACCAGCACAACGCCGGTTACCTGGCGGTCAAGCGGCGCAAGATGGGCCACCACGCCGACGCCGAGGCCGAGTTGCCCTCGCTGCTCAAGACCGCGCGCAAGCGGTAGCAAGCAACCTCTGGCCGCCTCCGTTCGAAGAAAGGATCTGCCATGCCCACTGTCGACGAGATTCGCCAAGCGCTGGCGCAAGTGAAGGATCCAGGGCTGGGCCGGACGCTGGCCGCCGCCGAGATGCTGGGCGAGGTGACCTTCGCGGACGGCAAGGCGAGCGTGGGTATTCAACTGACCACGCCCCTTTGTCCATCGCGTGAGGAGCTCCGCGCCTCGGCGCAAGCGGCAGCCATGCGCGTGGCGGGCGTGACCAGCCTCGACGTCGCGTTCACAGCCGAGGTCGCGCGCAAGGCCGGGCCCGCGCGCGAGCGGTTGCCGGGCGTGCGCAACATCATCGCGGTGGCGGCCGGCAAGGGCGGCGTGGGCAAATCCACGGTGGCGACCAATCTTGCCGTGGCGCTTGCCCAAGCCGGAACCCACGTGGGGATTCTCGATGCCGACGTCTTCGGGCCGTCCATTCCGCAGATGATGGGCCAGCCGCAGATCGTGCCCGAAATCAAGGGCGAGAGCACCATCGTTCCGGGCGTGCACCACGGCATCAAAGTGCTGTCGGTGGGCTTCTTCGTCGACCGCGGCGCCGCCGTGATTTGGCGCGGGCCCATGATCCACAAGTTGCTCACCCAGTTCGTCGACGATGTGGAATGGGGCGAGCTCGACTACCTGGTCATCGACCTGCCGCCGGGGACCGGCGATACCCAACTCTCGCTGGCGCAGCTCGTGCCTGTGACCGGCGCGGTGATGGTGACCACGCCGCAAGAGGTATCGGTCATCGACGTCGAGAAGGCCCTCGGCATGTGGAAAAAGGTCGAGGTGCCCGTGCTGGGCATCATCGAGAACATGAGCTACTTCGCGTGTCCAAAGTGCGGACACCACGAAGAGATCTTCGCGCACGGCGGTGGCCGCCAGCTGGCCGAGCGCGAGGGCCTGCCATTTCTAGGCGAGATCCCCTTGCTCTCCGCGGTGCGCGGCGGCGGCGATCTAGGCAAGCCCGTGATGCTCGCCGAGCCGGATTCCCCCGTGGCGCGGGCTTTCGCCGCCATCGCCGGGCGTGTGGCGTGCGCGCTCTCGGCGCGCAATCTGCCGGATCCGGGGACGGGCAAGCGCAGCAGCAAGCTGGCCGTGCTGAAATAGCCTGTGCGCGGCCTTGACCGCACGCGGCCTTGACCGCCTCTCTTGCGCCGACTACAACCGCAGACGACATGCCTGCTCAAGAATCGGCACCGCGCGAAACCATCTTTTCCGGAATCCAGCCCTCCGGAGAGCTGCACCTCGGCAACTACCTCGGGGCCATCCGCAATTGGGTCGCCTTGCAGTCGTCGTACCGCTGCTTCTTCTGCATCGTCGACTACCACGCCATCACCCAGCCCTTTGAACCCGACGCCCTCATCCGGCGCGTGCGCGAGATGGCGTGCGATCTCATCGCGTGTGGCATCGATCCCGCGAAATCCACGTTGTTCGTGCAGTCGGCGGTGCGCGAGCACACCGAGCTGGCGTGGGCGCTGGCCTCGGTCACGGGCTACGGCGAGCTTGGCCGCATGACCCAGTTCAAGGACAAGGCCGAGAAGAATCCCGACAACATCAACGCCGGACTGTTTACGTATCCCGTGCTGCAGGCCGCGGACATTTTGATCTACCACGCGACCAAGGTTCCCGTGGGCGAGGATCAACGTCAGCACCTGGAGCTGGCGCGCGAGATCGTACGCAAGTGGAACGCGCGCTTCGGCGAGACCTTTCGCGAGCCCGAGGCGCTCTATTCCTCGACGCCGAAGATTCTGGGTCTCGACGGCCAAGCCAAGATGTCGAAGAGCCTGGGCAACACCATCTCGCTACGCGAGGACGACGAGGCGGTGTGGAACAAGCTGCGCACGGCCGCCACCGATCCGGCGCGCGTGCGGCGCACGGACGTCGGCGATCCCGACAAGTGCAACGTCTTCACCCTGCACAAATTCTTCAGCACCGACGAGCGCCAGGCCGAGGTCCGCAAGGGCTGCACCACGGCCGGCATCGGGTGCATCGAGTGCAAGAAGTGGCTGCTCGAAGGGGTCAAGGCCGATCTCGACCGCATCCGGGCCCGGCGCGCCGAGCTTCTGGCCAAGCCCGATGCCATCGACGAGATCCTGGCCGACGGTGCCCGGCGCGCCCGCGCGGTCGCGGCGCAAACCATGGTGCTGGTGCGTGATCGCCTGGGCGTTGATCGTCCGGGAAACGCCCGCCTGCCCGACAGTCAGCCTTGACCATGCGCCACTGGCTCGCCGTCCTCGCGCTCGCCATCACCCTGGCTGCCTGTTCCAGCCACGAGCGCGCCGACAATCCCGAGGGCGCGGTTCACCTGTTCATCGCGGCGGCGCGCAGCGGAGATCGCGCCTCCGTGTACCAGCGTCTCGGACCCGAAACCCGCGCCCGCATCGAGGCCATGCTGTCGTCGAGCCGTCATCAAGGCGGGCGGCTTATCGCCCGGCCCGAGGATTTTTTCTCGGTGGGCTGGGCGCCGCCGGCATGGGAGCCCGCAGGCCTCCGCACGGTCCAGCGCGACCGCGAGCGCGCCGAGGTCGAGGTCTACTCGGCCGCGGGAGACAGGCACTCGCTTTCCCTTGTGCACGAGGGAAAGGAGTGGAAGATCGAATTGCCCGGAAGCTAGTGCCTGGGTCCTTCGCGCACCAAGGTCTGTTCGACAATTTCGATGTCGGCTTCTTGGATTTCGATCTCGATGTCCTCGAATTCCGGCATGGTGAATCCGGGGTTGGTGTTGTCGCTGGCGACGGCGCGCGGTGGCCCGCGGCGGTCGCCTACGCGGCGCTCGCGTGCGAAAATCCGGCGCTCGAGTCCGTCGCCGCGCCGATCGTCGCTGCGGCGGTCGCGCAGAAGCAACCGGCGCAGGCCATCGATGCTGTTTGGGACTTTGGCAAGTTTGAGGGTGCGCGCGGCGCAGATATGACAGAAGGTCACGGAGCGGCCGTGGACTTCGGTGAGGCGGAGGTTCTCGCGACGGCGCTCGTCGCAGATGGCGCAAGAGGCCCCACGGGGAACCGGCCGCATCTCGGACCACTTGGAATAACAACCCCAGCAGCGGCCGCGGCGAAGCTCGGTGACCATGGCGCCGCATGAACCACAGGGAATGGTGGCGCGTTGGATTTCGATGCTCATCCCATGTAGGTAACTCGACTACGTGTAAGTAGCAATTTTTTGATCAGTTTCTCTACTTCTCACCGACCGCCACGACCTTGGGTAGCGGCATGCCGTTGAAGTTGGTACCGCTGGCGATGGTGTACGCGCCGATTTTCTCGCTGTAGAGCCGATCGCCAAGCTGCAGGCCGACGGGCAGATCCTCGGCCACCGACACCACGTCCAGGGCGTCGCAGGTGGGACCGAACACGGACGCGATCTCGGTTGGGCCTTTCTTGAAGGAATTGAAATGGTACTGGCAGTGATCGAAGAGAACGCCGGAGAAGGTTCCGTACACGCCGTCGTTGACGTAGTAGCACTGCTTGCCACTGCGCACGGCCTTGCCGATGATCTCGACGACCAAGGTGGCGGCGGTGGCCACCATGAAGCGGCCGGGCTCGGCGATGATCTCGATCTCGGGGCCGAAAAGCCGGTCGAATTCCGTGTTCAGGGTTTTGGCCAGCTCCGCGAATGGTTGCACGTGCGGGTCGTAGGGCGCGGGGAAGCCGCCGCCGATATCGAGGATCTTCACCTGCTTGTGGCCGCGCTCCCAGGCCTCCTTGAAGATGCCGTCAGCGATGCCCAAAGCCTGCACGTAGTTCTGGTAGTTGGTGCACTGGCTGCCCACGTGAAACGACAGTCCCTCGACGACCAGGCCGGCTTGGAACGCGGCCTCCATCAGGTCGACCGCCTCGCCGGGCGAGGCTCCGAATTTGGACGACAGCTCGACCATGGAGCCGGTGTTGGGCACGTTCACGCGCAGAACCAGTCCCGCGTGCGGGGCGAATCGCTTGATCTTGCCCACCTCGGCCAGGTTGTCGTAGGTGACGAGCGGCTTGTACGGATCCAGCTCGGCCAGGGTGCGATTGTCCTTCACCGGGTTGGCGTAGACGATCTTGTCCCAAATGAAGTCCTGCCGCTTTTTCGGCGGCCAGCTTTTGATGTTCTCGTGAACGATGTTGAACTCCGGCATGGACGCCACGTCGAAGCTGGCGCCGGCGCGGAACAGCGTCTTTACGATGGCCGGATCGGGATTGGCCTTGACCGCGTAGTAGGCCTGCACGCGCGGCAGGTACTTGCGGAACATGGTGAAGTTGCGCCGGATCTCGCCGTGATCGACGACGAAAAGCGGCGTACCGTGCTGATCGGCGAGTTGCTTGAGCTGCTTGGGCGAAACCACGTGCGGACCTCCCGGATGAAGCCCGAGAGTCTACAACAGAGTTCCGCTCGGGAAGGGCCGCCTGGTTACAGGTGGGAAAACTCTTGGCGAGGGGGCAGGGAATCTAGACACAGAGGACACGGAGAACGGAGAAGTCTAGGACTCTACCGATACAACGGAATGCCCACCCGCGATCCGCGCGGACCCTTGAGATTTACTGGCATATGTGATTGTATTTTAGATTACTATCTATTAGTATAACTTCATCCCAATCCCTATGGGGCGCTGTGGACATGTTGTATGTCAGTCAAACTCGAGATACCAAGTCGCGCGGCTGGCTGCGCTTGGCCGGGGGATTAGCGTGTCGGCGAAGGTAAATCGTGCCAACGGGAGACGTGATGGAGCCATTGCGGCCCCGCAAGCGGGCCCCGTGGCAAAGTCGGAAGAAAAGATTGACGAGATCGACGCCGAACTCGCCGACGCGCCTGCGGCGCTGTCCGAGGACGAAGACGTCTTTAGCGAAGTTCCCACCGTCGCCAATCGCGCGAACCCGACGGCTTCGCCGAGAGAAATCGACAAGGAGAGTGGCGAAGGCCGGGCTGGAGCGGGCGCCTATCGCATGGTCCACCCAGCGACCTTGGACCGCATCGCGGTGCCGGTTCCCGCAGCCCCCCAGAGGGCAGTCGCCAAGCGCGTCGTCATCGGCGTGACGCGCAAGTCCCAGTAGCAGCGGCGCCATGCACGTGCATGTGCAAACAAGCGCCAGGCGACCTCAGCCTGATCGCGGCGATGATCCGTGGTTGAACTGGGACGGTCCACTCCTCTAGTATCGCCCCTCGCCAACGATGCTCCGCGGTTCAAGACGGCGCGTCCTCATCTGCCAAAGGATGGACAACATGGACAACGTGAAGATCCTGCTCTCCGAAAACGAGATCCCTCGCAAGTGGTACAACCTGGCCGCGGATCTGCCGACGCCCATGCTGCCGCCGCTTGGCCCCGACGGACAGCCGGTTCGTCCAGAAATGCTGGCGCCTGTGTTCCCCATGAATCTCATCGAGCAGGAAGTCAGCACCCAGCGCTGGATCGACATCCCGCACGAGGTTCTCGACATCCTCTACAGGTGGCGGCCGTCGCCGCTTCGTCGCGCCGTCTACCTCGAGCGCTTTCTCAAGACGCCGGCCAAGATCTATTTCAAGGACGAAAGCGTCAGCCCGGCGGGCAGCCACAAGCCGAACACCGCCGTGCCGCAGGCCTGGTACAACAAACAATTCGGCATCAAGCGCCTGACCACCGAGACCGGCGCCGGCCAGTGGGGCACTGCCCTCGCCTTCGCGTGCAGCCTACTCGGGCTCGAGTGCAAAGTCTTCATGGTGCGCATCAGCTTCGATCAAAAACCGTTCCGCAAGATGATGATGCAGGTGTGGGGCGCCAACTGCGTGGCCAGCCCGTCGAGCGAAACTAACGCTGGCCGCACCATCCTGGCCAGCATGCCCGACACGCCGGGCAGCCTCGGCATCGCCATCAGCGAAGCCATCGAGGCCGCCGTCACCGACCCCACCGGCGAGACTCGCTATGCACTTGGCAGCGTGCTCAACCACGTGATGCTCCACCAGACCATCATCGGCCTCGAGGCGAAAGAGCAGCTCAAGAAGGCGGGCGAGAATCTGCCCGATGTCGTGATCGGATGCGCCGGGGGCGGCAGCAACTTCGCCGGGCTCGCCTTCCCCTTCACCTACGACAAGATCCACGGCGCCAAGATCAAGATCGTGCCGGTCGAGCCAGCCGCCTGCCCCAAGATGACCAAGGGCAATTTCGTCTACGATCACGGCGACGTGGCCGGGATGACGCCGCTTCTGCCCATGCACTCGCTTGGCCACACCTTCGTGCCCAAGCCCATCCACGCGGGCGGGCTCCGCTACCACGGCATGGCGCCCCTCGTGTGCCAGGGCATCGTCGAGGGACTGTTCGAGCCCAAGGCTTATGGCCAGCTCAAGTGCTACGAGTCGGCCATGCTGTGGGCCAAGACCGAGGGCATGATCTGCGCACCAGAGACCAGCCACGCCATCGCCGCGACCATCGACGAGGCCATCGCGTGCCGCGAGAGCGGTGAGAAGAAGGTCATCCTGTTCAACTACAGCGGCCACGGCCTGATGGATCTGGCGGGCTATGATGCCTATCTCAGCGGCAAGCTCACCGACTACACCATGCCCGAGTCGGAGATCCTGGAAAACCTGGCCAAGCTGGCCGGTATGCCCAAGGCCGAAGCGCGCAAGTCCGGTAAGTGGTAACGCGACGGCTGGAGCGTAGAGCTGGAGGGCGCCTTTTAGGCGCCCAAGACGAGGATCACGCGAATATCCTTCGTGCCGAGGCCGTTGCCCACGTCCACCCCGACGAGGGGAATCGCCACGCTGCGCAGATAGAAGCGCAGGCCAGCGCCGGCCGAGCTGTGAATGTCCCGGCTGGCTCGGAATCCCTGTTCCAGGAACGCGGGCGGCAGGAACTGGCGTCCGTCGTCGCGTGGAAGATAGGCCTTGCCCACACCGGTAGAATATTGTTCCGGCAGCTGGCGAAACCAAATCGCCGCAGCGTCATTGAAGACGAGCCCGCGCACGTCGACGGTCCACAGGCTGAAAAGCGGGAAATGGTATTCGACCTGGGTGCGCAGGTGGGTATCGCCTTGGAATTGCCGATAGAGGTAGCCGCGCAGATTCGTGCCGCCGGCGGAGTTTTCGGACCACAGGGGCAAATTCTCTCCCGCGATGCCACCGGCGCGGATGATCAGGTTATGTTGTTTGAAGAAGCGGATGCCGTGCTCGTAGGAAGTGCTGGCTTTCCAGTACCAAAGGCTCGACTGACTGCCCCAGCGTGGGGCCGCGTGTTCGAAGGTGAAGCCGAGTGCGTTGCCGTACATGATGGCGTGCTGGCGGGCGCGGAAATCGAACGTCAGGTTGACGGTGGCATTTCCTCGCCGCGCGCTGGTGGCGGCCGCTGGCGGAGGATTGCCGAGCGCCTGCGCGAGGGTCTGATTGCCGAGCGCCGGAAAGAGGGTCGGGTTGTCGGGATCGGCCAGGCTCGACCAGAGCACGTTGTTCTGATCGATGTTCCAACCGAACGAAGTGCGGACCTTGCGAAACCACGCGACCCCGACGTTGGCCTCGAAGCCATAGGATCGAAGCTTGGTGTTGCGGATGGGTTCGAGCGGCAAGTCGGGCAGGTTGGTGTTGCTGTACTCAGGGATGATCTGCGACTGGTACTTCCCCTTGAGGGTGAAAAAGCCCCACGAGCCGAGCACGGCGGGGTCGTCGTAGGCGACGAGGGCCCCCGAATCCACGTTCGAGATGCGCCCGCCGATGAGCCCGCGTTTGCCGCGGCCGAAAAGGTTTCCGTGCGCGACCACGCCGCCTGCCGAGATGTTGCCCGGGGCGTAGGAAAACGTGGGCACCGGCGCCCAAGGGAACTTCTCGGTGATCACGATGACGACGCGAACGCCTTCGCCATGCGGCTCCCAGTACACGTTGACGTCCGCGAACATGCCCGATGTGTGCAGGCGTTCGCGCGCGATATCGAGGGTGTCGGAGAGCAGCGGATCGCCGATGGAGATGCCTGCGATGGAGCGAACGGTTTCCTCGTTGGTGCGCACCGAGTTCACCACGCGTACGTCGGTGATCATCTCTTGCTGAGCCTGCGCACGCGAAGAAGCGATGACGCCCAGGACAGTGATGGCACAAGCAATGCTGCGCATGAGTTACGCGAGTCTATCAGGCGACGGCTCGTGTTTGCATATTCACGCGTGGAGGCATGCGCACGCCGGTTGGCGTCGACGTGGAATGGCAGAGCGTGGGCCTGTAGACTAACGCCATGTTGAAGGGCGGAAGAACTGGGCCGAAGCGACCGATATCGAGGGACGCGCCTTCCGTGGTGAAGATCGATCTCGCGGCTACGAGCAAGGATACCGTCGAGAAAACAAACCTTGCGCAGGCGACTTCGGCGCAGGCTCCGCTCGAATTTTCGGCCAAGCGGCGTTGTCAGGGCGCCACACGATACGGGCAGCCTTGCGGTTTGTGGGCCGCCGCGGGCGGCGACTTTTGCTATTGGTGCGAGCGAGCAGGGCGACCGCGTTATCCCTTGAATCCACCGGCAGACGCTGTGGCCGGCCCGGACGCGGCGGAAACTCGCAAGCAGCGCTGCCGGGGCGTGACCGTCTTCGGTGCCCCCTGCAGCTACTTCGCGGCGGGCGATGGCGGTCTTTGTCTATGGTGCCAGGGCGTGGGCAAGCGCGGCGCCAGCGGCGCGAACGGCTGAAACCCGCTAGCGGGTTGGTCGGTGCTGTTCGACGTACCGTCGCGCCGCCGGTAAGTCCGCGTCGTCCGAGGAAGCACGTTCGACGAACTTCTCGTAGGCCAGGGCCACCTTGGGCGTGTATTTCGAGTCGGTGTGGGAAAGGATCTCGTAGCCGATGCCGAGATCCTTCCACACGCTGGCACCGAGGTAGAGCTGGCGCATCTCGGGCAGGCCGGCGATGCCAAGTTGCTTGTCCCCGCCCGCCTTGGCGATGAGATCCTCGAGCAGATTCACCGAGGCGTGCGCCGGTGCCGGCGCGTTGCCGGACTCGCTGCTGTAGACCAAGGCCAAGTGGGCGCGGCCACTTTGGGTCGTCATGACCATCTTGCCCAGTTCATGTTCCCACGATCCCTCGGGCTTGCGCAAAGCGGGCAGCACGTCGTAGTTGCCCAGGGCTTTGCGATCGTGCGCGGCCCATTGCTCGAAACTCGGAAACTGGCTGGCCGGCACCAAGGGGTGGACGAGGCCGCTGGTGGCCAGCTTGTAGCCGTCTTTCCAACTTTGATCCCAGGTGTCCAGGCGGTCGATGACCACCAGGGGCCTCATGGGATTGCCGTCGAGCAGTTTCTTGATGTTCCAGCCGGGCTTGCCGTACGGGCCTTGAGGGACATAGAGGTCTGGGTAGAGCTTGCGCTTGCGCTCGCTGTACCAAGAGGTGCCGAGTAGCTCGCGATCGAGGTGGATGACATCGGTACGCAACTTCTCGATCTCGCGAAAGTAGAAGACCGAGCCGGTCAGGTGATCGCCCATCGTGATCACGATGGCGTTCGGCGGAAGCGAGGCGAACGCCGTGGTCACGAAATCCGCAAAGACCCGGTTGTGACGCTGGTTGCACACGCCCGCGTGGGCCGCCGCGCCGGCGACGAAAACCAGCAGCGCGACGGCGGGCGCCCAGCGCACCTGGCGCTCGCACGAGAGCCAGCGCTCGCGCCCGAAGCGCAGAACCCAGGCCACCCCCAAGCCGGCCGCGATGGCCAGCATCACATCGGACTGGATGCAAAAGCGGACCAGAACGGTCAGGTAAATCCCCTGCGAGGTCGAAAGGTTGGACAGCGTGCAAAAGCCAAGAACGTACAAGCCAAGCACGCAGGCAAGGACGTACGACTGGCTTCTCGCCTGGCGGTCGGCCTGGCCGTTCGCTTGACGAGCCTTGGCCCCAAGGTAGAGCCCGAGGAAGGCCAGCGGCGGACCGATCCACAGAAAGCGCGGAAAGGCGTGGCCCACCATGCGCCACAGGGTCGGGAAAAACGTCCCTTCCTCGACGAAGGCGCCTCCCTTGCCAGCTTGCCCCATGCCGAAGGTGCCGTAGTTTCGGCGAAGGACGTGGGTCAAGAAACCGTCGAGGGAGGTTTCGTTGCCCCACGACACCGCCGCTGGCAAGGCCGAGGCGAATGCGAGGTAGACGTAAGGCAGAAGCCCGAGGAAACCGAGGACACACCCGAGCGCGATGCCGCGAGCCCGCAGCTTTCGCCTCGCCACCCAGAAGGATCGCAGCACCAGGGGCGCGCCCACGAACACGAAGGTGTGGTGGTTGCACATGGCAAGGCCACAGGTGGTGCACAGCGCGAAGACGAAGCGACGGGCGGCGGCTTGCTCGACGCAAAGCCAGAGCAGAAACGCGAGCCCCACGAACATGGCGTTGAGGCCGAACACCTCGGCCGAGACCGCGTGCAACCACACCACGGAATTCGTGCCAAAGAGCGCCGCCGCCACCAGTCCGGCGGCTCTTTCGCGCGTCCACAGCGCAACCGTCGCGCACACGAGAGCGCCCGTCGCGGCCGTCGAGGTGGCGGAGAGCAGGTTCACCCGCCACGCTGGCGAGTGTCCGAGCGGCAGGGCGGCGAACAGACGCGCGAGCAGGGCGAAGAGCGGATAGCCCGGCGGATGGGGCACACCGCCGGTCAGCGCCGAGGCAGTCAGCTCGCCGCTGTCGCCACCCATGATCGATGGCGCCAGGGTGGCGACGTAGAGAGCGAACAGACCGAGAAAGGCCACCGCGGGGGCAACCCAGGCCCGAGGTCCCGCCAGCGCCGTTTGCGCATCCGGCGCTGACACATCCATCACGGGCTCGCTGCTCCGGGCCTTGCCCCGCTGTCCCCTGCGTTTGCCCATGGCTAGTTGGCGGTGAAGAGTCGGCTACCGAGCCGCTCGGCCAGCTCGCGCGGAGTCACACCCTCGTGGTTGGCCAGATCGTCGCGACCGCCGTTCTCCAGCAGGAAGCGCGCGACCTCCTCGCGACCCGCGGCCGAAAACACGGCCCGCCAAAGCGGCGAGTTGCCATCCTCGTCGCGCGCGTTCGCATCCGCGCCCTTGCCCACCAGGATGCGGGCGATTTCGGGCAGGTACTCCTGGGCCGCGAAATGCAGAGGCGTGAATCCCTGCGCGTCCTTGGCGTCGAGGTCGGCTCCCGCCTCGATGAGCAGGCCCACCAGCCCCACGCTGTTGCCGAGCACCGCCTGGTGCAGCGGCGTGCGCATGTCGTCGTCGCGCACATTAGGGCTCGCGCCTTGGGCGAGCAATTCGCGCACCCGCACGAAGTCGCACACGAAGGCCGCGCGGCAAAGTTGCGCATCGAGATCGTCGGGCTTGCTTGGTTCCACCCGGCTGTTATTAGCAGGAGTCACGATTCCTCACCACCCGTGATCTTGGTGCCTGGTCCAGGCCCGCGAAGGATGCCGGGCCTCAATCCGCGCCGGGTAGGCTAGGATGGCCAGCGAATGATCACGCTGCTCGCGCTCGCCCTGGCCTTCATCGTCGGCTCCATCCCGACGGGCGTCATCGTCGCGCGCGCCAAGGGTGTGGACCTGCGCAAGGTGGGCAGCGGAAACATCGGCGCCACCAATGTGAGCCGCGCGCTGGGCGGAAAATGGGCAGCGGTTGTGCTGGTGGCTGACGCGGCTAAGGGCGCCTTGCCCGCCTTGTTCCTTGGCCGACTCTTTGATGATCCGTGGCTGCCGGCATTGGGCGGACTTTTCGCGGTGCTGGGGCAGATCTTTTCGATCTTTCTGCGTGGTCGCGGGGGCAAAGGGGTCGCCACCTCTCTCGGCGCAGGTTTCGCGCTGGCGCCTCTGCCCGCCCTGGCGTGCGCCCTGGTGTTCGCGCTTTTCTTCCTCCTGTTCCGCATCGCCTCCATCGGGTCTCTCTTGGGCATCGCCTGCTACCCACTTTTCTTGTGGCTATTTCACCTCGCCACCTGGCCGCATCTGACTTTCGCCCTGGCCGTCGTCGTGTTGGTCGTAGCTCGCCACAAGGACAACTTGCTCCGCCTCGTACGCGGCGAAGAACACCGGGCCTGATCAACACAGAGAACACAGAGGTCGGAAAGAAGAGGATTCCGGATCTGGATCGGAACTACTTCCCATTCCGTTCTCTGTGTCCTCTGTGTCCTCTGTGTTTGGCTTCTTCCGTACCTCGCCGGTTGCACCCGCGCGCAAGGAATGGCAGTCTGCCGGCCATGTCCAGTGCGCTCCCCACGGAATTCACCAACGTCACTGCGGTCTGCAAAGCCAACGTCTATTTTGGCGGCAAGGTGGTCAGCCACACACTGCTCTTTGCCGACGGATCCAAGAAGACCCTCGGCCTCATCTATCCGGGCGAGTATCACTTCGGAACCGGCGCCCCCGAGATGATGGAGATCGTGGCCGGCGCGTGCAAGGTCAAGCTCGACGGCAGTGAGACCTGGCAGACCTACGCCGTGGGCACGCTGTTTCGCGTTCCCGGTAAGAGCGGCTTCACCATCACCGTCGAAGCCGACATCGCCGAGTACATCTGTTCCTTCGAATAACGATCGCGTAGGCGAAGGCGGGCTTTGCCTGCCGTAGCCAGAGCGCGGGAGGGTTTGGGAACCCTTCGAGGGTTCCCATCACAAACGATCGCGTAGGCGAAGGCGGGCTTTGCCTGCCGTAGCCAGAGCGCGGGAGGGTTTGGGAACCCTTCGAGGGTTCCCATCACAAACGATCGCGTAGGCGAAGGCGGGCTTTGCCTGCCGTAGCCAGAGCGCGGGAGGGTTTGGGAACCCTTCGAGGGTTCCCATCACAATCAATGCAACGGCGTCGCGGCCCGCATGCCGGCGTCGCGTAGTAGCTTTCGATCGGCCTCCACGTCGGGATTGCCGGTCACGAGCAGCTTCTCGCCGAAAAAGAAGGAGTTCGCGCCCGCCATGAAGCACAGCACTTGCGCCTCGCGGGAAAGCGCTGTGCGGCCGGCGGAAAGTCGCACCTGCGTCCGAGGCATCACGATGCGCGCGGTGGCGATCATGCGCACCATTTCGAGCGGATCGACGGACGGCCGATCTTGCAAGGGCGTGCCCTTGACGGGAACCAGCGCGTTGATGGGTACGCTCTCGGGTGGCGGTTCCAGGTTGGCCAGCGTGACCAACATGGCGCAGCGGTCGTCGATGGATTCGCCCATGCCGATGATGCCGCCGCTGCACACCTTGATGCCGGCCTTGCGCACGCGCGCCAGCGTGGCCAGCCGGTCGTCGTAGGTTCGCGTCTTGATGATGTTGCCGTAGAACTCGCGCGAGGTATCGACGTTGTGGTTGTAAACCGAGAGCCCTGCCTCCGCCAGGCGCTGGGCTTGCTCATCGCTGAGCATGCCGAGCGTGATACACGCCTCCATGCCCAGGCCGCGCACGGCGCGCACCATGGCCAGGATGTTCTCGAATGCTTCGCCGGTTTGTGCGTTTCGTCCCGCACTGCCCATGCAGAAGCGCGTGGCACCCGCGGCTTGCGCCCGGGTAGCCGCCGCGACCACGTCGGGCACCGACATCTGGCGTTCGCGCTTCACGCCGGTGTCGTAGTGACTCGACTGCGGGCAGTACGAACAGTCTTCGGGACAACCGCCGGTTTTCACCGACAAGAGCGAGCACAGCTGCACCTCGTTTGGGCGATGATGCTCTCGGTGCACTTGCTGGGCGCGGAAGAGAAGCTCTGGAAGCGGGAGATCGTGGATCGCCCGCACGTCGGAGAGTGTGTAGCTTGGCACGGCCCAATTCTTAATTGATTTTTCGTAGAACGACCAGGACGCGCAAGGTCAGGCCAATGGCCTCGACCACCTCCTTGGCATCTCTGGTCGTCTTGGCCGAAGCCTTGGCCGGGGTACGCGAGATCGCGCTGTCGCCCTTGACCGGCATGCCGGGATACCACAGTCCGTCCTTGGCCTGGCGCGAGCGCAGGTAGGCCTCGGCCGTGCGCACGCCCGAGTTTTCCTTGCCGAGACCGATGCTGGTGATGGTGTCAAGAGCATCGAGCACATCGGTATAGAAGCGCGGCTCGGTCAGGATCTCCCAATACGACGGGGCCTTGCGATCCTCGTAGCGGTCGGGCTGCAGGAAGCGCGTGGCGAGCAGTTCGGCTGCACGGCGGGCTTCGCGCCCGGTGCGCCGATCCTTCGACGAGGCGAAGGCGCGCAGGACCATGCCCGTGATGAGATGGCTCGACGGACGCGCGGCAGAATCGGTACGCACGCCACGCCACGCCCACCCGCCGTCGTCCTGGCGCAAGGACAAGAGAAACTTGAATCCCTTCTCGACCCGCGCATCGCTTTCGAAACCCGCGCGGCAAAGGGCCGAAAGGGCCCAACCTTGAAAGTGCACGGCCACGACCTTGCCGCGTCCCTTGGGATTGTCGGCCAGGTTCAGATCGCCAATCCCACCATCGCTGTCCTGCGAGGCCAGGATGAAATTCGCGATCTTGTTCAACTGGTCGGAGATGGCACCCTTGCCCTCGACGCGCAGGCCAAAGTCGGCCAGACGGTCCAGAGTGCGCACGGTGGCCAGGCATTTCACGAATTTCGGTCCGCCCAGCTCTTTGTCGCTGGCGCGCGGCGCGAAGCTGCCGTCCTTCTCCACTTTGCGGATGAGCGTCTTGACTTCGGGATAGCCGGCAATCTCATCCGCGGCGGGCGCTTCGCTGTCATCAATGAGATCCCGACGCACGCGGGCGAGCACACTCGGGGCGCCCTCGCGCAGAAGACGCGGGATAGGATCGCTGGCGAGGCGGGCTCGCCAGCCAGAGAGCGCCCGCGGCGGCGGTTGGGCTGGGGGCGCCGATGGCGCAAACAGACTCGGGCGGTTCATATCAGCTGCCAAGGTAGACGCATTATATAGATTGAAACGCTTGGCGTCCGGAGTTCTTCGTTTGCAGACACCCTCCGGGCCAGGCCGAACCCGAATTGGCCGGGTGACACGGTCCCATAACGCTGGGCGTTCGTTGTGAGCTTGGGGCCAACTTGGCCTGGAAAGGCCGAGAGAGGAAGGGTACAACAGGGAACTGGCAATTCCTTGTCTGGGTGGGGCCGAGCAAATGGACGATAGCGAAAGACCGTCGAAAAGAGACGCCTTCCTCGCACTTCTTCGAGCAGGGTGGGCTTCGCTGCACTTGGATGCTCGGTGTCCCGGTGTGGTTGTACCGGCCCCATTTTCCTCGCAAGCCCACCTCGTGCTGCAGTACGGACGGAACATGCCGATTCCAATCACCGACCTCGAAGTAAACGAGGCTGGTGTCAGCGCCACGCTCTCGTTTTCGCGCGTGTACCATCGTACCTACATCCCCTGGCATGCGGTTTACGCAGTCACGTGCACCAATGGCTGTGGTGTGCTTTACCGCGAGGACATGCCCGCGGACGTCGCCTTGGCCACGCCCACGGATGCCGGGATGGATGAGCTACAGCTGCGCGGGCAGGAGCGCAAGCAGTCCGGTTACACCTTGCGCGACGATGGGCCTGGGTTGCGGGCCGTGCCCGCCGACGAGGAGCTGGCCGCGGGAGAGCTGGCCATCCACCTTCACTCGCGCCGCCGTCGTCCGCAGCTGCGCGTGGTCAAATAGACCGCGGCTCCTGGGCCACCTAGTGGGTGTCGCCGACGTCTCGGGCGTCGTTCACCTGCACTGTAATCTCCTGCCGTCCGGTGATCGGGTGTGACCCGGGGAAAGCGGCACGCCTGACAACGTGGAAGGAGTCGGCGCGGCGGGTCTGATTGGCGGGTCTCAGGGTGTCCATTGCCGACGCGGGCAGATTGCGAATCAAGCGGCCGTGTAGGGCGGCCCCGTCGTCTCGGGTGGTAAGGCTCACCACGATGCTGGACGCGGGATAGTACGTGCGCAGATTTTCGACGAAACCTGGCAAATCCTCGGCCCGCGGTACTTCGGGTTTCACCTGTGCGCCGCTCGCGACCTCGATCTTCACGGTCTTGCCTGCGAGTGTGGACGGCACATCGACCTCCAATGTTTGGGCGAACTCGGCGCCAGCGTAGGGACGCAAGGTCACGCTCAAGGGAAGACGAGTGCCAGCCCGCACCTTGTCGCCCGGTGCGGACAAGGCGACGATCTCGGCGCTGTCGGCACGAAACTCCACCCGTGCATTCACCTCGATTTTTTCTATGATGGCCGGGGCGAACGGGTTGCCGAGCAAGTCGCCCAGCGCACGCATGCCGTGCGACATTGCCAGTACCCGCGGTGCCAAGGTCTCGTTCGAAAAAAACTGATCGCGCAGTTCGATAGGCGAAAATCCTCGCACGAAAAAGCGCGTGGTCACGTCGGCCACCATGTCGGTCACGTCGGGTAGCGCCTCGGCGAGCGCGGTGGAAACCGCCATGGTGGCGAGCATGGGCATGAGTCGGCGATGGCGTGCAATCGCCACGGCAAAGGGCGGCTTGCTCACCCCCTTGCTGATCACGTGGACCAGGACCGGGACCGTGCCAGCGTGCCCACCGGCGATCCCGACCACGCCGCTTTTTGAATCGTCGGTGACGCTGCCGATTTCGCCAAGGGGCGACGACATCTTGAGCGAAGACGCAAGGCTGGGGATAATGGCGTGAATCTCGCCGAGAACCATGGGCAGGTTCACGGCGCCGATGCCCATCATGGGGTGGCCAAAGGCGAGCAGTTGCTTTCCCTCTGCGTAGGTCAGCGTTCCCATCGCCGTCGTGGTCATATCCCCTTGCACCAGGGCGACGCCGACCGCAGCGCCAGGAATCAAGGCCTTGGACGGTGGTGGACCCTTGGGCCTTCCGCCGGCGCCGCCCGCGCGCACGGGATGAAGGCCGAAGGGTTGCAATTCTTCCCCAAGGTAGGCGAGCGAGGCGTCCGAAGCCCCGGACACCGACAACGGAATCGCCACGGGCTGCAAGTGCGCGGCGGCGGGCTCCGAGGGGCCGGCCGGCGAAGGTTCCTGGCCCAGCGCTTGATAGGGATCGGGCGGCGGCCTATCCGGGCGCTCCCGGTCGGCGAGCATGGACTCGATGGGCGTCACCCCGGCCAGTGGCTCTTTGGCGAAAGACCAACCATAGGCGATGGCACCCATGAGCTTGCCTTCGACGTAGACCGGGCTGCCGCTCATGCCCGCGGCGATGCCAGTGAGCTCAAGGCGCGGATCCTCGGCGCGCACCAAGATGATATCTTGTTTGGGCAGGAAATTGCGCAGGACAGAGACGACGCGGATCTTGAACGGCTCCGGCGCCGTACCCTGAAAGACCGTGCGCGCCTCGCCGACCATGCCGGGCTTGACCTCGGAAAGCGGCAAGATGGCGGACTGCGCGGTCACCAAGCTAGGCAAGAGCACGGGCAAACCCAGGGCCGAAAGGCAGACCCGCAGCATGAGGCAAGGGCGGTTCACAGTCCTGCAAGCGTAGGTAGACGCCCTCACCCTGTCAAACCCCGCAGTTGCAGTCGCCGGTGCTGGGGCCGCATGTCGGATCCAGGACCGGTGGCCGGTTCCAGCCCGCTGGTTCCGGCCCCGGGCCGCCGGCTCCGGCCAGCGCAGCCGTCAACCCGGCCACCCAAACAGCCACGAACTTGCGAGAGTCGGTCCTAGGTTTGTTGTGCCCTGGACAAACCTTCTCCTTGACGGCGAACGACCTGGGGACAAGGATCCCACCGCCTCATGGTCAATGCCGACGTCTTCATTGCCGAGCTCGAATTCAAGAACCAGGAATCTTTTCGCGGTCTGGTGGCCTCGGGCTACTTGCCGGCCCTGGCTGGCGATGGCGCCAGCGTGGCGGACATGCTGCGCCTGGAAACCAAGTTCGCCATCGAGTTCATCGAGGCCTCGGCCATCTGGATCGCCGATTCCGAATCGCTGGAAATGAAGATCCTGCTCGGCACCCAGTGTGGCGTTCACGCTCGCCAGTACCGGCGGTTGCAAGATCGCCTGTCGGCCCTTGGGCTCGCGCCAGGGTCGTACGATCCGCGTCAGGGCGGCTATTCGAAGCTTTTCGCATTCCTGCGTTCCCTGCAAACCAGCGAGGAGCGCGCGGCCACGGGACTGCTTACCCTGGGTGGATCCGCGGTGGCCAGGCTGAGCGCGCTGGCCGCCGTTTGTGAAGATAAGGGCGACGGCGACACTAGGGATCTGCTCAGACACGAGCTAATCCCGGACGAACAGCGCCGTAGCGACGAGGGCAGAGACCGGCTGGTCTTGCTCACCACCGCCGAGGACAGTCAGGCGCGCGTGCGCAGGTCCATCTACAAGACCATCGAACTTCTGGGCGAGCTCTACGAGCCCGGCGCGCTCAAACGCGTGCTCGGCCGCGCGGCGCGCAAGTAGACCATGCACGGCCGACGGTCCTAGGCGTCGAGCACGTCGCACACCACGACGGTGATGTTGTCGCGCCCGCCACGCTCGTTGGCCAGCTCGATGAGGCGGTTGGCCACGGCCTCGCGGTCACCCTTGAGCAACCCGTCGATCTCGTTGTCGAGGAGGTAGCCGTGCAACCCGTCGGAGCAGAGCATGAATCGATCACCGTCCTCAATTTCCAGGTCGATGGTATCCACCTCGACGTAGTCCTGGTGGCCCACGGCGCGCGTGATCACGTTCTTGCCCGGCGAGTTGGCGGCCTCCTCGGCGGTGATGAGCCCGAGCTTGAGCCTGAAATTGACCAGGGTGTGGTCCTCGGTCAGTTGTGCGGTCTTGCCATCGCGGGTGAGATACACACGGCTATCACCTACCTGCGCGATGTAGGCCGTGTTGGCGCTGATGAGCAAAGACGACAGCGTGCTCGACATGCCCTTCTGCCGGGGATCGAGCATGCCCATGCCGAAGACCATGTAGCACGCGGACTGGACAGCGCTTTCCAGCAGACGGCGCACCATTCCTGAATTCTCGGGCGAAGGATCGGCCACGTGGGCGACGAGGGTTTTGCGCCAGCGCTTGACCCAGGAATGGACCAGGTCCACCGATTCCGCGCTGGCCACTTCGCCCTTGGCGTTGCCGCCCACGCCGTCGCAAACGATGTAGAGGCCCAGCTCGTCGTCGAACAACATGCTGTCCTCGTTGTGCGGTCGCCGCCGGCCTACATCGGACTTCCCAGACGAGAGAGTACGCATACGAATCGATTCATGGTACTACGAAACCTTGGCCCTGGCACAGGGGAACGAGGTTCTTTTGACCCGACAACGTGTTAAAATAGGAATCTAATGCCTGTCGAGGGAAAGGAGGCAGGATTTCCCTCGCAGTTCGGGCGCTATACCCTGGTTCAGCGCCTCGCGACTGGAGGAATGGCCGAGGTCTTCAAAGCGAAGATTCTCTCGACCCACGGCTTCGAGAAGCTGCTCGTCATCAAGCGAATCCTGCCCAATCTGGCTGCGGACAAGACCTTCGTGTCGATGTTCATCGACGAGGCCAAGCTCACGGCGCAGCTCATCCACCCCAAGATCGTGCAGGTCACGGACTTCGGCGAGGAAAACGGCCAGTACTTCATCGCCCTGGAATTCGTCGATGGTTTCGACGGCTTGGCCTTGCTGCGTTCCGCGGCGCAGAAGCACGTGCGCCTGCCTATCCCGATTTGCATGTTCGTAGCCTCCGAGGTGCTCGACGCTCTCGACTATGCCCACAACGCCAAGGACAGCGACGGCCGGCCCATGCACCTCGTTCACCGCGACATTTCACCGTCCAACGTATTCATCGCCCGGCGCGGTGACGTGAAACTGGGCGACTTCGGCATCGCGCACGCGCAAGAGCGAGAATCCAAAACCCAGGCCGGCACGCTGAAAGGTAAGTACGGCTACATGTCGCCCGAGCAGGTCACGGGCGGCGATCTCGACGGGCGCAGCGACATTTTCGCGGTGGGCATCGTGCTGGCCGAAATGTTGATGGGCAAGCGCCTGTTCAGTGCGCCCAACGACCTCGACGTTCTGCTTATGGTGCGCGACGGCCGCCTCGAACGATGGCACAAGCACGGCAAGGACATCCCCTCACGCCTCGATACCATCGTTCGTAAGGCCCTGGCCAAGAACCTGGACGAACGCTTCCAAAGCGCGGCGGACTTCCGCAACGCCCTCGAGGACTTGCAGTTTAGGTTCGGCATGCGCGTCGGGCCCGCCGACGTGGGCCTGCTCGCGTCGGATCTCTTCGACACCAGTCCGGACGTGGTCGAGCGGCTCAAGGAGCACGGAAAGAAATGGGAGATTCGTCCGGAAGCTCCGGTGCCTGGCAGCGCCCCGCCACCGCTTCCGCACAGACCCCCGCCGACGCCGACCGCAGAGCTGGAGGTGCGTCCGCCCAGTCGGGTTGGAATCGCCGATCCCGCGAGCACGGTGGTGGGCGCCGCGCTCGACGACGCCCTGGCCGGCTCGATGTCGCTGGTGGGCCTCGACCAATATGAGTCCCCGCCGTCCGTCTCCGACCCGCGCTGGCCGGGCGGGCCTGGCGAGGTACCAAGTGGGCCCAAGTCGCGCGCAATCGATGGGCCTGGGTCCGCTGTTCGCAGACCCGCGTCGCAAGCCAGCGGACCGCGTTCCTTCCCCCCGCATGGCGGCAAACCGACACGAGGATTGGCCAACTTCGACGCGGCGTCGGATGCGGTCGTGGAGGCCAGCGCAGCCGAGGACGAATCGGAGCGGCCGATTCCGCCGCCGGTGCCGGGCGCGATCCCGGACAACAGCGGCGAGCTTTCCCTCATCTCGCCCATGCGCGCCATCGCCGACCTGGCCATCGCCGTCGATACGGGGCTGGTTCGATTTCAAAAGGGTGTGCAAATCAAGGATGTGTACCTCGTGCGCGGGGCGCCGGAGTCGGTCAACTCGAACATGAGCGGCGATCGCTTCGGCGAGTACCTGGTTACTCGCGGATTCCTGCGCTCAGGCGATCTGGAGCGCGCCTTGGCCGAGATGCCGCGCTTCGGGGGCAAGTTCGGCGAGGCGCTGGTGGGACTGGGTTTCATGCGCCCCCTCGACGTCTTCCGGCTGCTTTCGCAGCACGTGCGCGAACGGGTAATGGAGCTGTTCACCTGGACCCAGGGCGGGTTCAACTACTACCGTGGCATGCGCAATCCCATGGAGGCATTCCCCCTCGGGCTTTCCACCTTCGAGATCCTGGGCGCCGGCGTGGTGGCCTTGAGCTACGACTTTTTGGCCAGCCATTTTGGAGCCTTGATGGGATTCCACCCGCGCGCCATGCCCAATCCGCGCATCAACCCCGAGGCCTTCCGGCTCGGGCCCACGCCGCGCGAGGTGCTGGGCTTGCTCGACGGCAGCCTCACCCTACACGCCTGGGCCGAACGCTTCGGCACTCCCGACGAGCTTCTGACTTTTTACCGCACGCTTTACCTGCTGGTGGAAAGCAGCATGGCCCAGTTCGAGTAGAAGACTAGCCAGCCCGCGGCGCGAGGATAGCGATGAGGGACAGGGGCGGGAAAGGCAGACGCGCGTCGACCCGGCGAAACACCGGCGTAAGGGTATTGAGCGCGACGATCTGCCCGAGGCCGAAGCTTTTGCGCTTGAGCACCTTGCCGTTGAGCCACCAGGCCGGCCAACCCACGCGGTTGAAAAGGACGGTCTGCTGCACGTCGAACCCCGATTGCTCGGCGAGCTCTCGCAGCGATTCCAGCGTGTAGCGGCGCCGATGCCCCAGCACCTCATCGAGGGTGCCAAGTAGCTGCGGGCCGTGCGGAACCAGAATGATGGCACGGCCTCCGGGCGCGAGCACCCTGCGGATGTTCTCGAGCGCGCCCCGATCGTCGTCGACGTGCTCAACGACGTTCAAGCACACCACGGTGTCAAACCCACCTGGCACCTGAGGAAACGTCTCGCGCTTGGTGACGTCCGTCAGGGACACGTGAAGATAGGGCCGGTCGTGGGTGAGGCCCTTCAGGGAATCCAAGTACAGCGGGTTGATGTCCGACGCATAGTAAAGCTCGCGCGGAACCAGTTGGCGGGTGAGGTTGCCCATGCCGCTGCCGATCTCGAGCACGCGCTGACCGCAGTGCGGCCTAACCACATCCCCCATCCAGGCATTGAAGCGCGGGGCGCGCGATAGTCGGTTGAGGGTGTGCGAGCCGTGTTCATCGGCGGCGAAGACGTTGTCGCTGATCCCGAAACGCGCGATGGCCGAAAGCGCACCCACACCGTCGAGCCAGTTAATCTTCTTGCCTTCCTGGTAGGTGCGGCCCGCGTAGCTGATGGGGACCTCGAAAATGCGGGCGCCGCGCTTGGCCAGTTTGATGACAAGCTCCGGTTCCAGCCGAAAATCGTTCGACACGATGGGGATGGAGCGCAGGAGATCGGTTCGCACCGCTTTGTAGCAGGTCTCGATGTCGGTGAGGTTGAGGTCGGTCACCATGTTGGTGCAGAAGGTAATCAGCCGGTTGCCGAGCTCGTGACGAAAGTGCAGGGCCCGCCGCACGTCGCCCCCGGCGAAGCGCGAGCCGAAAACCGCGTCCGCCCTTTCTTCCAGGAACACCTGGACCATGCGATCGAGATCGCGCGGGTTGTACTCCAGATCCGCATCGTGGATGACGGTGATGGCACAGCGGGCGTGCCCGAGCGCCGTCTGAATCGCACGGCCCTTGCCGCCGTTTTTCGCGTGCCTTAAGAACACCCAGTCGGTCTTGTTCGTCCGCCCCGTGGCGAGGAGCGAGATCCCGTCCACTGCCGCGGCGTCATCGTGCCAGATGAGTCCGCGCTCTATCGCGAAGGCGCGCAGCACCCGGGGCGTATCGTCCTTCGAGCAGTCATCCACAACGATGACCTGGACTTGCTCGAGGTGGGGAGAGGTTTCAAGGATGTGCAGCCGGGAAAGCGACGCGGCCACCAAGTGGTGCTCATTGTAGACGGGCACGAGGACAGAGAGAGAGGTCATGCCGGCCTTCTATAGCAGCGAAGCCACGGCGAGAGAAGCGCCGGGGCCGCTCGCAGCTTCTGGAAGTTGTCACCTGACTCTCGTCGGTCTGTCCGATTCAAGAAGACCAGACTTGTTTTCCCCCGGGTATCGGGTTGAAGTCGACGGCATTTGGGATACTGGACATTTGCGCCGCGACGACACCTGGATACGAGAGGTCTTCTTTGAAATACGTTCTAACCCGAATAGCCGCAAAGCGAGCCCTGATCGCCCTTGCCTTCCTCGGAGTCCTCGTTCGACTTCTCCTTTGGCTGGTCTCGAAGGGGTCCAACGACGCAGGGATTTGGGAGTCTCATGCCCGTCGAATCCACGAGCACAGCCTGACCTGGATCTATGGACAGTTCCGGCCAGAGAACAACACGAACTTCAACCATCCGCCACTCATGGGGTACTGGTCCGAGTGTGCGCTGGCTGTTGCAAATGGTTTGGGCCTTCCTTTCGCAATCGTGATGAAGCTTCCCGGTCTTGCGGGTGAAGCCGGTTCACTGTACGTTTTGTGGAAGCTGTGGAAAGAGAGAGGCGGGGCAGACCCAGGCCTTTCGGCATTGGTGCTCTATTCATGGAGCCTCGTTTCCATCCTTGTGGGTTCGTATCACTGCAACACCGATGCTCTTTGTGCGTTCCTGTGCCTATTGTCCGCCTACCTATCGGAGAGCAAGGGTAAGTATTTTTGGTCTGGCGTAGCGCTTGCGGCAGCACTGAACGTCAAGATTGTTCCTGTGTGTCTCGTGCCCGCGGCTCTCGTGCTCTGCCGACGCCTCCGCGTGCTCGCGCCATTTTGCCTCGGTCTCGTGCTGGTCATTGTTCCCTTCGTGCCCACGCTATTGACATGCCCGGAAGACCTAATCCGCAGCGTCGTGCAGTACACCCCCCGTGTCGAGAATTGGGGGATTCCGTACGTTCTTGGGAACAGCCTGGGCAATGCGATGCTGGGTTCGTCCCTGCGCAAACTCATGGCCTGGTACATGAGCGTCGCAAAATACCTTATTTTGGCACTGCCGCTCGCAGCGGCCTTGTCTGCCCGCCTTTGGCGACGCCTCGATCTCTACGAGGTCTACACATTGTCATACGCTTGTTTCCTGATACTCGCCCCAGGGTTCAGCGTGCAATACACGGTCTTTCTTTGTCCGGTCCTATTCGCCGTCAATCTCCGATGGGGCACGTACTATTCGTTGCTGGCGGGACTGTTCATAGGACTTGTCTATCTGTCTTGGTGGAATGGCACGATTCCCGCCGAGTCGATCTTTCGCGCTCAGTTCCCAATGCCGGCGCCGTTCTTCGGCGTGATCGCGTGGGCGTTCACCGTGGGGATCGTCTGGCGCATCCTCAGGGCAGGCTGGAAACGCCGACATCCTCTGTGCCAACCTGAATGACGACGCGCCTCGAAGCAGCCCAGCGCGCTCGCGAAACCGCCACTGCGAGCACTCATCACAATCGCCACCGAGGTCGCCACATGGGGTACACTCCTTTCTCATGAGTCAGGATGTCGGTTGCGCGATCTCGAGGCGAGCGCGGGTTCTCGGAGGCCTGTGTTTCTCGGTGCTGGCGTTGGTTGGTTGTCACTCACCCATCAAGTCGGACGGCGGTAGCACGCTCGACGGCGCCTCTCAAGCGGACACGGCACCAGGTGCGGAGGTCGGATTCGCTCCAGATAGCGTTTCTCAAGCGGACACGGTATTAGGTGCGGAGGTTGGCTTCCCTGTAGATGGTGTCACCCGAGCTACGCAGCTCATCGATCTGCTGGATGCGGACGGCGCGTTCAACCTCAATGGGGACGGAATCCGGCGAACTGGCAACGAGCCGAGCCAGAGCAGTAACCGACACTACATGAAATCGGTGCGCGCGGACTACATCGCCGGCGATTGGACCTGCCAGCTCACGTTCCACAGCTCCGCGAACGCGCCTGACGACATCATCTTTGTCGGGCTGGGCGAAGCCGTGCCGGACAGCTCGTCTTTTAACGAGCCCCGGAACAGTGTGAACTTCCGTATCCACCAGGGCGCGACGTCTTTCGGGAACGGCTGGGACGTGGACGTCGCGGCTCACGACGTTGGCTACCTCCACTGGACCTACTCCAATCTGGGCGTGGGCGCTCTGCCCGGTGCGGCGGGCGGCACCCATACGGCTCAGATAAGCAAGCGCGGTGCCCAGATGACTTTCGCGATCCTCGACGTGGGAATCGTCGTGACCATCCCGGACCTCACCGTGGCTGCGCCATTTCTCTACACCGGAGCCAGTCGAATCTTCTTCGGCAACGCGAGCAGCGCTTATTCCTTCGATCCTCCATTCCTCTTGCTGGGGCCATAGCTAGGTCGTCAGCAAACGCGAATGGATCTACGACGAGAGCATCGCGCCCGGCCTGCGGGACCGCCGCCTTCGTGGTGGAAGCCGCACGCCACTGCCTAGTCGAGGGCGTCGGTCGAGCTGTCGGGGCGCGACTGAAGCCGAGCTCAGATCTGGCGCCGCGCCCAGACTGGCAGCGGCGCTTCGATGCGCAGGGGCTTGGCGGTAATGGGGTGGACCAGGGAAACCGCCCAGGCGTGGAGATGCAGGCCGTCGGTGGTGAGCGAGTCGACTTGGCCATAGGTGGCGTCGCCGACGACGGGGATGCCAAGAAAGGCGAGATGCGCGCGCACCTGGTGCGCCCGGCCGCGCGCGAGGCGTGCCTCGACCAGCGTCGTACCCGAGCGGGATTCAAGCAACGTGACCTCGGTGCGCGCGAGAAGCGGCTGGCGGCCTGCCGCAAGCCTGACCTTGCTGCCCCGCCGGCCCTGGCGACCGATAGGCGCGGTGACCACCAAGCTTGACGGGCGCGGACCGGGAAGCACGAACTCGCGCATCTTTGCCGATGGAAATTCGCCACGAACCTCGGCCAGATAGATCTTCTCGCAAGCCGCGGTGGCCAGGGACTCGCGCAGGCGATACCAGACCTCGCGGCTGCGTGCGGCCAGGAGCACGCCCGAGGTCCCCGCATCCAGGCGGTGACCGAGGCCACCCTCGCGCGCGTCGGGCGAGGCGGCGGCGCACTCGGGAAAACGCGCCACGAGAGCGCTGGCCACCGTGGGGCCGTCCCCCTGGTGCAACGGATGCGAGGCGATGCCCGCGGGTTTGTCGACGGCGACCAGGGCGTCGTCCTGATAGAGCACGGTCAGGTCTTGATCGGCGGCTGGTTCGAGCACAACGCCTTGGCTCGATCCCTCACTCAATTCCACAACGTCGCCGGCTTGCAGGTGCGCACCCTTCTTGGCGGCCTGCCCGTTGACTCGCACGATGCCCGCGGCCAGTGCGCGCCTGGCGGCCGACGTGCTGGCGAACACCTGTCTTCTGGCCAGGAGCCCGTCGAGCCGCACGCCTGCTTCCGTCGCTTCCACGACCAGCCTGGTGGCGCCGCCCTCGTTCTCGCCCGGGTTCACCGCGCTTACCGCTTGCTGTTTGCCGGCTTCTTGCCGGGGGCTGGCTGCGCCTTCTCGGTCTTGCCGCTGGCCTTCGCGGGCGCCTTGGTCGAAGCACCGCTCTTGGGCGAGGTAGACTTGCCTTCGGACTTGCCATTCTTGGACGGGACCTCTTTCATGGCCAGGGCCGACTTCCTTGAGGCGTCCGTGACCTTGGCCGTGATCTCCTTGGGCAGCTCGGGCGTGGGCGAATAGACGACCACCTTCTGACCCTCGGTGAGCTCGGAGGTGGCCGACAGTCGGTTCACCCGCGCCAGGTCGCCCGGCGTGAGCCCGTAGCGTTTGGCGATCTTGGCCAGGGTGTCGCTGGCGCGCGCCGAATAGAAGAGCCGGGTCTTTCCCCGCCGTGCGGCTTCGAGCTCGAGGAATTCTTCGGAACCCAGGGTCACCACGCGGACCTTGTCGAGATCGAGCAGCATGACATTGGCTCGGTCGAAACCCTCACGCACGAAAAGTTGGAAGATGAGCTTGGGTTGCAGCTTGGCTTCGGGATCGATGTTGTTCCACTCGACGATGTTGTCGGGCGTGACGTCGAAGACAGCGGCGATGTCGGCCAAGGTGTCGCCGTCGCGGGTGCGGTAGAAGACGCGCTCGCGGCCCTGGTAGGCGAAAGCGCGATCGGGAACCGCCACCAGGATCGTGTCGTCCGCGCTGTCGCCAGACGCGGCGGGCGCGGCCGGAACCGCCGTCGCTGTGCGCGCGGGAACGAGAATGGTCATACCGCCGCGCAGTTCGGCGGTATCGGTCACGGCGTTCAGGCGTTTGAGCTCGCGCACCGAGCACCCGCGGGCCTTGGCTACGTCGTCGAGCGTTTCCCCGAAGCGCAGGACCAGGGATTGCGCGCGCTCACCGACGCGTGCATCGGCGGCCGCCTTGGCGAACACATTGGCCGAGCCCAGCGGCACCCGCAGAACCACCGTGGGACGATCCGGCGGAACCCTGCCACTGATGTATTCGGGATTCAGATCCTCGATGACGTCCGGCTTGGTGCCTGCCGCTCGCGCCAAGGACGCGAAGGAAATTCCCGAAGACACCTCCACGCGATCGAATTCCCAGGGCGCGTCCTGGGCGATGCTGTCGAACCCGAAGGCCTTCAGATTGTGGCCGACGATGGCGGCGGCGAGGATTTTTGGCACGTAGAGCGAGGTCTCCCAGGGCAGACCCGCCTCGTGGCGCGCTAGCTCCCAGAAGTCGTTGGTGTTGAAGCGTGCGATGGAGCGCAGAACGGCGCCGTAGCCGGCGTTGTAGGCGGCGAAGGCCAGCGGCCAGGAACCAAAGCGAACGTAGAGATCCTTGAGCAGGCGGGCCGCGGCTTCGGCGGCACGCTCGGGATCGCGGCGCGCGTCCACCCAGTGGCTGACTTCGAGACCATAGGCGCGCGCGGCGCCGGGAATGAACTGCCACACCCCGCCCGCCGCCTTGAGCGAGGTGGCGACCGGATCGAAGCCGCTCTCGATCATGGCAAGATAAATGAGATCTCGCGGCAGTCCCTGCTCGTCGAGCTTGCGCTCGATGACGGCACGGTAGCGGCTCATCTTGCGCAGCCACACCGAGATGATGGCGCGGCCCTTGGGGTCGTTCTTGAAGAATTCCAGGAAGCGGATGAGCTGCGGCTCCCAGCGCACGGGCAGCTCGGGCAACGATAACTGTCGCAGCCATTCCAGACTGGGCTTGGGCGCGGCGGGTGCGGTGCCGCGCTCGGGGCTGCGCAACTCGCGTGGGATATCGCCCGTACCGCCCCAGCGTCCTTCGAGTCCGGGCGGCAAGCCCTTCGCACTGTCGTCGGGCTCGGGTTGAATGGGTCCGGCCGCACCTTGGCGTGGAAAGGCTTCCTCTTCGAATCTGCGCATGGCGCGCAGTTCGGGGGCCTCGGAGGTTTCGGCCCCTTCCAGGGCAACGCCGCGCACAGCCCTGCGCTCGGCGAAGCTTTCCCTGGTCGGTGGGTTGGGCGTTGGCAGTGCAGGCCGCGCGGCGTCGCGCGAGGCGAGCGTGTCGCGGGCAATGGCCTTCCCTTCGGCCGCCAAGGCCAAAATCAATATGAACGAACGGGGAAGCGAGGGCCGCATGGACTCGGATCGTAGCGGAAGAGGCTCGGGTCACCAAGAAACTGCAAACTCGCGCCAGGACGGGCGGGTTTGCCCATGGTCCTCGTGGGTGGTATAGAGACGCTCGGAGCTACCCAATGGGACTCGGCACTGGCGAAATCATTCTCATCTTCCTCGTGGTCATGGTCGTATTCGGCGCCAGCAAACTGCCCCAGTTGGGCGATGGGCTCGGGCGCGCCATCAAGAATTTCAAGCGTGCCGTCAGCAGCGCGAACGAGATCGAGGTTTCGCCCAAGAAGCCCGAAATCGACGGGTCGTCCCAGGCGGAAAAGCAGGATCCCGCCAAGCCGACGGACAAGGCCACCTAGGATCGCTCCTCGCTCTTTGCGTGCGTGCCCAGCGACGCGCAAGTTCACTTGCGTGATCACGCGTTTGCAACAAAAGGGACAAAAAACATCTGTGTTTGCGCGTTAGTACAAGATCGCCCTTGACGCGTCCAGGTGACGATGCATGATAGCAACATGACGACACGCACGATCAAGCGCTACTCAAACAGGAAGCTCTACGACACCCAGGATTCGCACTACGTGACTCTCCAGCAGATCGCTGGCCTGATTCGCAACGGCGACGAAATCCGAGTCATCGATAAGACCACCCAGCAAGATCTCACCGCCGCCACCATGGCCCAGATCATCTTCGAAGAGGAGAAGCGGGGTCCAAGGTTGCCGGTCGAAGGTCTCCGCCGCATCATCCGCAGCGGATTGCCGGCTCACTAGGCCTCGCCACCCACCAAAGGGCTTGGGTTCCGGTGCGCCGCAACCCAAGTCCGTGGCTGTCTTTTGCCGTTCCGAACCGACTGCTAGAACTCAATCCCGGTGCTGAGCGAGAGCGAGCTCTGTCGGCCGCTTTGATCGACGGCGGAGATGACGTTTTCGTCGCGGCTGTGGCCGGCCAAGTAAAGTTCGTACTGGGCGATTACGGCCAGGACTCCAAACTTGAGCTTGGCCCCGCCGAACACGCGGTAGCGTGTGATGATGTCCTGGCTCGGGAAGGCCACGTTGGCTTTGAGGTCGTCCGGGCCTCCAGGGTTTCCACTCTGTGCGAGCGCACAACCACTGACTTGCTGGCCTGGGCTGGCCTGGGCCACTGCGCGGGCATCGCATAGCGGGGTGAAGTCGATTTTCTTTCCGGCCGCCTTGATCATGAGCAGGCTCCAGCCGCCAAAGGGTTCGATGCGCAGGGTCTTGAGCACGCCGAAGCCCTTGGACACGATCACATCGAGGCTGGTGGTCGTAAGGCTGACCTGATCGGTGCCCGTCAGGTACGAGATGGCCGCACGTACGGCCAGCGACGGGAAGGGCAGGTCATGGAAGCCCTCGTGCAGAGCGAACTTGGCGTATCCTTGCCAAGACAGCATTTGCGAATCGAGAAGATTAACGACGCCGCCGCCTAGCTCGAACGATGGCGCCGGGAACCACATCCCCTTGCGCAGGAAAACACCCACGGTGGAGAGCGAGCTGTCGGGCCGGGCAGCATCGGGAGACTGGGGCGAGACCGCATTCACTCCGTTCCAGTAGTTCTTGTTGTTGCCGATCTGGGTAAGGCCGAGCTCGCCGCTGACTTGAAAACCGGCGAAACCAATGGTGTCAGCGGGCATGGGGATCCGCGGCGCCATCACCACGCCCAGCTCGGACATGAGGCTCCGGAAGTTGCTTCTCCCTTCGCTGTCGATGTTCACGCCCGTGACCAGACCATTGGCGTCGCGCTGGACCCAGCGGCACTCTTGCGTGCCGAGAGCGGGCGACGAACCCTGCGGACACAGGTTCAGGAGCTTGAGGTCGTTCCTGCCGGCCGAGGCTTTCCCCGCGACGGCGATGGAGACAAGCGCAATCCCAATCGCCAGGGGACGGAGGGTTCGCAGCGGGTTCATCTAGTTAGAACGGTATGTGGCTGCAGCAAGGCCTGTCAAGGAACCTTCGGCAATGATGCATGATGGCTTCTCATGCAAACTTGCGAAGGTCCCGTTTGACCGATGGTGCCGCCTCCCGTAGCTTGCACGCACCATGGCCGCTGTCATCACGGGGATCCTGGCCGCCGGGCTACTGGCCCTGCTCGCCAGCCTTGCGTTGCTCCTCGGGTTTGGTTTCGAACGATTCGTGGGCACGCGCTACCTGCGCCGGGAAGCCAAGTCGCGCGTGGTGCGGCTGGGCCCTTTTGTCGCCCTGGGAAGCACGATGGTGGACTTCGCCATCATCCTGGCCACGCGCAGCCATCACCGCACCCTGGAAACCTTCGCCGTGATCGTCGCGCTGGTCGCCCTGCTGGCCACGATCCTCTTCCTGCTTCTTCGCCTGCTCTCGGTTTTCACGACCGTCTCGACGGTGGGTGTGATGCTCGGCGTGGCCTCGCTGGTCGTCGTGCTGTCCGTGACCAGCGGATTCGAGCGCGAATTCCAGGAAAAGGTCCAGGCCGTCAACGCCCATCTCATCGTGACGTCCTACGGGCTTGAGCGCGACGTCGACGAAGCCGAGCGCGAAGCGGAAAAGGTCCGCGCCGAGATGGCCGGTTTTCCAGGCCTGGTGCGCACCTCGCGCTTCAGCTTCACGGCCGGCGAGGTGATGATTGGCAAGATTGGCGCCAACCTCAAGGGCGTGGAAGTTTCCGAGGGCGTGCCTGAGTTGCGACGGGCCTTGGTCGACGGCTCGGTCGACGACCTCGACAAGCCGGCTACCTGCCCCGGCGGCGAGGGATCTGGCGGAGGCAAGGAAATGGTCGGGCGCCTCATTCTAGGTGGCGACTTGGCCCACCGGGTACACGCAGCGGTCGGCGACTGCATTCAGGTGCTGGTGCCTTTCTCCGGCGGCTTCGAGTCCGGACCGAGCGCCTACCTCTTCCGCGTGGTCGGCATCACCTCCTTTGGCTTTCAAGAGTACGACGCACGCTTGGCCTTCATTCCGCTTGAGGACGCCAAGCGCCTCGGCAACGCCCGCCAATCCATCTTCGGCGTGGAGATGCGCTTCACCGATCCGATGCTGGCCTTGCGACTTGAAGATGCGGTGGAAGCGCGCCTGGGCCCGGACCGGCGAATCATCGACTGGAAGACCCTGAACAAGAACCTCTTCATGGCCCTCACCATGCAGAAGCTCATCATCTCGCTCTTGCTCGTGCTCATCACCGTGGTCGCGGCCTTCAACATCTTGGCTTCGCTAACGTTGGTCGTACTGTCCAAGGTGCGCGAGGTCGCCATCCTTGCAGCCATGGGCGCGCGCCGGGGATCGCTCATGCGCCTCTTCTTGGTCTCGGGCAGTATCGTGGGATTCGTAGGAACCGGGCTCGGCATCGTCTACGGCCTGGCCATGTGCGGACTGGCCGCGCTCTACGGCTATCCTCTGGATCCCAAGGTGTATTTGATCGCGCGTTTGCCCGTCGAGGTGTCGACGCGCGAGATCCTGCTGGTCGCCGGCGCCACGCAAATCATCTGTCTTCTGGCCACGCTCTATCCGGCGTGGCGGGCTTCGCGCCAGCAGGTGGTCGACGGCCTCAAGTATGTTTAGGATTCCGGCAAGGCCAAGGATGTGGCAGTGGCGGGTTCGGCCGTGGGCTGCTGGATCGCGCGCTTTTCCCCGTAGCTGAAGCGGTTCTTGAGGTTGTTGATGGGTTTCTCGAACAGGTGCCAGGACAGCATGGCGATGGCAAGGGTGATGGCCAGGCCGACCCCCGCGTTGGTCAGGTTGAAGGTGCCGTAGGTGCGGCTGGACCAACCCAGGCAATTGGGATGGAAGAGGTAGAGGCCGTAACTGATCTGGCCGAAGTAGGCGAAGGGACGGAAGCCCAGGGCGCGCGACAGGAACCAAGTCGGCCGCTGCCATAGGGTCAGCACCAGCGCCGCCGTGGCCAGGCCAAGCGAGATGGGGCCGAGGGTGGCGAAGAGGCCGCCGGTTCCGTACACGGGCCAATAGAAATGCGCGATGAATAGGAGGAAGAAGATGGCGCCACCGAGGCCTATCCAGCGCAGCCCGCGGGCGCCGAGGCCGGCGAAACTTCCCTTGCGCTCGACGATGGCGGTGGCGATGCCGAGTCCGAGCAGGTCGAATTGCATGGGAGAGAGCACCCAGAAATCGCGGCTTGAGCCGGAATGATCGATGAGCGCGCGGGCGACCGCCACGCCCACGATGACCCCGGCGAGCAGGCGGACTAGGGTGCGCGGCTTGACCAAGAGCACGACCAGGGGCGCGAGCATATAGAAATGCTCCTCGACGGCCAGGCTCCAGAAATGGCCCTCGCGGATGCGATCCATGCCCACGACGAAGGAGCGGAAATTGGTCAAGTAGCTGAGGTGCCAGAAGAAGCTGTCGCTGGCGACGGAATCGGGGCGGCCCGAGAGAACGAGGAACAGGGCCAGGAAGGCGATGAACAGGTAGTAGACCGGGAAGATGCGCAAGGCGCGGCGGATGTAGAAAGTCTTGAGCTTGGCGCCGAGGCCGAAGCCCGGTCGGGTTTTGTCCTTGAGGTCGAGCAGGATCCCGCCAATCAGAAAGCCCGAGAGCACGAAGAAGATGGGCACGCCGAGATAGCCGAAGCGGATGATCGGCCAGTTGCCCCAGGGACTCCACTGCAAGGCGTGGAAAAAGAAGACCATCAGGAAGGCGAAGAAGCGCAGGCCGTCCAGAGCATGGTTGTGGCGCTTATCGGCAGTGGCGGTGCGCGGGTTTGCCTGGCTTGTCCCTGGCATGGCGAGTTTGGTCGATTTCTACATTCTCGCCACGCGGAATGCACCCAGCATATGCCTTCCCGCGATGGCCCCTGCCCGCACTACACCACCCCGCTCGCTTCGCGAGGCCACGCGCGATGGTTCGCGCCACCGAGGGTGAGGGCCAAAGCGGCGCGCATCGCTACTGCTTTGTGGCCTGGGTCTCGTACTTCGACGGGCACTTGGTCTCGATGCGATCGGAACGCAGCATGCCGTCGTTGCCGAGCACGCCGGCCGCGATGACCTCGGCGCCGGGCTTGAACAAATCCGGCGGGATGCCGTGGAAGTCGACGGCCATGGTGGCGTGATCGCGCGGCGCCTTGCTCTCCATGGTGAAGCGATAGTCGAGCGTTCCCGCCTGGTGCACCAGCGTTCCCTCAACCACGTTGCCATGCACGCGCAGCCTTTTTCCGAGAAGGTGCGACTGGCTGGCAAGCGCCTCATCCACGTGTTTGTAGTATTCGGCGCCCTCGCCCAGCGAGGCCCACAGCAGGCCCGAGACAGCGACCGCCGAAACCAGAACGGTGAGAAGAATCTTCCATGCCGTGCGCCGATGAACCGCGCCAGCCGATTTTTCTGACTTCGCCGTCATGCAGAGAATCTACCTGGCTATTGCTATCGTGCAACCCGGCTTTGCCGGCGGGGTGCTGTGATGGCGGCCAGGTTGTGGAAGTAGCGATAGAACATGGCCATGCCTCCTTCCGCCTGGCGCCACGAGAAGCTCTCGTTGATGGCGTGGTAGCCGTCCTCGGGCAGGGAAAGACCGAGCAGCACGACTTCCTTGCGGAGAAGCCGGGCCATGGTGACCACCGCGCCAATGGAACCGCCTTCGCGGGTTAACGCGGCTGTCTTGCCGAAGGTTTCCTGGGTGGCGCGCAGCGCGGCTTGTAAAAAAGGACCTTGGGAGTCCGCAAGATACGGCTCCAGCGCCGCGTCGAATACGACTTCGGCGTCCGGGCACTTCTGCGTGATGAAATGTTTGATGCAGCGGAAGACCTCTTTGGGTTCCTGACCCGGCACCAGACGGCACGAGAGTTTGGCCTCGGCCTTGTGCGGCACGATGGTTTTGACGCCAGGGCCGGCGTAGCCGCCCACCAGGCCGTGCACCTCGAAGGTGGGCTCGGTCATGATGGCCTCGCGCAGACGTGAGTCGTCGGCGAAGCGCAGGCTGCGCAGACCGTGCGCCTTTTGGAAATCCCTGCGTGCGAAGCCCGAGCGCGCGAGATCCCTGCGTTCGCCCGCCGTCGGCTTGCGGACGCCGTCGTAGAAGCCCGGAATTCGGACCTTTCCAGTCTTGGCGTCGTAGCACGCGGCGATGAGCGCGCACAGCTCGCCCACGGGATTGCGGGCCGCGCCGCCCGTGGTGCCCGAGTGCACGGCCTTGTCACCGGTTTGCAGCCGCACGGCAAAGGCGAGCAATCCGCGCAGACCGACGGGGATGGCGGGCTGGCTCGCCGACGGCCAGATGGTGTCCGAAACCACGATGGAATCCGTATGCAACCCGGGTTGCCCCTTGGCCAAGGCGGCTAGAGCGGTTGCGAAACTGGGACTGCCGATCTCCTCCTCGCACTCCCACAGAAATTGGAAGTTGAGCTTCACCGACGCAGCCAGGGCCAAGCGAGCGGCGAAGAATGCAGTCAGCGCCGGTCCCTTGTCGTCGGTGGCGCCGCGGCCATGGTAGCGATCGCCGATGGCCTCGAGCACGAATGGATTGGTCCGCCAGCCGTCGTCCTTCGCGGGGTCCGCCGGTTGCACGTCGAGGTGGTTGTAGATGGTCACCGTCGGAAAAGTCGAATTCTGGATCACGCGCCCGAGTACCAGAGGCAACCCCTTCGTCTCGATGACCTGGGCGTCGGCGCCGCTTTCGCGCAAGTAAGAGCAAGCGAGCTCGGCGCAACGGCGAACGTCCACGTGACGCTCGGGCTCCATGCTCACCGAGGGTGTGCCGACCAGCGCGGAGAGCTTGTCCGCGAATTCCTCGCGCAGCTTCGCGATGGTCTGGCGCAGCTCGGTGTTGCTGATATGGGATTCGGGTGTCTCGGACGACGAACGGTGTTTCACGGCCGAATAGTAGCAGCAGATCTCAAATCCGGTGGAACGCCAAGAGCCACGCGCCGGCTACGATGGCGACCGCGCCGAGCAGCGCCAGGCCCTGGCCAAGCATTCGCACGGGCTTCTTGAGTCCCAGGCCGAGCAGCGCCCCGAAAAGCACGCCGAAACCCAGGCCCGTGGCGTGGGCCACCACATCCGAGCGCTCGCCCATGCCGAGCATGGCCAGAAGGCCAAGAGCTGCCGCGATGCCGAGCAGCGCCCGCCGCATGCGGCCCACCGTTCGCAGGCGAAAACGCCGTATGAACTGCAGCCCACCCAGCACGCCCAGGGCGCCGAAGGTGGAGGTCGAGGCTCCGACCACGTTGTGCGACGTCTTGTAGATGTAAGCCGTCAGCAAGTTGCCCGCGACTCCGGCCAGGAGCGTGGCCAAGACCGCCAGCCCACCGCCCAGCCAGCGCCCGAGCGCACTGACGAAAATCAAGCTCGCCACGGCATTGCCCGCCACGTGCATGGCGTCCGCGTGCAAGGTCAGCGCGGTGACCGCGCGCCACACCTCGTGGTTGTGAACGATGGCATCCGAGACCGCGCTGCCGTTGCGGAACCAGCCCTGCACGTCGGGACCCGTGCGCGGCCCAGCCACCACGAAGAACGCCACCAGGGTGATGCCGATGCCCGTGCCGACGAAGGACGGCCCGTGATCCGGCGGCTCCACGTCGCGCACCGGCTCTTCGGCAGCTTCCCTGTCCTGGGCGTCGAGCGCGGCCATGGCAGGAGCCACCATCTTCGGCGGCACCATGACGGCGAAGCCGACGTCGGTGGAAACCACTCGGTGCGGAATAGCCATGGCTTCCAAAACCAAAGTCCAGGACTCGGCCTGCCCTCGGTCAGGGGAAGCGCGCACAACGGCTTCGGTTGGGACTTCGGCTGCCACCGCAATTCATGATAGCAGCCAAGAACGTCCGGCGGAGGCCCAGGGGCGTATGTTGGTTAGCCGGCTAGCCAGTTAGCCGGTCCACAGGTTGGCGGCCCGTTCGGCTGCAGCCAGATCCTGTTGGGTGTCGATCTCGCGCCACTCGCCGTCGATGAAGACTGGCTCCAAGCGCTCGCCCGCCCCGGCCATGGCATTGAGCGCGTCGGTCAGGTAGGCCTGGCGCAGGGCCTTGGCTCGGCCGAAGGGGGCATCGAGTCCGCCGGTTTCCAGCGCTGCTTGCCAGGTCTTGCCGAGAGCCGCCGCACCCGCTGGCGAAAAGTGCGCCAGGCCGATGAATTCGCCCACCGCTTGGTCAGGCGCGACCGCGCCCTTGCCGACCTGGATCACGCGGGTTTCGCGGGCGGGCCCAGCCGATTCGACGGCGGTCAGCTCAGCCTCGGAAACGGGGTGCAAAGTGCGCCCGTGATAGGCGTCGGCCCAGCGTCGATCGATGACCAGCGTCGCCGCGGCTGGCTCGCGCGCGGTCGCAGCGAGATGCGCGACCACGCTCGGCGCGTATACGATGTCACAGTAGGAAAAATAGAAGCCGCTCGGAAGCTCGGCTGCGGCGTACATCAACGAAGCCAGGATGTTGTTGCTCGCCCATTCCGGATTGTCGACGAAGCGCACCGGGAAATCGCCCGCATCGATACGGTCGCCGAGGTAGCCGCGCACGATGGCGACGTCGCGAATCCCAGCCGCCGCGAAGGCGCGCAGCTGCCAGTGCAGGATGGGCTGACCATTCACGCGCACCATGCACTTGGGGATCTCGGAGGTGTTGTCACCCAAACGACGGCCGCGTCCGGCGGCGACGATGATGGCCTTGTTGCATTTGGAATTCATGACCGCCCCAGTTTCAGCGCCACGCCAAGCAGCGCGCGCGCGGCATAGGCGGCGTTGATGACCAGGTAGACGTGCAGGAATATGTCCAGCTGATCCGCGATGGCCACAAACAGGAGGTAGCTCGGATAGTGGATGAGAAAGCGACCCAGATCCTCGACCAGACCTACCAGCGATGCCGAGCGCGCAGGCTTTTGCTCGGCCGCGAAGCCGTCGCCGTAGTCGCCCGCCGATTGCGGGCGAGCCGCGCCCGTGGCGGACAGGTACTCGGGCCGACGAATGAACGTGGTCATGCTGATGGCGGAGGCTACCACCGCAAGCCCAAGCAAGGCCTCGACCAGCCAGAATTCATGGCTGTCGGCCTGCCACAGGCGAATGCCCGTGGCCGCGACGAGCAGGAAAGCCTTGAGCTCGTCCATCAGGAAGTCGAGGTGTGCTCCCACCGGAGACGACTTATGCTTGAGCCGAGCGAGTTGACCGTCGGTGCAGTCGAGGACATACGACAGCTCCAAAACCAGGACCGCGCCCACGAGTCCAAGGTGTCCGCGCTCTAGCGCGAGCATGACCATGGCGGCCAGGAATGTGAAGAGCGACAGGAACGTGATTTGGTTGGGAGTGATCCGGCTCTTGGCCAGGGGAACCAGCAGCACCGCAGCGAGGGGACGGGCCACGAAACGGTTCCACAGGATATCCTTGGGCTTTTTCGTCTTGCGATAGACGTCGGCGATGTCTGCGAAGAACCTCACGGTTAGTGATGGCCAAAGGGCAGGTACCAGTAGGCCCAGTACGCGAGCACGATGCCCATGCCGATGGCCAGCCCCAGGAAAACATAGGTCCGCACCGGGCGTTCGCCACTCCCCTTCTGGGTCGCCGCGTGCGTGCGCCGGGGTTGGGGCGGTCGGCTCTGCGCAAGTACCGGAGTCGAGGGCGGTTGGCTCTGCGCAAGCACCGGGGTCGAGGGCGGGTCGGCCGACACCCTTTGCGGCTCCTCCGCAATCTGGATGGGGGGCGTGGTTGGGGGAAGGTAGTTTCCGTGCTGGGGTTTCGCCTCGATGGTTCCCGAGGCGGGCAGCAGGTCATTGGATATGGCCGGTGAAGGGGCTGGCTTGGACGGACGCGCGGGGGCAGCCTGAGGCTTTTCGGTTTGCGACGCCGCTTGCGCGGGAGGTTGGGCGGCCGCGGCTGCCGCGGGTGCAGGCTGGACCGCGGGCAGGGCTGGTTTTTGCGATGGTTGGAGAGTGGGGGGAGCCGAAAGCGGGACGGCTGGCGGCTTCTGCAGAAGTTGAGGCGCCTGAGCTGGGGCGGGCTTCTGCGGAGTTTGAGGCACGGGCTGCGCCGCTGCCGGCTTCTGCAAAGCCAAAGGAGAGGACTGGGGAGTCACTGGTTTCAGCGAAGGCTGGGGGGCAGGCTGAATCGCGGCTGGCTTCTGCGAAGGCTGGGGGGCAGGCTGGGATACTGGCGCGACGGCTTTGGCCTGGGCCGGCGTGGTCGGCTTGGACAGGACCAATGGCACTCCCGTGCCTTGCGCGGTGGGACGCGCGGCCGGTTGCTGAGCGGGGCTTGGCACCAGAGGGACGGCTGGAATCGGGGGCGTCCCACGCGTTGTCATTTCTGGCTGCAAAGGCGACGCGAATGTCACGGCGACTGGCTTAGGCGTGATTGCGGCGGGTGGCGGCTGTTGGGCGGGAATCTTGTGCGCGACGGGTGCTTGCGGAATTGGCGGTCGCGCAACCACTTGCGGGGTAGGTTGTGGAGCCGGTCGCGGCGTGGTTGATGGCGGCGATACTCGGGGGCCGCCCGTCGGGATGGCCGGCTGGGCTGGCTGCGCCGAACCGGGTCGCGGTGGCGGAGCTGCGGCGGTTCCGGATGCCACAGCCCTAGCTGTCCCGGTCGGGGCGGTAGTGGCCGCGCCCGCTCCGGCGAGCGGGCTCTTCGCGCTCGCATCCGTCTGCGAACCGCCCTGAACCTCCGGCTTCGCCTCCGACCCTGGGATCATGGGAAGCGTGGTATGGCGCTTTCGTTCCGCTCTTGCCCCCGCGCCATCGCGGCCGCGCGACGGCATCTGGGGCAGCACAGGCGCCGGCAGGATGATTTCGTAGACGCCGTCGTTCCACGCCAGCACCTCGGGCAAACGATCGGAACCTTCGCCGCCACCCACAATCGTGCCGATGATTTCTCCGCGCCGATAGCTGATCACGGCCCGATCCTGGCCACGCCAGACCTCCAGTCTGCAGGTCAGGACATAGTCTTCGCAGTAGCGCATCAGCGACGCGAGAGGGCGGTCCTTCAGGCTTCCTTCGTGCGGGCCAGGCTCGCTCAGGGATCCGGATTCCGGATTGGGCAGCCGGCATTCGATTAGGTAGCGCGCCCCTTCCAAGCGTTGCAGGGCTGCCATCGCGTCGTCGCGGCGCAAGCTGCCCGCGAACGCATCGGCCATTCCACCCGCCAGGAGGTGAACCTCGCCGGCGCTGCTATCCGTCGTGCCCGGCGCGATGACCTCGATGCGAACCGGCTGGGCAGCTGCCTGGAGCACGGCCACAAGCTCGCTCAAGGAGCCGCCTTCCCACTCGGCGATGTGATCAGCAGATGGTCCGGCCATTGCGCGACCTGTTGCTAGCTGGCTCCGTCGATGGCCGCGTCGCCATCGACCGACACCTCGCCGTCGGCGGTATTAGCGGTTTCGACAACGCTCCCCACGTCAACCGTCGCATCGTAGGCGGTGGTCGTAGGCCCCCCGTCTGGCGGCACAAAGCCCAAGCCGACGTCCGTGTTGATGTTCATGTCGTGTGGCGAGCTCGACGAACAACCCGAGAGCAGCAGAGTCGCGCTGGTCACGAGAGCAATGAGAAGGCCGGCGAGCTTGGACCGAGGCAACATGGAACGACGGTACCAAGGCCCCACTCTGCCCGCAAGTGGACAGCCGGGGAAAAGCCAGTATCACGGCAGAATCGTCGCCTCCTTCACGTAGTCGAGCTGTGGGAAGTCGCGCAGAAGGTAGGCATTGCCCTCGTTCTGAATGCGGCCCTGGTTGGGGCCGCGGCCCTGCGGCGCTCCTTCGCCATAGTCAGCGTACAGGGCGTCGACGACCTCCATACCGCTGACCACCTGGCCGAAGGGCGCGAAGCCCATGGTGTCGAGCCGGCTGTTGCCGTCAGCATAGTTGATGAAGAATTGGGTGGTGCGCGTTCCTGGGCCCGCGGTGGCGAAGGTGACGAAGCCGCGCAGGTTCGATTTCTTCACCGGATCATCGGCGATGTGCTGCTCGCGCCAAATGGTGTTGAGCTCGGGCTTGCCGTGAATGCCGATCTGGGCCATGAACCCGCCGACCACGCGGAAGAAGCGCGTGTCGTTGTAGTAGCCGTACTTCACCAGGTTGAAAAAGCGATCCGCGCCGATGGGTGCCCAATCGCGATGGATTTCGATGACGAAATCGCCCTTCGAGGTGGCGAATTTCGCCCGGTACACGTCGCTGGCGCGCTCATTCAAGGTCTGGGGCTTGTCGAGCGAGGGTTTGGCGGCGGCGGCCTTGGGCACTGGTGCCCCTTCCGCCGATTTCTTGCAACCGACGGAAAGCAGAAAGAGAGCCGAGATGGAAAGCAGACAAAAAGACGTCGTGCGCATGCGCGCAAGCATAGATCGAACCGAGGGTTCCGGTCGACCATCACGTGAAGAAGGCTTCTTAGGGGAGGGCCGCTGCCCTCCCCTCGTCCGCGAAGTGAATTCGCGGACTTCACCCCACCTGCGGCCGAGCCTTTGGCTCGGCTACAGAATAACTGTCCAATTTCCGGACAGTTCTTCTGTACTCTAGCCAGGAATGATTTTGCAGAGCGACGACGATTGGCAACGGCAAGTGATCGAACGGGCCAAGGAGCTCGATCACGAGCACCGTCGCAGGGTGCGCCCAGCCTCCGAGAGCAGCCTGGCGCGTGTGCTATCGCTGAGGCTCCTGCGCGCGGTGACGGGCCGGCTTCTTAAGCGGCCAGTGCGCGCCCATGCGCGCGAGGTGGCGCATACGGCGCAAGGCCACATCGCGGTGACCTTCGTCGGCCACGCATCGGTCATGCTGACCACCCAGCGCTCGCGGCTTCTCATCGATCCATTTCTCGGCGAGTTTCTCCTAGGTGCGCGACGCCGGCAGGCGGCCGCTCTGGCCAAGTCAGACGTGTCCGATGCGGACCTCGTATTGATCTCCCATGCCCACCGCGATCGTCTGCACCTGCCCACCCTGCGCAAGCTTTCGCGGCGGGCTGTAATCGTCGTTCCACCGCGATGCGGGTCGCTGGTGCGCGGGTTGGGCTTCGCACGCGAGGTCGAATTGGCGCCAGGTCAGTCGATGGAGCACAAGGATCTGGAGATCACCGCCGTGGCTGCTCGACACGACGGCCGGCGCGGCGTCTTCGATCGGACCTGGCGCTCGGCCATCGGCTACATCGTGAAATGCGCCCAAGCCTCGGTGTACTACGCGGGTGACACGGCCTATTTCTCTGGCTTCGAGGAGATCGGTCGGCGCTTGCACCCGGACGTTGCCTTGCTGCCCATCGCCGGCTACGAACCGCCCAGCCAGCGCGCAGACCACATGTCGCCGCTCGATGCCCTGCAAGCCTTCCAGGATCTCGGGGCCAAACTGCTCGTTCCCGTCGCGTACGGTGAGTTCCCGCTTGGCTACGAACCCCTCGACGAGCCCTTGACCTGGCTGGCGAGGCTGTGTCGGGAACGCGGACTCGGGGAACGGCTGGTCGTGCTCAGGCCGGGAGAAACCTGCCAGGTACACGGCCGGCCCTTGGAAGGCCCGGCCACGCCCGACCGCCCGTGATCGTTTCCTTTGCGCGGGCACGCTGCTAGAGTGCCGGCCCTGCAAAGGACAGCCACAGTGCACGCATGAGTTTCATCGAGAGATTGCGGCGGATACCGCCGGTTTGGTGGATCGCGCTTTTCGCGGTCGTGCTGGTCCTGCCGCGGCTGGGATCGTTCGGCTTCTGGGATCCCTGGGAGCTCAAGATCGCGGAGCACGCGCGCGACATGGCCGCCAGCACGTCCGTCTTCGACGTCACCGTGGACAAGCGTTTCACCGCTGAGCCGCCGCTCGATCTGGTCTTGAGCGCCATCGGCATGCGCGTGTTCTCGGTCGGTGAATTCGGTGGTCGCATTGGCAATGGCCTGTGCGCGATCCTCGCCATTTTCGCCGTGTACTGGGCGGGGCTGGGCCTTTTCCGGCGGCGGGCGGCGATGCTTTCGGCCCTCGCGCTCGGCACGCTACCGCTCTTCGTCTTGGAGTCGCGGCAGATTGTCTCCGACATGCCGCTGGTCGCGGCGCTGGCCTTGGCCTTGGGCGGATTTGGCCGCTACGCCTGGCCCGCCGATGGCGTCCGTCGCATGCGCGATCTGATGGTCGCGTGCGCAGGCCTTGGCCTCGGGCTGCTCTCGGGCGGGGCCCTGCTCGGTGTGGTGTTACCGTGCCTCGCCCTGACTGGCAGCCTGCTCGTCGGGTTCGGCTTGCGGCCCCGGCAAGCAAGCGCTGCGAACGGTGCCGCGCTGTGCGCACCCGGCGTCGGACAAGACGTCCCCGTGGACACTGCCTTTGGCCGCGCTCTCTTTGTGCAAGGCACGCGCGGTCGCGCGGTGTTCTTCGCGGTGGCAGCCCTCGGTATCCTCCTTTTTATCCTGACCCTGGCCACTGGAAACGTGGCCGGCAAATTCTCGCTTCTCCTTGGTGGTGTCCCTCGGGCCGGCACGCCGTCGACGACCTTCGATTTCTTCGTCAGGCAACTCGGGTTTGGTCTCTTTCCCTGGAGCGCGCTAGCCGTTTTCGCGCTCGGCCGTCCGCTTGTCCGCCTGGGCGGTGGTAGCGAGCCCGACGGCGATCGGCTTGCCTTCGTCCAACTCTACCTTCTCGTCTTCGCCGCCTTTGGCTTCGCGCTGTCGAGCTTCTTCGTGCTCATGACGGGAGAGGCGCGCTTCGTCGCATTGGCTCCCATCGCTCTCGCCATCGGCGCGCTCTTGGATGAGGCGCTGGAGGGCGAGCGCGCCGAGCCAGTGCTTGGGTTGCTGGTAGCCACCGGCACCATGGTGGTCGCGCGCGACTTCGTGCTGACGCCGGAGGAATTGGTTTCCGTGCACACCTTGGCCAAGGTTCGTTGGCCGCCGACGCTGAAAATGGGTCCAGTCTTCATTGCCATCGGGGTTCTTTTCGCGGGCGGCGTGTACACCGGGCTGGCCACGCGCGGCCGCGCCCTGGGGCGCGTGGCCCTACGCGAGCTCGGCAAAGCTGGTTTGTGGCGACGACGCATTGAAAAGGCTGTGGTCGAAGCCGGCCGCTACGGCATCCAAGTGGCGGTGGCGGCGGCGGTGATCTTTGCCCTCGTCTTGAGCCACTATCTCGTCCCCAGGCTGTCCAAGGATACCTCCTTCAAGCCATTGCTCGAGTCGTATTCGCGCTTCGCCAAGCACGGCGAACGGATCGGCCGCTACAAGGTCGAGGCGCAGGGTGCGGGTTTCTACAGCCGCAAGGAGATGGTCGAGCTGCCCACCACGGAGCGCGTGGCCGAATTCCTGCGTAGCGGTGATCGGGTGTTCGCGTTGGTGTCGGCCACTGAGCTGGCCATCCTGGATGTGGCTTTGAAGACCGCCCATGTGGGCTACTTCGTGGTCGACGGATCGTCAACGCGCTTCCTGCTGGTTTCCAACCGGCTGGAGGGTGACGAGAGGGACGAGAATCCGCTCAAGAAGGACGTGTGGATGGCGCCCGTGTTGCCCAAGGTCGTGACGGCCGACCCCAACCAGCCAGAAGGCATCGCAAAGCCCGAAGGCGCCGCGAAGCCCGAAGGCGCAATGACGACCGAATGGCCCGATCAGCCGGCGCCGTGGAAGTGGCGCATTCCAATGAGGACCATGTTCGAGGACGCCATCGAGCTGGTGGGAGCCGATTTCCCGCCCACCATCCGTCGTCCGGGAACGATTCCGCTCACCCTCTATTTCCGCGTGCACAAGAAGCCCAAACCGGGCTTCCGCGTGTTTGCGCACTTCGATGCGCCGGGCGAGCCGCGTCTTTTGGGCGATCACGCCTTGCTCAATGGCACTTTCCCTACAGACTATTGGTTGCCGGGAGAATACATTCGCGATACCTACGACGTGGAGGTTCCCCTCATGACCACACCCGCGGGCAAATACACCGTTCTCATGGGCTTCTGGCCAGGCGGTGAAGGCAAGCGACTCAAGATCACGGCCGGTCCGAACGACGGTGGCGATCGAACCCAGGTTGGCTTTATCGAGATCAAGTAGCCATGACCGCCAAGGAACGCCGCAAGCGCAAAACCGAGGTGCCGCACGATCGTCGGCGCGGGCGCGAACGTCGCGTACACGAGCGCGTGGCGGTGTGCCTGGAAGTCGACTATCGCTGCGATGACACCTTCCTGTTCGCTTACATCACCGATATGTCGGCCATGGGGATCTTCATCCAGACCACCAGCCCTCGGCCGGCTGGCACCTTGCTCAACCTGCGTTTTCGTACGCAAGACGGCTCGCGTCTCGACGTGGACGGCAGGGTTATCTGGGTCAATCAGCCGCACGGAGCCGACAGCATCAATCCCGGCATGGGCGTGCAGTTCGTGGATCTCACGCCCGCCCAGCGCGATCAGATCCTTGGTCTGGTTCGCACCTTCGCCTATCTCAGCGATGACGAAGAGAAGATCCGCGGCAATAGTTGATCGCCAACAAAACTCGCGCGAGAAAGTTGACAGAATCGCGCCGCTGTTGAGACTCGATCCATGAGACGCGCGCGCCGAGCAATCAAGATAACCCGGAGACAGGTGCTCCCCGAGCGCTCGCGGCTCACGGTGGGGAAGACGGTCGCCGCGCTCAGGCGCAGCCGGGAAGCCCTCGTCGAGCTCGATGGCCAGCTTGGCGATCTTCTGACCTGCCTGTGCGCGCCCGGTGCGCCCATCGATCGCGCAGCCCCCGACCGCCTGGCCAGCGCCAAGGCCGAGGCCGCTTCGGCCATGGCCAGCTTGAACGACCTGGGCGGGATTTTCGGATAGCCACGCCGCCGGTCGCGGAGGGAGCCGTCGTGCCGGATCGTCGAGAGCAAACGCCCCCGAGCCTCGCCGAACCCTTCCTTGCCTTTGCCGTCGCCATCGCCGTTGCCGCGGGCCTGTACTGGGTGGGGCGTTCGGTCGGCTTCGTCCAACAGATCATGCATGGGGTGATCGCGTGCATGTTCCTCGTGGGCCCGCAGGTGGCGGCTCGGCTGTCGGGCCGGGCTTTTGACGATCGGGCGGCGGGCATCACGCTCGCCCCCATCCGCCCCGGTTTGCGCGTCCTGGGCCTCGCGCTGTTTGTCACCTGGCCCGCATTCGTTCTCGGCTTCTTCGTCTACTACGGCTCGCTTTGCCCAAGGTTCGACGTCGCGCGCGTGATGGCACCCATCTGTTCGCGCTGGCACGGCATCGCCGGGATGCACCCTCGGCTGCCCGAAGGATTCTTGGTCCTCGCGCTTTCGCAGATTCTGGTTGTCGCGGTTCCCGAAGAGGTCTTCTTTCGCGGCTACCTGATGTCGCGTTTCGAGGCGCGTTTTCCCTCGCGCCGCCGACTGTGGGGCGCGGCGGTGGGGTGGCCGCTGCTCATCACCAGCCTGCTCTTCGCCAGCGGCCACTTTTTGGTGGATCTCCAGCCTGCCCGCCTAGCGGTGTTCTTTCCTGCTTTGGCGTTCGGGTGGATGCGCAGCCGATCCGGGTCGGTTGCGCCGGGCGCGATCTTCCACGCCTTGTGCAACCTGCTGTCCGAAGTTCTGCACGATAGCTTTTTCTAGTTCGTGCCGATTTCGAATCAGCGCACGCAACTTCTTAGGTGCTGTTGCCGAGAAGACAGCATGCCGCGAATGCTTTGGGTTGCCCTGACGATGCTCGTGCTCTTCCCTGCGCAGGCGCGAGCGGAGAAGACCAAGCTCGAAGGCGTGGTGAACCTGAACACCGCCACGCCGGACGAATTGCGCCTGATCCCAGGCGTGGGTCCGGCGCGCGTGCGCAACATCCTGGCCTACCGCCGTGCCCATCCCTTTCGCACGGTGGACGAATTGGCGCGCATCAAGGGCATCGGGCGCAAGACCATTCGTCTCTGGCGTATGCATTTGGCGGTGGGCGGACCGTCGACGGCCCAGCGGGTGCTACGGCCCGACGCGCCCGAGGTGGGGCCGCCGCAACTGCCTGCTCCCATTGCACCCGCGCCCAAAGTACAGCACCCGTCCCCGCGGCCCGCGCCGCCATTGCATCCACTCCGCCCGACGCCGCGCAGAGGCGAACCTGCGCACGCGCTTTCCGTCCACGACGCTGGCAATGGTTGTCTGCCGCCACCGTAGTCGTTTCGCGCTCGGCACAAGGACTTGCCGATCGCTGGCGGCCGTTGTAGTCCGAGGAGTGTGACCACGCTACGCGTACCCCTGGCCGATCGCAGCTACGACGTTCACATCGCATCCCTCACGCCCGAGGAAGTGGCGGACCGAATCGCCGCCGCGCTCGGCAAGCCGAGCGGCGTGGCCGTGCTCGTCGACGAGCACGTGGCGCAGGTTTCGCCGCGCGTGTCGCCGCTCCTCGCGGCGCTCGGCGCGCGCCTGCCACGGGTGCAGAGCTTTCTCGTTTCCAGGGGCGAGTCGGCCAAGAACCTCGCTGCCGTCGAGCGCACCTGCGAGTGGCTGGCCGGTCATGGCTATGATCGCGGCTGCTCCCTCGTCGGCATCGGTGGCGGCGCAACCACGGATCACACCGGCTTCGTTGCCGCCATCTATCTGCGCGGCGTCGCCTTCGCGCTCTGTCCGACCACCCTGCTCGCGGATGTGGATGCGTCGGTTGGAGGCAAGACCGGAGTGGACATACCAGCGGGAAAGAACCTGGTGGGCGCCTTCTACCAGCCGCGCGTCGTGGTCGCCGATTTGGGATTCTTCGACACCCTCCCCGGTCGCGAGATCGCGGCGGGCATGGCCGAAGTGGTCAAGGCGGGCCTGATTGCCGATGCCGACCTCCTCGCCAAGCTCGAAGCGGAGGCAGGCCAAGGGCTTTCCCCTGTATCGCTGGCCGCCGCTATCGCGTCCGCGGTGCGGGTGAAGATCGACGTGGTCAGCCAGGACGAGCGCGAGAGTGGCCGCCGTGCCATTTTGAACTTTGGACACACTGTGGGCCACGCCATCGAAGCTGCCTCGGGCTACGAGCTTCTGCACGGCGAGGCGGTTTCTCTCGGCATGGTTGCAGCCCTGGCGCTCGGTGAGGCTCGCGGCGTGACCAAACCAGGGCTTTGCGCGCGCACGCAAGCCCTGCTTGCCCGGCTTTCCCTTCCAATCGACGTGCGCTCTCGTCTCACGGCCGAGGTGCTCGACCGCATCGAGGTCGACAAGAAGCGACGGTCCGATGCCGTGCGCTTCGTCTTCGTCCCACGACCGGGCGCAGCCGTGCTGGTCGACATTCCGCTTGATGACGCAAAGAAGCAGATTCTGGCAGCGATGTGATTTTGTGATGGCCAGCCGGTCGAACAGACCCGAATGTAGGCCCTTAGATTACATCGTGCTACACTGTAGTCCATGAAGACATCGCTCTCTAGGCTCGCGTTTCTGACCGGTCTCACGGTAGCGGCCGGTTGCTCGACGGCTTCCTCGCATAGCATCTACGTGCCGTCGGCCCAATTTCGCTCGGTATCCAGCGCGCCCACCCCGCGCAAGTCGTCGCAGCACGCGAAACGTGGCGCCGCTACCCTGGTGGAGGAGTCGCTGCACGCACGCGGAATTCGTTTCGGAACCGACGGCAGTGTGCCCGCGCTTCTTGCTTTCATGCGCGAGCAATTCGCCCAGGTCCAGGCTGACCAAGCCCGCGGTGGCGACGTTCTCTTTTTCGATCTGGGAGCCGGCTGCGGCGCGCACGTTGGGCTTGTGGAGACCGCCGAGCCGGGCGGCCGCATCGGGTTCCGCGAGTGGCGCGACGGTAGCTCCCGGCACAGCTATGTGACCCCGCACGATCCCTACCTGCGGCGCGACACGCGGGGAAGAATCATGAACACCTTCCTGCGCCCCAAGCGGATGGAGGATCCCGCCGAGACGACCTACTTCGCCGGCGAAATGTTGTGCGCTGCTTTCCGCGTTGAGTAGGCCTCGGCGAGGTTCTTTCTGCTCTTGCCACGTCCCCGACCTTGACCGACTCTAGTGGCATGATCACCACCTTGCGTGAAGCCCGAGCCGAGGCACGACTCCTGCGCCAACAGGGCGACTTCGCGGGCGCCCTCTCCGTCTACGAGCGCATTCTGGCGGCGGTTCCCCTCGACTACGAGGTTCGGACGCTCATCGCGGACATCCTCGCGGAAGCTGGCGCCGTGGACGTTGCCGCCCAGGTGTATCGCACAGTGGCCATTCACGACATCCGCGCTGGCCATCCGCTACCGGCGCTGGTGGCCTGCCAGGCCCTGACCAAGCTGGGGCAACCCATTGATGATATCGAAGCCCTGCTGGTCAGGATCTTCGCCTCGGGATCGCCGCAACTTGCGCGCTTTGCGATTCGCCCCGCGCCGGTCGATCCAAACACCAAGTTCGAGGCCGGCAGCGCTGGCCACCCTAAGTCGCTGCAACACGCCGCCGAGCAAGCCTTGCGCGCGGCCCTCGATCTTTCAGTCTTCGTGGGCTACCAGGAGCAATACCATCCGCTGCCATTTCTTTCCGAGCTGACCCAGGAATCCTTCATCGCGGTCGCGCGCTCGCTCACCATTCTGCGACTCAAGGACGGCGACTTGGTCATGCGCCAGGGCGATTCGGGCGATTCGCTCTTCCTGGTCGCCAGCGGCGAGCTGCGCGTCTTCGTGAATACACCGGGTGGCCCCAAGGACGTGGCCCGTTTGTTCGAGAACACCTTGTTCGGCGAGATGGCCTTGATCACCGGGCAGCCGCGCACGGCTTCGGTGGCCGTGGTGGGCGAGGCCGACGTCATCCAGGTCAGCAAGACCGCCCTGCTGCATGTGATCGCCGGTGTTCCCTCGGTGCGCGAGGCGCTGGACCGGTTCTCGCGCGAGCGGCTCATTAAGAATCTCCTGCAGACGTCGCCCCTGTTCGCACCCTTCACCAAGTCGCAGCAGGGCGAGCTTCTGCGCCGTTTCGAAGGCCACGAGATGGAGGCTGGCGTGGACATCATTCGCGAGGGCGAGCGCGGCCAGGGACTCTTCCTTATTCTGTCCGGCGAGGTGGATGTGATTGCTCACGCCAACAGCGCGGACGCGGTCAAGCTGGCGCGGCTGCGCGCCGGGGATATGTTCGGTGAGATGTCGCTGGTCACGGAGCAGCCGACCTCGGCGATGGTGCGCGCGGCCATGCCGACCACCGTGCTCTTCCTCGCCCGCGAATACGTCGAGCGCCTGGCTGAAGCGGTGCCAGAGATTCAGTCCTATTTCGAGCAGCTCGCGCTCAACCGCGCGCGCGACAACACCTTGCGCTCCGACAAGGGCGTGGTGCCCAGCGAGGAACTCGAGGTCGATCTCAGCGACGTCGTTCCTATTTGATCCCTACTGCTCCTTCAGCCGGAGGAAGGCCTGTTCGCGCACGCATGGGTCAGGATCGCGCAAGTTTCGGATCAGGCTGTCGCGCGAGAGCCGTTCCTCACCTCTGCGGTCGTGGCTGGTGGGCGATGAAGGGGGATGCACTTCGACGGGTGGTGAAGTGTTCGACGGTCGGGTGTCCTCGCCAGCGGAGCGTGCGCCGGGTTCGCTGCGCCGCCGAAACTCGAACACGCGCTCGGCGCGCTCGATGCTGATCTGGGTTTCCAGGACCAGATCCAAAGCCGTGCGCTTGCCTCCGCTCCGTTTGGGGTGGCTGAGCAACGCAAGCAATTCGGCGTCGGTCCACGCGTCCGCCAGGACGGGGCCGGGCTCGCTCAGGGCCAATTGGGCTTTGAGGGTCAGGATCTCAGGCCGGGCATAGAAGGCCGTGCGCATCGGACCGCGCACCGAGCGCAACAGTCCCTTGCGTTCGAACTCGCGGATCTTGAACTCGCTGGCAAAGCCGAGGGCACGGGCGGCTTGCTTGCGGGTAAGATACCCTTCGCAGCCGGTGGGTGATTGCGGGTGCTTGCTTGGCCGTGGGGTTACGGGTGTCATCAGCCGAAACCCTACGCCCGGCCCGGTCCCCCGCAAAATTTTCCACCAACTTTCATCGTGCTTTCATCGCGGACGAAATCGGTGGGCCTATCGGAGATACATCGTGGTTCGCTCAATCGGCAAGGAGGCTGGCCTATCAGAGATGAAGCGAAATTTCATCGGGTTCTCATCGTACTGCCAGCATATCTTTAGCAGTGGACCATCGCAGACCGTTCGAGGGTTAGAAGACGATCTGGTTCGCCGTCGTGTCCGCGTCCAGCGACAGGCAGGCCGACAAGTCGAGCAACATGAACTCCATGGCCTTCTCGGACGGGTTCAAATCGCCGGCTGCGCAACAACTTGGGAAAGTCGCGGCCTTTGTCATGTCGTCGGCCAAGTCGCTTGCGTGCGTGGTGGTATCTCCCGAATCCACGTGCAAACTGGTGTACACCAGGCGACCGCACAGGTTGGTCGCATCTGTCGAGCGGCGGTCCACCACCTGGCCGGTGCTCGTGAGGTTGAAGCTCAGGTAGTGGGCATACGCGGCGGCGCCGGTGGGATCGGCGGCCGAGGCCGGCTGGTAGAGCCAACGCTGGGCAGACGGCACCCCGGTCAGTTCGTCGATGGCGGTGCGCTTGAGGTCGCCCACCAGAGGGAGGGTGCCGAGCGTCTGGGTGGCTTTGGCCGCCACCAGCCATTGCGCGAAGTCCCTGCCTTTGGGGAAGGAGGTATCGACAAGCGCCTGCGCTGTCGTGCCCGCGGGCACCGCCGAGCTCGACACGTCCGTGGCGTCCACGTAGGGGAACCAACTGGCCACATCGGCGCCGAGGGGCGAGGGCACGGGAAGATTGGACTGGCCACCGTTCTTAGGCGGATACGATCGGATCCAGGCCCAGTTGTAGTGCTCGCCGAGCACGCGGCCGCCACTTGCAAGGTACTTGACCAGGCTGGCCTTGGCGGCATCGGTGATGGGGTTGGGGATGGTCCGCGTTGGATCCGTGGCGGCCTGGTTGCCCGCGCACGCGAGGAGGACGATGTCGTATTTGGCGAGTTGGTTGATGTCCAACCAGAAAGCAGCGGCGTCGGGAAAGGCGGCCCCGCTGTACGTCCCTGGGTCGTAGCGGCCGCTGGGATCGGAGCCCAGGGCGGGTGGCTGGTTGTAGAGATTGACGGAGCCAGGCCCATCGGGATTGGTGAACTCGCTCGGATCCACGCCCATGCGCAGGAGCAAGCATTGCAGCCGATCCGCGGCCCCGGCCGCGACCGCGATCTTGGGCAGCGAAACCTTCTTGCCGTCGCCGCGACTGCGCGGCAAGCGGGTCAAGTCGGGATCGCCAATCGGATTGTCGGTGCAGGGGCTGTTGATGTCGATGAAGCTCATGCGGCGCCATTTGCCGAGTTGAACCACGATGGGGATCTGCCGGCCCACGGGGGTTTGCCTGATGACGAAGGAGCCGTTTGGGTCGGTCACCGCGCCTGCGATGGGACTGCCCGAGGGTTGTACGCACCGCCCGCACAGATTGCCCGGGCCCTGCGAGATGTCGCTGATCTGATCGGGTTGGTCCGGGATGTACACGACCGCACCGTAGACGGGATTCTTTCCGGACGGATCGGAGACCGTGCCGCTCACCGTGGTACCGGTGTCTGCGTTGCCACACTTGGGGACAAGGCACGAATAGCCCGATCCGTTGCACGGTACCACGTTGGTGGAGATGATGACGCTACCGCCGGCGCCACTCACGGCGCCACCTGCGGCCGAGATCGAGGTTCCGCCTGCTCCGCCGGCCCCCGCCGCAACGACGGTGTCTGACGAGGAACATGCCATCGCGAACAGCCCGGCCATGCTCAAGGCGAGGGGCAAGATCGAACCGCGGGCGCGATTTCGGCATAAGCAGGCTTGTTTCAGGGTGGGAATCGTCAAGACGTCTCCGCTACTACGATCTTTCGCACTAATATGACTAGGCATCCAGGCATGTTTGACCGCCTCCGTGCGAGCCATCACGGCGCGCCGGTCTCACACGGCGCGCGCACGAGGCGCGCGCACGATGCTTTGCCTTTACCTGGCTAGACCGCTAAGCTCTCCGCCCGTGAGGCTCTCATGATGCGCTTGCTTCGTTTGTTCTGCCTTGTGTCCCTGCTCGTGGCCTCAGGCTTGGCCTACGGTGTAGCCTACGCGGGGCCCAAGTCGGGCAGCAGCTTCGGCGGTCTCAGCGGCTTTCGTTCGAGCTCGGGCAGTGCTTCGCGCGGCCTTTCGCGAAGCTCGGGTAACTACGGCGGAGGATCGAGCTTCGTATTCCTTCCCAGCTTTGGCTGGGGGTATGGCGGTTGGGGGTTTGGCGGCGGCATGGGCATGGTGGGCAGCCTCATGCTGGTGGGCATCGTGTGCTTTGGCGCGGTCATGGTTGTCCGCTCGATCCGGCGCGCGGCCCGTCGAGGCAGCCTCGGCTACGGAGCCGGCAACGACGAATACGACGACGTGGATGCTTCCATGGATCGCTCGTACGTCTACAAGATTCAGCTCGGCCTCGGGCGCTCGGGCCGCGGGGTTCAGAAGCGACTGGAGGAATTCGCCAGCACGGGCGACACCTCGTCCGCGGCCGGCCTCGCCGAGCTCTTGCGCCAGACGGCGTTGGAGCTCATGCGCGAAAAGGATGCCATTCGCTATGGTTTGGTCGAACCGGGCGGTCCCTTCAGTCTGACCAATGGCGAGGCCAAGATGAACGGCGCCGCCATGGCCGAGCGCTCGCGCTTTCAACTCGAACGCGTGCGCGTCGCCGAGGGCCAGGTGCGCCGCTCCGAGGCGGCGGCCACGGTAGGGCGCGAGGCGCTTGAATTCTTGGTCATCACGCTCTTGGTGGCCACGCGTGTGCCATTCGACGGGATGAAGAAGATCGAGGATCGCGCGGCCCTCGAAGGCGTCTTATCCGAGCTGGGCGGCGTCCCCTCGAGCGCCCTGCTCGGACTCGAAGTCATCTGGACGCCCGCCGACCCAGAGGATTCGCTGACCGAAACCGACCTCATGACGACGTATCCAGAGTTGCGGAGCATGTGACATGCCGCCGCTTATCCATGCTCCGCTTTGGCGCATGATTCTCGATGCCACCATCTTCGGCGTCACCGGCATCGCATTGCTTATCGTTGGCTACTACATCTGGGAGCTCGTGACCCCGTACAACCTGCGGCGCGAGTTGCAGGAAAACAAGAACCTGGCCGTGGCAGTGGTCGCGGCTTCCTTCATCGTTGGCATGGCCATCGTGGTCGCCGCCGCTCTCGTCCACATAGGATAGGTCATGCCAGCACAAGAGATTTCCCCCGAGAGCGCCCTTGTCTTGATCCGCGCGAGGGGTGCGGATAGATTGTCAAGGAGCGAGGGTGCCGGGCACGATGCATAAGCTGCTCATCGAGGACGATGAAGGGAAAACGGTCGCCGTACCCCTCATCCGCGAGGAAATCACCATCGGGCGAACGGAAGGCAACACCATCCGCCTGACGGAGCAAAACGTCTCGCGCAAGCATGCGCGCCTGACCTTGCGCAACGGCGTGCTCAGAATCGAGGATCTGGGCAGCTACAACGGTACCAGCCTCAACGGCAGCTCGCTGTCCGGCGTGGCCAGCCTCAAGGACGGCGACGTCATTCTGATCGGCGACTATCGCCTCGGCATCCAAGAGGATCGTACCAGCCGGGCCGTCCCCGCATCCTCCTCCTCCTCCTCCTCGGAGGCCGCTCCCGCGCCTCCTCCGGTCGAGGAGGCCATGGATGGCCAACCCACCATCCCCATCAGCACGATGGTTGCGCAGGCGGCCGCGATGGCGGCACCCACCGCCTTTTCCGAACCTCCGGCCCGGCTCGTAATCGCCAGCCGATTCATGTCCGGGACCGAGTTCATTCTCGATCGGCCAGCACACGTCGTCGGCCGCACCAGCGAGAACGACATCGCCATCAACCACAAGTCGATCTCGCGGCACCACGCCAAGATCGTGCGCGAGGGAAGCCGCTACGTCATTTTGGACCTTGAAAGTGCAAATGGCGTTCGCGTAGGTGGCGTCGAGGGCGACAGGATCGAACTGCAATCCGGCGACGTCATCGAGCTGGGCGAGGTTCGGCTGCGCTTCCTATCAGGCGACAGCGCGCTCTACGACGAGCCGCGCGCCTGGCATGAGAACAAAGTCTTTCTCGGGTTGGCCGTGGGCGGTGGCGCCGTTGCCGTTGGACTGTTGCTGATCTTCGCCTTTTCTGGCACTCCCGGTGGCAAGGTCACCAAGGTCCCGCCGCCTGTCGAGAACAAGCCGGCCGTTGCTCCGACGGTGCAGCCCACGCCGCCCACGCCGCCTCCTGTCGCGGAAGAACCCAAACCCACGGAGCCCCAGGTGCCCGTCGCGGAACTGCTCGCCCAGGCCAAGAAAGACGCGCAAGCTGAAAAGTGGGAAGACGCGCTTGCCCTCGTCGGCAAGGCCATCGCGCAAGAACCCGGCTCGGCCGAGGCGGCCAACCTGCGCAAAGCCATCGAGGCGGAAAAGCAATACAGCGAAAAGCTCGTGGCCTTGAAGACAGCCATGGCCAACAAGGAATTCGAGGTTGTGCTGCAAGGAACGGCTGAGTTCCCCGACGAGAGCATGTACAAACCTCGCGCGGTGGAGTTACACAAGAGCGCGCAAGCTCAATTCGTGGTCTTGCACCTCGAAACCTCCAAGACCAAGCTTGCCGCCAACGATTGCGATGAGGCTCGCCGCGAGGCCGAGCTGGTCTTGGGCGTGGAGGCCAAGAACAAGAGGGCCGCGGCCGTGCTCAAGCGATGCGAGGCCCTGGCGAAACAGCCCGCGCCCGAGGCATCCGCCTCGGCACCCAAGCCCGCGCCTGAACACGCGGCGGCCGCGCCCAAGCCTGCGCCTCGCCGTCCAGCCGCGGCTGTGGTGGCTGCGCATGTGCCTGCACCCAAGCCCAAATCCGCTGACGAGCCGCCCAGGGCGGAGCCCATGCCAGCGGCCGATCCGGACAAGCTCATCAAGGATGCCCAGCAGGCGTGGTTCCGTGGTCAATACGCAGTAGCCATCGACTCGGCTCGCAAAGCCCTTCGTGCCAAGCCGAACTTGACCAACGCCTACCAGATCATCGCGGTTTGCTCGTGCGCCATGCACGACGCCGATTCGGCGGCTAAGGCCTTCGAGCGGCTGGACGAGCGCAACAAGCTGTACGTCAAGTCGGCTTGCCAGAAGAACGGGATCAGCTTCTAGTCCTTGTCGCTCTCGTGCTTGCACGCAACGGGCCAGCCGCAAGCCAGGACTTGGCCGGATAGGCTGCAATCCGTGGTACAGTGTGGACCCCGCACATGTCCAACGAGGCTCAGCCGCTCATACGACTTGTGGCCGCCGTCATCGAACGCGACGGCCGCTACCTGATTACCCAGCGGCGCTCCACCGCCGTGCTACCCGGGCTCTGGGAGTTTCCAGGCGGTCGAGTGGAAGAAGGCGAGACCGACGAAGAGGCTCTGCGAAGGGAGCTTCGCGAGCGGCTTGGGACAGAGGTCGAGGTCAAGGCGCGCATGGCGCACAGGGTCCACCACTACCAAGGGTACTCGGTAGACCTGAACCTCTACCAGACCGCGATCCAGCCAGGACAGGAGCCTCAGGCGTTGCGTGTGGCTGAGGCGCGCTGGGTGCCGTCGAGCGAGTTCGAGAAGTACCCGTTTCCGGCCGCGGATCAGGCCACGACCGATCTGCTGCTCGGCTTCCGCCGTTGATGGGAACCCTGGGAGGGTTCCCAAACCTTCCTGCGATGGTACGTGGCCGGCGAGGGCGAGGGCGAAGCCCGAGGAGGCGGTAGGGTGGGCAGGTAGGTCCCGAGGGCCGGCCGGCTCCCCACGCGGACCGCTGGCTACGGCGCAGGGGCGCAGAATTTCACGACGGTGCTCAGGTTCGGGTTGGCTACCAGAGCAATGCTGCCGTAGGTGCTGGAAGCCGGGGTCCAGTTCTGCACCTCGATGCCGGCTTCGCGGCAGACGTACCCGCCGCGGCAGTCGCCGTTGCTGCCGCAACGGAGCTCGCAATAGCGGCGCTCGGAGGTGCGCGGCACGCAGTAGCTGTGGGGCAGGTCAGGTACACACAGGCCGCCGCTGGTGCAATCCGAGTCCTGCGTGCAACCGCAGACGCCGTCGGGCTGGAGGCACTTGCCAGTACCCGCCGGGCAATTCGAGTCTTGCGTCGAGTTCAGCTGGCATACCGGACGCGAAACCTCGTAGGGAAGGATGCGGATACAGACAGCCTCGGACGGACACGACAGCTCGTCGCAGCCGTTGACCGTGCAGTAGCCACCTGGTTGCGAGAGATCGCAGTCGCGGGTCCCGTCCTGGGCGCAATCCACGTTGGTCGTGCACGAATCGCCAATCTTCGCGCCGCAGGCAGGGACCAGCAGCGCTAACACGACGAACAACAAGGCGAACTTGGGCACGGGCGGAGTATTTGCCATAACCGGCACAGGAATCAACGAAGGACTGCCCCAAGGACCATGGTGAGCAGGAATCCGAGAACGACCCCCGAGGACGCCGTACCTTCGTGGCCGTGACTGTGGGACTCGGGAATGACTTCGTTCGAGGTCACATAGATGAGAATGCCGCCCGCCAGGGCCAGCACGATGGGCAGGGTGGTTGCGGCAGATGCGGAAAGCGCGTTCCCCAGGATGGCGCCCAGCGGAACCGCCAATCCGCTCGCGGCAATCACCAGGAGTCCCCGCCAAGGGGAAACCCCCGATAGTCGCAGCGGGGCGCCCATGACAGCGCCCTCGCAGATGTTCTGAATGCCGACCGAAATGACGAGCAACCAGCCCAGGCGCGAGCCGTGGCCCGAGGCGAAGCCGGCGCCGATGGCGAGGCCCTCGGGAATGCGGTGGATGCTCAGCGCTCCCACGATGGCGTAGCTGCGACGGAGCTCGTCGGACGATTTGTGACCGTCGTGGCCTTCGAGGCCAATGTGGCCGTGGTGACCGCCAGCGTGCCGGTGGGGAATGAAACGATCCATGAGCGCCGCGACCACCACGCCGAGAAGAAAGCCCAGCACCACCTTGCCGAGGATCGCGCCGTTGAGCCCGGTTGGGCTTTGCACGCCTTCCAAGGCCTCGGTGAGCAGTCCCAGGGTCGCGGCGGCCAGCATGAGGCCCGCGCCCAAACCCAGGATGCCGTCGTAGGCACGCCGAGGAAGCCGGCGCAGGAAGAAGAACGGAAAGGCCCCCAGGCCGGTGGCCAGGCCGGTCAAGCCAGCAGCGGTAAGGGCTTCGAGCATGCGAGCGACGTTCTTACCACGCCCAGGCGCGAGCATTCGAGTAAGCTGCCCACGCCATGGTCGTCTACCTCGGTTTGGGCTCGAACCTCGGCGACCGGCGTTCCGAGATTGCCCAGGCCATCCGGGCGCTGGCCAGGCTGGGGCAGGTGGCGGCAAGCAGCGCGCTCTACGAAACCGAACCCGAGGGTGGGGCGGACCAGCCGATGTACCTCAACGCGGCGGTGCGGCTCGAGACCGCGCTCTCCGCCCGCGCGCTCCTGCACGCGTGTCTCGGTATCGAACGTGCCCAGGAGCGGGTTCGCCCGACGGACGCGGCCAAGGCGCCGCGGACCATCGACATCGATCTACTTCTCTACGGCACGGCCGTAATCGAGGAGCCGGGGCTTCGTGTTCCCCATCCCGCTCTCCTGTCGCGTCCCTTCGTGCGCATTCCTCTCGCCGAGGTAGCGCTCCCCGATTTGCGCCATCCGGTCAGCGGCCAGTCACTCGCCACCTGCACACCTGACCCGTCGGTCCGGCGGTTGGATCAGTTGACTTACTCGCCCGCCGGTGGCTCTTCGTAGGTGACCTCCACCTTCCATTCCTTGGCCAGCCATTCCAGTAGGGCCGATTCTCGTCCCTCTACGGTGTCGGTCATGGCGGCTTCCATCACCGTGCCGTAGATGATCTCGCGCGCTTCCTGGCGTCCGATGGTGGCGAGAAAGGCCCGCAGCGCCTGCTCGTCGGGAAAGCGCTTGTCGACCTCTTCTACGGCCTTGCGATAGGGCTCCTCGCCGATGGCCTCGAGGATGGCCGCGATTTCGTGCTCTTCGTCCTCGGTCACGTGCCCGCTGGCCATCACCACGAATTCGAGAAGTCCCGCCAGGGCCAGTTGTTCGTCTTTGTTGAGATCCGCAAGTTCCATCGTCATCTCCTGGTCCGAGCTTACACCAAGGCAGGGAACATGTCGGGGCCGACCGGCGACGGAATTCACGTGAAATGACCCGCGACGGCGAGGATAATCGGCGACTTCAGCGATGAAGCCAATCAAGAACATCCTCATCACCCTGGGCGACCCTGCGGGCATTTCCGGCGAGGTTATCGTCGGTGCTCTTGCGGCTCTCGCGCGACCGAGGTCAGCCCTAGCCAAACACATAAGGGCGCTGATCGCTGCACGCCCGGCAAATCTTTACGTCGCGGGCGATGGCAACGTGCTCGCTCACGCCAAGCGCATCGTGCGCGCCAACCTTCCCGTTGAAGTCATCGATGCGTTCTCGACCAAGGTTCAGACTCCCACGCGCATCCGCTTGTTCGAGCTCAGCAAGCTTGGGAAGGCAGATTTTCGCTTCGGCGTTCCCGCGTACGGCCGAGAGCAGCTCGACTACCTCGATTTCGCCATCGAGAAAGCGCGGCGAGGGGCGGTGGCCGCCATTGTGACCGCGCCCATGACCAAAGAGGCCGTGGCCAAGGTCGAGCCTGGTTTCGTTGGCCACACCGGTTACCTGGCCGAAGAGCTCGGGGTTCACGACGAGCGTATGGCGTTTCTAACCCCCGAGTACCTCCTAGCCCTGCAAACCACGCACGTCCCGCTCGTCGACGTTGCCAAGAACCTCTCTCAGCAGGGCATCGCCACCACCATCGCGATGCTGGCCGCTGCCGGTCGCAAATACTACGGTCGCAAGCTGCCGGTCGCCGTGCTCGGACTCAACCCACACGCGGGCGAGCACGGCCTTTTGGGTCTCGAAGAAGATCGCATCATCCTGCCGGCCATGGAGCGGGCGCGCGAGCAAGGCTGGGCCTGCGAAGGGCCCTTTCCCGCGGATTCCTTCTTCATCGCACGGGTGAAACGCTACAAGCTGATCTTGGCCATGTACCACGACCAAGGTCTGGTGGCGGTCAAACCCGCCTTCCCGCGCGTCTCGGTCAACGTCACCTTGGGATTGCCCGTGGTGCGCACGTCCGTGGACCATGGCTCGGGCTACGACATTGCCGGCAAAGGCAAGGCCGACGAGACGAGCATGCTCTACGCCATCAAGGCAGCCTTAGAGTTGACCAAAACTTGAACGACTGCCGGGGACGCTGCGCAGGCTTCTGCGGCGGCTTTCCGCCGCGTGCTCGCCAGCAATACTCGCGCAGCATGCGTTGGTGAAGGTTCGCCATCCCGGTGAAGCGAACGCCCAAGCCGTAGAAATAGTTGTCCAGGGAGTCGCGGCAGGTTTCGCCCGCAGCCCAGATGGTTTCACCCAGGCTGGGCAGCTCGAATTCCAGGCCCACCGGCGTGCGCGGCGGATAGGGGTGCTGAATGAGGGCGTTGAGATAGAGTCCGCTCTCGCTGATATCCATGGTGAGCGCGCGCTGGGGCTGATCGAGGACATAGGCGCTTACGTACATTTCGAGCGGAATGCGTGAATCGAATCGACGGTTGTCGAAGAGAGACTGCTGAGTCATGACGACCTCCAGGTGGTTTAATGTAGGATATTAAACCACAGAAGGCTACACGTCAAATGACTTGGGGCGCGATCAAGAAGTCTTGAACACGCTCTTAACGTTTCAGGCCAGAAACATTGGGAAAAGAGGTCACTGGCTGAAGCACGCGGACGGGAGGTCGTTCGCCGCGCGTGCGTATGCGAGCGATCCATTCGATGGCCGCGCCTGAGGCGGGGGGCATGATCACAGTGGCCTTGATGCGGCCTTCGCGCACCAGACGCTGTCCGAAGGTCTGCGCACCGTCGCAGCCCGTGATGGGCGCGGTCGCCAGCGGGAGATCTCTTTGCGAGGCCGCATCGCGCAGGGCCTGGCGCACGCCGAGCGCCATCTCGTCGTTGTGGGCCACGAACATTCCCGGCAACTCCGCGTCGGTCGCGAGCTCGCCAGCCCAGCGCTCGACGGCCATACGCGCGCGTTCGCTGGTCCAGTCGGCGTTGAGCTCGATGAGACTGAAGTCGCCAGCCAGGATCTCCTTCAGACCATCCAGGCGTTGCTGCGCCATCACGGTGGTAAGTGGACCCGTCACGCACAGAACCTTGCCCGTGCTGCCCACCAAGGCACGAACCTGGCGGCCGTGAATGCGGCCGATTTCAAGTTGGTCGGGCGACACTACGAAAATCGCCTGGCTCGGGTATTGGTCGTGAATCGCGTCGATGAAGGTGCCCTCGTTCAGAAGTGCCCAGTCGAGTCCAGCCTCGGCCGCCTCGCGTACGACGTCGGGAAGAACGTCGTCGCGAACGCTGCTGACCAGGATCGCCGTCAACTTCGTCGTCGGCGCATTCGCGATGGCGGCGCGGATCTGCTCCACCTGTCGGGTAGGATCGTTTTGCGCCGATTCGAGGACGATGTCGAACCCTTGCCGCTTGGCCTCGCGGAGGCCGACTTCTTTGAGCCGCTGCTGGTAGTCGTTGTCGTTGGAGCGCAGAAACAGCCCGATGGTACCCAGCATGAGGACCATTTTTGCACAAAAGCGGGTCTTTCGCCGGTGGCTATTCGCGATCTTTTGCACTCGCCCCCCGGCGATTCCGAGCGGCAAAGTGTTCATCGCCAGGGGAGTGGTGGATAATAGCGGCCATGCAAGCGATGATTCTCGCTGCCGGACGCTCCACGCGCCTGGGCTCCATGGGCCGCGCGCTGCCCAAGCCGCTCTTGCCGGTGTGCGGATACCCGGCCATCACGTATAGCATCGAGCTGTGCCGGCGGGCGGGCCTCCACGACATCGTGATTAACCTACACCACCACGGCGACAAGATCGGGCAGACCCTGGGCGATGGCTCGCGCTTCGGAGTGCGCCTGCGTTATTCGGTGGAAGAGGAGCTGTACGGCACTGGCGGGGCGCTGTGGAAGGCGAGGTACATGTTTTCCCCGGGACCGGTGCTGGTCTTGAACGGAAAGGTCGCGGCCGACATTGACTTGAATGCGGTGGTGGCCGCCCATCGCAACGCGCCCCAGGGCACGGTGGCCACCATGGTCGTGCGCGAGGATCCCAATCCTGAGCTGTGGGCGCCCATCGGCGTGGATACGACCGGGGCCGTGCTCAGCATCCGGGGCAAGCGGGCCGATCGGACGGCGTTGGGACCGGTGCTGCCGCGCATGTTCGCAGGCATTCATGTAGTCGAACCGGGATTGCTCGATCGGCTTCCCGAATGGGTTTCGGATGTCATCGGCGACGCATACATCCCCGCGCTACTGGCCGGAAACCGCATCGGGTCGCTTACCATGAAGGGCTACTTCGCCGAACACTCGACGCCCGAGCGCTACCTGGCGGGCAACCTGGACCTCCTGCAGAACCCGGCCCTTTTGCCGCAGGCGCCGGGGCCACTTGTGGGCGTGGACGAAGGCGCCCAGGTGGACAAGAGCGCCCAGATTCGCGAGCCAGTTCGCATCGCGGCCGGCGCCGTTGTCGAGGCCGGTGCAGTGATTGGGCCGCTAACGGTGGTTTGTGGGGGAGGGCGCGTCGCCGCGGGCGCGGAGATCGCCCGCAGCGTGGTGTGGCCGGGGGCGACGGCCAGCGGTAAGCAAGCCGGCGTTGTGTTCACCCCAGACTCGGTCTACGTGGCCGAGACCACGCCCGAGCCCGTAAGCCACTCTCCGGCGACCCTGACGTAATCCCGCCCCATCACACCCGCTGCCATCGCGTCTTGGGCTTGCGGGCGTGGGGCTTTCTGCCCAGGTATCTGCTCCAGTTCACGTGCCTTGATTCGCCGATGTATCAGCACGCCCGCTGACATGTCCCTACCTATGGGCCAGGTGATTGACATAGGGCGATGGTGCAGCCACCAGCTTTGGCGCTGCGAAATTTCTGCATGGTGGTAGCATCCAGACCCATGGCATTTCGAGACGTGGCAGTTTCCGCAGTGGTTGCGGCCGTCGTGGCCGCCGGAACAACCTTCGCCCTTCAGCGCACGGTGCTTTCGCGCGAGGCGGTCGAAGTTCCCTCGGTGCTCGGGCTGCCCGCCCAGAGCGCCCGCGCGCTGATCGAAAGTCGCGGCCTAATGTTCTTGGTGGGTGAAGAGCGCGAGGACGCCAAGGTGCCCGCCGGAAACGTCGTGGCGCAGCGGCCGATGGAGGGTTCGCGCATCGAGCGCGGGCAGCCGGTGGACGTGAGCGTGGCCAAGGCTCCCGCTCTCGTCAAGGCACCTGCGCTGGTCGGACTGTCGCTGGGCGAGGCCAAGCTGCGCCTCGAAATGGCGAAACTGGTCTTGGGCAAGGCCGCCGAGGAGAACAGCGCCGACGTGAAGGCGGGCAACGTCATCTCGCAGGGCGTGTCCGAAGGCAGCGAAACCAAGGTGGGGACGGTGATCGATCTTGTAGTTTCTAAGGGTGTCGGCACAATCCCGGTGCCCAGCGTGGTTGGCCGCTCGCTCGCGAAGGCCAAGGAGGAGCTGCAAAAGGCTGGCTTCACCGTGGGCAACGTGCGCTCGCGCTCCGACGAGGATCACAGCGATGGGTTGATCTTGGAACAAAGCCCTGCGGCCAATCAACCGGCGCCCAAGGGCTCGCCCGTGGATCTCGTCGTCAATAGAACGTAGTGATGGGAACCCTGAGAGGGTTCCCAAACCCTCCCGCGCTCTGGCTCCGCCGGGCAAAGCCCGGCTGCGCCAACGCGGTCGCTAGCTCGAACGCGCGGGGCTCGGGTGCGGAAGTACCCCTGGCAGCTCCGGATCCGAGCCTGCGACGACCACGTTTCGCCCGCCGCGCTTGGCCGCGTAAAGGGCTGCGTCCGCGCTGGCAACCAGCATTTCCGGGCTGGCGGCGGATCCAGGCTGCAGAGTCGCGTAGCCGGCGGACGCGGTTACGCGCATGACCGACCCGGCGCCGATTTCGTGGACTGCCTCGGCCACCCGGCGGCGCAAACGCTCGGCCACGATGGCCGCGCCTGGTGCGTCGGTACCGGGCAGCAGCAGGACGAACTCCTCTCCGCCGTAGCGGGCGGTAATGTCGGTGGGTCGCATGCGGCCGCCTAGAACCTTGGCAACTCCGGAAAGCACCTTGTCGCCAGCCTGGTGGCCATAGGTGTCGTTCACGTTCTTGAAGTGGTCGATGTCGAAGAGAATCAGGCTCAGCGGAGTGCGATCGACGGCCGCCTGCGCGACCTTCTGCGCGATGGCATGGTCGAAATAGGCCCGGTTGTATAGTCCGGTCAGACCATCTCGCTGCGCCTCGTGCTCCAGGGACTTGGCCTTGGCTTCGAGCGATCCCATGGCCTCCTTAGCGTCGTGGACCTGCCGATTGGCGGCCAGCGCCAGGATGAGCAGGGTTTCCTTGGCCTGGTCGAGGATGGCCGAAAGCTCCTCGGGCGAGCCGATTTCCACGTCGAAATAGTTCGCCACCTCTTCACTTCGGATCGCCACCTGGCGCAAGGTCGCGTCCAGCTTGAGGTCGTCGATTTGCAGCAAGCGCGAAGACGAGATTCGCAGTGCCTTCATCGCCTCCGCGGCATTCGCCTCGATCCACACGTCGGCCACCTCGCCCGAGATGGCCACCAGGCGCACCAGGTGGGCGATGTCCGCGTGCGTGCCTTCGGGCAGGTGCTCGGGTGCGTGACTCCCCGCGATGGCGCTGCATAGGCTCGCTGGCAGTTTCCAACGCTCGGCCAACCAGGCGCCAAGCGACGCGTGATCCTCGCCGAAAAGCGCTCGCTCGCCCTCAGCCAGCGCTGCGTGGCGAATCCCAGGTCTCGCCAGGGTCAGGTACTCGGTGCCCGCCAACTGGCGCAGGGCCAAGACTCCGATGTCCTGCAAGAGCGCCCCCAGAAAAGCCTCTTCGCCCAGCCGATAGTTGGAGGCCGCGGCAAGCTCGCGCGCCGCCACGGCCGAAAGCAACGATCGCTTCCAGAACCACGTGAGCGCCTGGCGGTCGCGGGTCTGCAGGCCCTTGACCAGGGAAAAGGACAAGGCCAGCGGGCGAACCGCCGACAAGCCCAATAGGCAAATAGCATGAGAAACCGTGTTCACCTGGCACTTGAGGCCGTACATGGGCGAGTTGGTCAAACGCAGAATCTTGGCTGAAAGGGCCGGATCGCTGCCGATGAGCTTGGAGATCACGCCCATGTCGGGCTCGTCACGCTGGCAGAGGTCGAGGATCTGGATCGCGACCGCCGGCATGCTCGGTAGGTCGGCGCACTTCGCAAGCTTTTCCCTGACACCGATGCCCATGGCTTCATGTGATCTTTCGGCAGGGGAGCCAGGCTTCTGTAGGCCAACCAAGCCAACCGCTTCAGGTCGCTGGGCGTGCCCGCACAAGCAGGCTATGATCGACCGTAATGACCCAGCCACCAAAGACCGCCGAGCACGTCCACTTCCTGCGACAGCTGCGGCTATTTCTTGAGGAGATCTGCTGCGAGATCTGCCGTTTCCAGGTGGTCGGGCACCACGACCTTGGTGCCGAGGGCGTTCAGATCTCTCGCGAGGTTGACCTGGGCGTGCCAGGCGCCTTCGCTGACGTGGTGGTCCGCTCGCCGGGACGCCCGCCCTTTTTCGTCGAGGTGAAGTACGGCTACGCCAGCGACCGCATGGTCGAACACTTCATCCGCAAGTATCAGCAACCCTCGCCCGCGGTACCGGACGCGGAGCGCATCATCGTGGTGGCCGATCGCGCGGATCGCACGGACTGGACGCAACTCGAGTCCCGTCTTCGCCAGGTGACACACCCGGCCCTCAAGCTGGAGTTCTGGGACGAGGCCCGCTTGCAAGAGCTGGTCGCCCAGTGCTTTGGCGTGAAGCTGGGTGACATGAGCAACGATGGCCTCAATGAGCTGCGCAACGCCATCGACGACATCAAGTGGCGCTGGGCTTTCGGCGAGCGCCACGTGGAGAGCCCACTTAAGACCTCTCTGCTGTGGCACTTCGGCTATTCGCGCCTCTTGCAGCTGCACAAGGTACACAAGTTCGCGCCCGAACAAATTCTGCCGGGGCGCCGGTTCCGCAACGCCGTGGTTCTGCTGGCCGACCTCTCGTCGTTCTCCAGTTTTGTGCGCGACACGCGCGACGACGAGGTGATGCGCAACGCCCTGACCACGTTTTACTCGAATTCGCGCTACGCGGTCATCAACACGGGCGGCATGATGGTTCAGTTCGTGGGCGACGAGGTGCTGGCCCTATTCGGCGTTCCCGACGTGCAGGACGGCTACGTCCAGCGCGCCCTCGAATGCGCGCGCTCGCTGCTCCAGATCGGTAGCTCGGTCTCCAACCGTTGGCAGCGCGAGATCGATCGCATCCAACCCTCGGGCGGCGTGCACATCGGCATGGCCATGGGCGACATCCAATCCGTACTTTACCGTCCGTTCTGCCGCAGCCACGTCGGCATCGTGGGCGACGCCGTCAACCTGGCCGCGCGTCTCTTGGCGCAGGCGGCGACCAACGAGATCGTTGTGTCCAACACCTATTTCCAGACCATGCCCGACCGGGACCAGCTCGGGTTCCAGGAAATGGATCCGCTCGAGGCCAAGAACGTCGGTCTGATCAAGGCGTGGAAGCTCGAGCAGCAGTCGAGCTACTCGACGCGCGGGGCATGAAGGACCGAGCCGAAGGCTCGGCCGCAGGTGGGGTGAAGTCCGCGAATTTACTTCGCGGACGAGGGGCGGGCCGCGGCCCGCCCTTGAAAACCTCTGCAGGAATCGGCGAAGGGCGACTTCGCGCTACTTCACAATCACGCCGCAAGCGATGCGATCGCCGGCATTTCCGGCGGGATCGGTCTTCATGTCGTCCGCTTTGGCGTGAACCACGAGCGCGGTGCCGCCATTGCTATACAGCGAATGTGCGTCCGAACCCAGATTCACGCTCTTGTTGACGATGGTGGCCTTGGCGCTGCCCTTGTCGTCAGCGGTGAAGTTGAGCATGTCGCCGGCATGAGATCCCTCGGGATTCTCAAGCCCGTGCTTCTTGCTTTCAGGATTGAAGTGCGGACCGGCCGACTTGAAGTCCGGACCTTCGCACTTGGCGTTCTGGTGGAAATGGATGGCGTGTTCGCCGGGTGCAAGCCCGTGCAATTGGAGCTTGAGCGAGACGCCCATACCAGCCGGCTTGATGTTGACGGTTCCAACATCCTTGCCGCTCGCGTCCTTGACCGTGACCGTGATGCCGTTCGATTTGGCGTTGCCGGAGGCAGGCACCAGCACGAACAACGTGAAAAGGGAGAAGATCAGGATGGTTTTGCGCATGGCGGGAGCTTAGCGCCGATCTGGCGCGCGTCCAGCATCGCTACTCCAGCACCAGGGCGTCGAACGCCGACAACAGTCGCCGGTCTGCATCGAGCGCGGCGAACTCGCTCGGCTTCTTGGCGCGGGCGAGCGCGAGGACGCCCTCGGCGGATTGCAGGAAATCTGCGCCCCCAGTGATGCGCTCCATCTCCTGGCCTGCGCCTTGTGCGTAGTCGAGCAGGGCTTGATGGACTTCGCGCAACTTGGTCGCGCGCTGGTCGCTGACCGGTCCTTCGGTCTTGAGCGAGCGCAGCCAGGCCTGGGCTGCCAGCGCGACCCTGCGCATGTGCCAGGCCGCCTTTTGCCCCTTGTCCTTGCCCTGGCGCGAAAGCTCTTCTAGCTGCCAGGCGGTACGCGCGGCCAGGAACTCGGCGCGAAAGGTCGTGGCCAGCCGGCCAAGCGCATCCAGCTTCTGCCCACTTTGAGCAGCCGACAAAAAGCTCTCGGCCGCGGTTTGCAGCTCGGGCAGGGCCGGTTCAGCGGCGCCGGCTTCGGTGACAAGACGCTGGCAAAGGGCTAGCTCTTCACCGCGCAATCGCCCGCGTCCGCTGCCTTTCTTGCCCTCGCCCCCCGTATCGCCGGCCATGGCCAGGCAGTCGGCGTAACGGTCAAGCTTGGCGAAGGCGCGCTCGATCTCGACCCGCGGGCGCGGATCGTCGGGGTAGTCGGCGGCCAGCTCGGCGGGCAAAGGCGGCGGATCCGTCGCGGACGGCAAGGGCAAGCTGTGGTCAAGGTACACGGAAAGCCCGAGGCCTGGCTTGGCCTCGAAGGCAAAGCGCTTGGTCATGCGTCCAGGCGACGCGGCGTTGAGGATGTGTGGCGCGCCCGAATCCAGTGACAGCTCGCGCTGGGTGGTGGGCATGTGATCGATTTGCACACTGGCCTGACTCGGCTCGACGGTCAGGCGAACCTTGTGAATCGCCCCGTGACGACCCGCGGGACCACCGTCGGCAACCGGGTGCAGGTAGCTGTACGCCACGCGCGCGCCGACGGCCAGTGCGAGCAGCGAGAGGGCCTTGACCAGGTGTGATCGAGCGCGTGACGAGAGCAGACGCTCGGGCGCCATGGTCTTCTTGCCCCTCGCCACCGCGCGGGGCCGAGCGGACTCGTCCACGACGATCTCGCGCGGCTCCTGACGCGGTTCCGATGGAGGTCGCCGGCCCGGCGACTGGCGCGGGGCCAAGGGCCGGTCGAGGTCGTTGGCCAAAAGCGGCGAAGCCTCGCTTTCGGGCGGCGGTGCGAAGGGATCGGCGCTGCCGGTGGCGCGACGTCGCTCCGACGGAGTCGGTAGTGCTGGATCTTGCAAGAGCGCGATGGAGGCCGCGCCCGGGGCTGACGGACCTTCGAGCCCGGCCAGCGAGATGCGCAGCGGATCGCCCACGGAAGCGGAGAGCACGATGGGCGCCGGTGTGACCTCGGCCGAACCGCCCGAGATAGCGTCGCGCATGGCCGCTGCGCTGGGGAAACGCTTGTGGATATCGCGCTCGAGGGCGCGCACCATGGCGGCCTCCAGCGCCGGTGAAATTTCGGGCCGCAGGTTGCGCGGCGGCGGGTATTTTCCTTCCAGCAGGCCGCCTAGGATTTGGGCATACCCTTCGCCGACGAAGGGCGTTCGTCCGCACAACATCTCGTACAGCACCACGCCCGCCGAATAGATGTCGGCCCGATGATCGATAGCGGTCACCTGGCCGATGGCTTGTTCGGGCGACATGTAAAGCGGCGTGCCCAGAATCGACCCCACCATGGTGCCCGAACCCTTGACCGTGACCGCAACGCCGGGAGCCTGGGGAAGGAGCACTTTCGAAATACCGAAGTCGACGATCTTGACGAAGTTCGGCCGCTCCTCGCTATTCAGGATGAAGATGTTGTCCGGCTTGAGATCGCGGTGCACGATGCCGTGCTTGTGAGCGGCCGAGAGCCCGCTTAGGACTTGGACCATGAGGTGGGTGCCGAGCGGAATGGGGAGTTGCGGAGTCTTCTTTAGCATTTCGGCCATCGACTCGCCGTCGAGCAGCTCCATCACCATGAACAGCAGGCCACCCTGAGTGCGGCCGAGATCGAAGACGTCGACGATGTGCGGGTGGCCGATGGCGCTCGCCGCGCGCGCTTCCTGCTCGAATCGCTCACCGAGCTGCACGTTGGCGCTCATTTCCTCAAGCAAGGTCTTGACCGCCACCCGCCGGCCGAGCGCCACGTGCATGGCCTCGTACACCACGCCCATGGCGCCGCGCCCAATCTCTCGGGTGATTTGGTACTTGCCGTCCAAGAGATCGCCCGGAGCCAGCCCGGAGGCGCGCTTGGTCGCCATCGCCAGTCCGGTGACCGGACATATCTTGGCTTCCTTGGGATGGGGACTACCGCAGTGCGGACACGCCACGCCGCCAGAATATCAGCAGCCCACCTGCCTGTCAGCGAAGCGACCCGAAAGCGACCCGATCCGGTATGGAATTCCTCCGAGGGTTTCCGTACCTGATAACCAAGCGTTCAAAGCCCACCACATCAGGTGGTGAATTCCTAACACCTACCAGTTCATACACGGGACCACTCGCATGATTTCGCATAGTTATGGTTTGGTTACAGGTGGCGCGCACATTGCTGGAGAGTGTCTTCGCCATGGAATCGATCGCCACCTCCCGCGAGACCAATCGAATCTTCCAACCCAACAGGACACGCACTGCCTCTGCGTTGGCCCTGCCTAAGGTGCTCCTGTGCGACCTGGACGGGACGCTGATCGACACCATGCCCATTCTGGCTGACCTAGCCACGGAAGTCATGGTGGGCATGTACGGCGTTCCCAGGACTTTAGCGCGCGAGTTCTACCTCGCTACCTGCGGCTTGCCCTTCATCGCGCAGCTCGAAGACATCTTCCCGGGCGACGCCCGCAATCAGGCGGCTTCGGATCTGTTCGAGAGTGGCAAGCCAGCCCGTTGCAATTCGGCGCGCATGCCCGCCGACACCCGCGTAGCTCTCATCGAGCTACGTCGCCGGGGCGTGCGTATCGCGGTTTCCTCGAACAATGGTCGAGAGAACGTGGAAGCGTTCGCCAGCACTGCCGATTTCGCCTTCGACCTCGTCATGGGGTATGGCAACGGATTGTCCAAGGGCCGGCCGCACGTGCAGATGGTCGAACGCGTGTTCGGCGTGGGCTGCGGCGAGATGCTCTTTGTCGGCGACTCGCTCCACGATGGCGAGATCGCGCACGTCGAGGGCCTGCCCTTCGTGGGTGTGGCCGGCACTTTCTCGAAAGAGAGCTTTTTGCTCCGCTTTCCCGGGCAGCCGGTCGTGCACCGCTTCGCTGAGCTGCTCGGCCTCTTCGAGGTCCAAGCCGCGGCGGTCGCAGCTTCGTACTAGGCCGGGCTATGAACGTCGTGCTGCTGGCAGCCGGGCTGGGAAGCCGCCTCGGCACGCTTACCCGGGATCTGCCCAAGGCACTGATTCCCGTGGCTGGCAAGCCGCTGCTGCTTCACGCCCTGTCCTTCGCGACTCGCCTGCGGCCCACACGCCTTATCGTCGTGGGCGGCTTCTGTTTCGCGCAGGTGAAAGACACCCTGGCGGGTGACAAAGCTGCCGCCGCCTTGCCCGTCGAGCTGGTCGAGAACACCCAGTTCCGCGATGGCAATCTGGTGTCGCTGCTGACCGCGAAGCCGCTCATCACCGAGGGCTTTCTGGTCATGAATGTGGACCACATCTACCGACCGGCCATCGCTGAGATGGTCGTGCCTGAAGCCATCGCAGTGACCGCGTTCATTGACACCGATCGCAAGCTCGGCAACGACGACATGAAGGTCGAACGAGGTGCCGACGGCCGGGTCGTGTCCATCGCCAAGGCCCTGACCAAGTTCGACTGCGGCTACGTGGGCATGACCCGGGTACCGACCGCCTTGCTCGGGCGCTATTTCGAGGAAGCCGATCGGGCGCTGGCCGAAGAGGGCCGCGCCATTCACGTCGAGCGCATTCTTGGGCGGCTGGCCAAGACCAATTTCGCCCCCACCTGCCGCGACATCAGCGGCCACGGCTGGCTGGAAGTAGACACCCCCGACGAGCGCTCGGCTGCGGAAGCCGCGCTGGCAGTCGGTCGCTGGGCTTGACGCTCGCATGAACGGGCCCAGCCAGACCCTCTGGTTTCCCTACGCCCAGATGCAGGGGCTGGAGATCCAGAACCAGGTCGTGCGCGCCGAGGGTGTTCGCCTGCACTTGCGCGATGGGCGAACACTGATCGACGCCGTCGCCAGTTGGTGGTGCGCAATCCACGGCTACAACCACCCCGAGCTGAATGCGGCCCTGCGCGCGCAGGCGGAGGAGTTCGCGCACGTCATGCTGGGCGGGCTCACGCACGCACCAGCGCAGCGCCTGGCGGATCGGCTGGTGGCGCTGGCGCCGCCCGGGCTTTCGCACGTGTTCTTTGCCGACTCGGGTTCGGTGGGCATGGAAGTGGCTATGAAGATGGCCGTGCAGTACTGGAAGAACGTGGGCGTGGCCGGCAAGCACGTCTTTCTTTCCCTGCGCCACGGCTACCATGGCGACACCACCGGCGTGATGAGCCTCGGCGATCCCGATGATGGCGTGCATCGGCTGTTCGCGAGCTATCTGTCCAAGCAACACTTCGTGCCACCTCCGGAGGGCATGGGCAACGGGCGCGGCGAGATCCGGCGCTCGGTCGACGAGGCGGTGTCCACACTGGCAGCGGCTCTGCACCAGCACGCGCCCGAGATCGCAGCGCTTGCCTGCGAACCGCTCTTGCAGGGCGCGGGCGGTTTCAATTTCTATCCGCCGGCCTACCTCACGGAGGTGCGCCGTC